>Ga0315914_1006051_pt1 | contig 17315 bp, 9 predicted proteins | sample MpolenodulesMG_FD_203920 | JGI IMG/M metagenome (GOLD analysis project Ga0315914, IMG submission 203920) | Medicago polymorpha root nodule microbial communities from Los Angeles, California, United States - elongated nodules | ecosystem: Host-associated > Plants > Roots > Nodule | place: USA...
CTTTTTACTTTTAAAACTTTCATTCTAATCATTGTAAAAAGTTAATTAAATTCATAACTCCCTGTCGGAACGATACTCTATTTTTACTACTTCGGTAAAACCGTGCACTTGCGGTTTTGCTCATCAGCAGTCACCTTCTGATCAGGTACGATCATCTTCCAAACTTCAGATTTTGTTAGTTTTTTGAGGGTCAGGTTTGGCCTCCTCTTTGTTATTTTCTCTTTTGGCATATATATATTGGTCCATATCCTCCCTAGACAAAACCTTTTTTGCTTAAAAAAAAAAAACCAAGCCCAACAACCCGAGCTAAAAAATAAACAAAGTGGCTGAAATTGATTACCATGTTTTTTACATGAAATTTCTATCATCTTTTTAGTGGTGACTAATCTCCATCGACAAACTTAAAAGATATGTTAGACGGGTTTTCTTATATCAACTACATTTTTTATATTTTATTTTTTATTATATATATATATATATATATATATATATATATATTTGTTTACAAGTTCTTCTCACTAAGCAAACTTCCAAATGGCACTCTTTCCACAGAATGCTCTGTACTTATGTGTCACCTCATCCTTCCACCATTGTTGATTTCTACCTTTTCATTTTATTAATTTTGGTTACCTAAAATTAGATATTTTAAAAATATCAAATTTATCATCAATATTTGTATACATTTAAGTTTGAAAATATTTATGTAAAAATTAGTTGAATAATAAATTTAATACTAAAAATTAACTATTGATACAAAAGCTCCAAATTATAATAACTTCAAGTTATGCGATGTAAATGACCCGAGCCAAACACGAGTTAACTTAAAATTTAACTTACTCATCGAATTTATTTTTTAATAATACACTTGGAAACACTCGTAATTAAAAACTAATTGGTATTTTAAGTTTTGGGATACCACAACACTAGTGTTGGTTTTGTTACTAAAAATGCATAATTAATCTTTAGACCATTGTATTAAGGATATATAATGATGACTTCCAGTTGTAAACAAGCATTTAGGGGCTGTCGTCACCCACAACAATGAAAACTACCTATCATTTGTATGTAAGAAAATAATTTCCCTCATGAAGGATATCTATGCTTACATGCATCGCTAATTATACTAATCACGTGAAATAAAAGATTGCTAATTATACTAATTATACTAATCAATGAAAACACCTCACTTATTCACCTAAAAAAAAATGAATTTTAACTACCAGACAAAAAAATAAAAAATAAAAAACTAATATTTATAAAGTTGACAAACAGAAGGAATAAAAAAATGTGTTTGATTGTATGTGTTCAACTAATTTTGTAGCATATATTATTTTTTTCATGTTCCGTCCTCAGGCAGTGCCCCTTCTAAAGAAAGGATACAATAGAGTGCGAGTTAAGCGGGATGTTGTCTAAGACCGAATATAGTTTGCTTTACACATAGACAAGTTTCCTTGGATATACTCTCATCTAATGGATTTTGTAGGAATGATATTAAAACTAAGTCTATTTCTTTTTCTATTTAATGAGTTTTTCGTGCAGCCTACGAGTTCGGATTATAGAATTTGAATGGTATATGTACCTCTTTAAAAAATTTCAAAATCACGTTGAAATATTTGAGATTTTAGAATTCGAATAGGGCACGTAGAAACTTATAGAGTGAAAAAAGTAATGGTCTAAAACTAATATGCATGAATACATGACCGTCTTTGGGGTGTGCAACCAACTTTATGGAACTGGACCTCCAAAATAAGAATTATGCTCTTTACCCAACAGAAATTGCTCGCTCCCAACTGAAATTTTGAAACTGCCCCTGCGTAAGTTAACTCACGCTAGTTATATGTTCTACGTGACTTGAGTCACGCCGCATGAGTTAAGTCACGCTACGTGACTTAAGTCATTTATCAACAACACATAAACACACTTCCTCCATTTTCAAAAACTCCCAAGTTCGTGTTTTGTCCCCATTTTTCAAATTTCATCATTCTTGCGCCATTTAAAGCCAATTTCTCCCACAAAATCAAGTAAGTGATGATTATCCTACTTCATTGTATTTTTTTGGTTGAAATTTTCGAATTTTTTAAGAAATTTAACATTTTTAGGTTTTTATAAATTTTGCTTGCATGTCAGTTTTGATGATTGTTAGTAATGAATTAAGTTAGAAATTGTATTGTAGATGTTGTTTAGAGTGAAATCTGGTAGTTTTAGGTATTTGAAATTGTTTGATTTTAAGTTGATTGAAAGTTGCATTGTAGGTGTTTGATAAAATGTCTCAATGATTTTTGTTTTGTTTTGTGGATTGTTAATGATGAAATTAGTTAGAAATATGTTTGTTAATGTTGATTATAGATAGTTTGACTACAATGTGGTAGTTTACGGATTGAAATGACACTGTCGAAATTTAAATGTTGTTGTTGAATTGTTATAAATGACACAATGTACGTGTGAAAATGTCTCATTGATTTTTTGCCTTTTGAAATGTTGTGCAAATATGTCTCGGAGGAATATGCCTCATAGGCCTGAGGTGACGAGTGACAGACTTAGGTTAGGGAGAGTGCAGAATTCTACTAGTAGTGCACAGAGGGAGAAGCAAGCAGCACACCCTCCTTTGACTGGTCGTGTGCTGGTACTCCGGATGGATCATGGCCGGTAAACAAAAGATGGTGCGTCACTTGCCCGAGCGGGTTCTGAGGCAGTATGACTATGTTCAAACCGTTCCCCGACCTCCTACGATGATTCTGCCTCTTGCCCCAGCAGATGTGGCCGCTGCCTTCTTGGAGATTGCTCTGCATGTTGTTAGCCAGCAGGAGAGGGGTGAGCCGGTCCCAGACGACGAGCCTTGGAAGCATTTAGATGGGTACATGAGATGGTTCTACCGTGTATCCATCCTCTTATCGTCGGCCCTGCTCCCGTTCCTGAGTACGTGGTTCCCAGACCTGTCTACCAGGAGATTCTTGTTGAGCAGGAGTGGGTCAGACATCCTCCCGATCCATTGCAGGTCATCAGCAACATGAGAGTCAGAGTGGAGCATGAGATGGAGATTCTAGAGGTGGTTTCAAATCCACTCTTTTTCAGCATTTTGGAGGGCCTCCGGACCGAGTATAGCGTGTTTGACCAGAAACCGGTTCCACGGAGGAGGAGTATGAGTCATAGTCCACAAGAGCAGTAGTAGTGTCTTATTTTAGTACTTTTTTTTATATTTGTAGTATTTTTATGACATTTTGGTTGTAATATATTTACATTTGTGCGGTTGTGTTTATTTATGACATTTTAGTTATTTTTCGTTAATATTGCATATCTAAATTATGAATGAATGAATGCATGATTTAACGAATTGTTGAATGAATGTTCTTTAAATTGTGAGTTTTGGTTGAATGAATGAAGGAACTTGGGAAAACAGGGAACAAGGCACTACAACCTGTTCTAGTACGAGCACAGAAGCTTGCGTGAGTTAACTCACGCTCAATTTAACACTAGTGTGACTTAACTCACGCTGAATTTTGCACTAGCGTAGCTTAACTTACGTAGGGGTAAAATGGTCTTTTCAGTTGGGAATGAGCAAAAATTGTTGGGTAAAGAGCAGAATTCCCAAAATAATGGGGCCTAAAAAGTTTATTATATATGTAGCCTTAATGACTAACACCCAATCATTTGTTGAGAATTGCTCTGTAAACACTTAGTAATTGATCACACACACTTCAAATTACTCAAAATACCTCCGACGACAGTTAATTACCATTTGCATCATTTTATTTCTTATTTTGTATTTGCTGATCTTCTTTGCTAATTTGTTATTTGGAATTTTATTTGTTAATTTTTAATTTTTTCTTAATTTATTTACTAATTCAACTTAAACGTTGTGGTTCAACTTCAAATCTGCAGAATTGACCAGGAACAGTCAGAAATTTTTATGTTATTGAATCGAATATGAATATTATTTGTTTAAGTCACATTGATAAAAAAAAATTATGTTTATGGATGTTATTTACAATTTAAATAGAAGATTGCTCTTTAAAAAAGTTGCATTTTCTTTAAAGAAAGTACAATGTAATTAACTAATGAACATTCTAAAATACTTTTTTTTTTTAAAAAAAATATTTGATGTTACATATGTATCTTCATCTTCATCATTAGTTAACAATATCTTCAAACATTTTCTTGAAATAACCCTGGACATGACATCATTTAGTTACCCATGAGAGAAAACTTGTTGTGGATAATATACTCCAACATGTCTAAGTGATCGCCCTCGACTTTTATTAATAGACATTGAAAATAAAACAATCAATTGAAACGGTCATCTTTGAAATTTCAAAGGGATTATTTTATTAGACTGATTCAATGATAATCTCGGGATATAAACCTTTTGATCAATATTGCTTCTTGATATCACCTTAGATTTAAGGAAATATTTTTCCATTTTTGTAATCATCAATCGTGTTCCATTGCACATTCCTAAAGATTGATCAATATTTCTCAACATTAGTTGGACTCCAACTTTCAATCTTAACTCGTGATTTGTAAGTCCAAATGAAATGCTTGTGTTGAAAAATTTAGGAGTATGCATATCATTTGGCTTGTCAGTATCTGAGTTGGCATTGTATGGAGAATTATAACTCAAATAAGTTTTCTCTTCTCCAGACCTCAAATCCAAAACATAATCATTACTTGCGTCAACAATTGGATTCTTACGAGCCAATGTAGCTCTATCTTGAAAAATGATGCGCCATTAATGTTATGCAAAAGGTTAGGGTATGTGCTCCGAACAATCACCGGAGTGGATCACCATAGATTGGAATAAGCAAAATTTGTCATATATTGAGTGTGATATTTACATCATTAATTTCTACAATAGTTTCATCATCAATCCCCAAAATCCAATCATGAAAACACCTTTCTTTCTTTAACATCACATTATGTACTTCCCGATATAAGTATCATGCCTAAAGTTAATGTAAGAACTTCACAAAAGTTCCAACGATAGGAAGAATTTATAGTAGCATGAACAACTTCATGTCTTGGTCTTGTAGGTGTAATTAGAAGAATTTGGCAAAAATCTCCACCTAAAACAACTAAGTTTCCACCAAATGGAATACTTAAACCTCCATTTTTGTAAGATTGAAGAACATACATTAAAGCACGATCAACAAATTCAAAACAATGTTTATGTATTATTGGTGCTTCATCCCATATGATAAGCTTTGCTTTAGCGTTTAGCTCGGCCAAATCACTCTTTGGAGTTATTCACCAAAATTTATAGGGATGACAAACCTTGCGTGTGTAGGATAGCACTTGGGTGACATAGAGTTGGGTGACATTGGTGACATTGGCCAATCGTAATGTCACAATACATGTGAAAGAGAGAGAAACATAAGCATTGTGACATCATCTAGGATCTATAATACATGTAGAGAGAAACATACTTGGATTAAGGATGTACATCATCATACATATAGAGAGAAACTGAAGCAATATCCAAAGAAAAATAACACAAACTATTAAGCGAAATCAATGTACACAATAATTATGGTTTGCCAATTTATAGCTAAACGAGTAATCAACCAACCCTTTAAATTAACCAATCCCTCGACGCCTTCTTAGGCATTCCTCGTTATGATGAAATCATGCAATCTTGACTCCTTTGAAAGCAAAATTAGGTTGCAAAGAAGATACAGAACAATTTCATTTGATCTATTTTGGATGGCGGAAAGTGAGTTTTGCCAAACAATCTTCCCCATCTTTTATAGTATTATTTGGAATATAGAGCCCCGCATTGAGCTTTAATGGATTACAATGATCAATTTCTTTGAACCTTGAGTTTGAATTAAATGACTTGTTTTCCAAATTTATACATAAAACCTAGGACTTATTTTTGAAGTGGCTCATTTAACATGTGTGAATTCAGTTGGAAAGGGATTATGTTTTTAAGTTAAAACACTAAGGTAAAAAAAAAAGTCGGGCTAGGGTTTGTAATCAAATTGTATGAGTAACCATGAACCAAAGCATGCATAAGAATTAACTACTTATTCAAAGTACGATTTCAAACCAACATTTAATCAATCCAAAATCACGACCCTCACAACTGTATAACCTCAAGTAGGTGGTGTTTATATCAATTCAGGCAATAGATACATATCAAATACATTTTGAAATACATCTAAACAACATAATCAAACATACAATCGATCATGACTCCCTTAATTTATTCATTATGGTTATAATGTAGTTGGGCAACACAAATTCTTTGTTTTTCTATGAATTCAAAAAATCCTTAAAAATAAGAGAATATTTTTATTATTTATGTACAATTGTACACTATTTACATCACTCACTCTCCTTTACTTGCCACCACTATCCATTCATTCTTTGTTTTTTTTAAGGAACCATTCATTCTTTGTTATTTTCTCATTGAGTTACACTCAATAATTTTCTCTATTTTTGATTTTTCTTTTCTTTTCAAATGTGTTGTGAAGCTAACCTTACAAAAATTCTATTTATTTTCACCCACCAAAAAAATAATTAAAATTCATGTAAAACATTAGTGTAAAATGTATTTGTTGTTCATTCATACAATCAAAATCCAACGTTCATAATGAAACCGCGAAAAGAACAAAGGCAATGTGGTCCCCGCCAACAACGTCAGTGGACCCCACCTCGAATTTCAAAATTTCAAATTATTCCAACTCCACCACCTCTTGTTAAACCGAAGAGATAAACACCAAAACCAGTTCTGCAACATCATTCACGTTAAACGTCGTCGTTTTCAACTAAGTCAATTCAGAAAATCTAGGGTTTTGTAGAAGATGACTACAATGGAGAGTTTGATTGGGTTGGTGAATAGAATTCAGAGAGCTTGTACTGTTCTTGGTGACTATGGTGGTGGTGATGATGGAAACAGTTTCTCTTCTCTTTGGGAAGCTCTTCCTTCTGTTGCTGTTGTTGGTGGTCAGGTTCGGTTCTTTCATTTCATCTCTTCAATTTCTTGTTCTTTCAAGTTTTGTGGTCAAGAATGGGAAATTCATTTTTTTTTATTGTTAACGGGTATTTTTTATTTTTTGTGTGTTTGTTTTACTTTATGTGGTACTGAATTTTCTTATTTTGTATATTTATTCGGTTAAATACGTTGTTGGTTCTCATAAAAGTAAGTCTTGTCTGACATGTGTCAATGTCTGATACCGGCGCATGTAGTTACGTTCAATTAAGTGTATGTTTGGTTTTGCTTTGACAAGAATTGATTTTGAGTGAATTGATTCTGACTGAAAGTGAGTTGAAGGTAAAGTGATTTGTGTTTCAATACATTCATGTAAAAGTGAGTTGAATTATAAATTTGTGTGTAATAATAATTCTAGAATCAAAAGCTACAAATCATAGCTTCAAGTAGAATCAATTCTACTCGAAAGCAACCAAACATGTCAGAATTAATTCGACACCTCCATAATCAATTTTGACCCCTTTAGAAGTTTTTAGTGTCTGGTGTCCGTGTCTATGTGAGTGCTTCATATGTTTTTAGTCTATATATAGAACTAAATTCGAACAAAATTTATGTAGGGACTAAATGTGAAAAATTGTGAACTTTATAGGACTAAGAATATTTAACCATTTGTGTGTGTATGTGAGTGTGTAGTTTGAGCTGAATTCAGGACGTGTTCAGTTTTGGAATGTTGTTCGGTAATTAGTGATTTTTCACTTAATGTTTGAAATTTGCGGTGGAGAAAATAGAGCTAAATTGGATAATTGAAATTAGCTACTTTTCCTTTTTGTGTTATTAATTTGTTTTTGTTTTTGTTTTTTGTACTTGTTCAGGATTAGCTTCTAGCTCAAAATGGGTTTTCACCTGAAATATGAAATTTTGTTTCTGAACTTTCTTATTATTAGTTTTTTTTTTTTTTTGAAAGGTTCTTATTATTAGTTTGTAGAAACTAAAGGGTAGATGTGTTTAAAAAATTGAGCTGCAGAAGCTGATTTCAAGTTAGGAGAATAAATAGTGAGAGCCAATTGTTAGAACTTAGAGTACTCGTGAATAATGTAAGATTATCTCATTTTCTTTTCTTTTCTGCAATGACTTTTTTTAGTTATATCTAAAATATTGATGCAGTTCTGAATTTTTTTATGTCTTATTGTTTTTTAAGTAGAGTAGAGCTCAAGAAAATAGTTCTGACTGAACTCAAGATATTTTTTTTAACTCGGTATGGTATGAATTTTGAACCATTTTCTTTCAAATTTTGTAGATTTTAAGTAAACTTTCATTTTATCATTGCATGATTTTACAATGGTATTTTCCTTTTGTTTCTTCGGTGTGGATCAGATTTTCCATTTTTTCAGCTTTAATGCTTTTGAAAATTGTTTGTTGGGTCGGGAGGGGGGTTGTAGAAAAAAACTATCCAATTTTTGGGGATTTTTTTTCTTTCATTGTTGTACATTGGGTTGTCTTAATTTCATTTGAAATTTGTGCAGAGTTCAGGGAAGTCTTCAGTTTTGGAAAGCATTGTTGGTCGTGACTTTCTGCCAAGAGGATCAGGTTTGACTTTTTATTTTTAATTTTGCCTTTTCGTTTTGACTTTTTTCTTTCATTTTTTCCTCAAATTATTAATTATGATTTGGCTCATGTTTGTTTTTTGGTGTGAATGAATTGTAGGGATTGTGACAAGGCGTCCATTGGTGTTGCAGTTGCATAAGATGGAAAGTGGGACACAAGAATACGCTGAGTTTCTTCACCTGCCAAGGAGAAAGTTCACAGATTTTGGTATGAAAGTAACCCTCCATATATATACACCGTAAAATTGTGTTTTATGTTTTAACTAATGATAGGATAGCTTCTGTTTCCTGGTTGGCTGTAAAAGATTATTGATGTGTTACTATCTTTTGAGTAGCGTCTAAATTTGGGTTTAGCTCGCGAAACCAAACTTTTTAACTACCGCTAATGTTGTGCTTTTCTTGTGTCAACATTACTGGGCATTTTCTATTTGACATTTTGACCTTGATGTTATTTTTTAATGTCTCAGTTGAAGATGATTAGGTTGTTCTCCTGCCACCTGAACCCTTTTCTTCGGTTTTATATTATATGTTTCCGTTATGGCTTTCTTTCTCTCAATGCTGCTCTTCGGAAGCAGTGCTACTGCTAGAGCATCTCGGTTTGAGTCTGACTGGCGCATGGCATCATATAATATCTTTTCAAAAAAACAAGTCCTACAATGAATTCAATTTCCTGTTTCTATTCCTAATATTCATAATGATGAAAAATCAATTTCAAGATGCAACAGATTTTTTATTTTTTTTACGGCAACACCTCATCATTGACTAGAAATTTATCATGTGACAACTGTTACACTGCTTATTAGTTTACTATTTTTAGGATTTTAATTTAGTTGACCTTTTTTATGTTTCTGTATGATAATATATGGATGATGGTCACTACAATCTGATTTTCCTATTGCAGCCTTGGTCCGCCAGGAAATTCAGGATGAAACTGATCGAGTAACAGGGAAGACAAAACAGATATCTCCTATTCCTATTCATCTTAGCATCTATTCTCCGAATGGTGCGTTTCATCTGTTACAATCTCCTTTTTTTGCGAGAGCTTTTAATGCTACAGGGTTTTTTGTGTAAATTAAAATTGATTACATAATATAGATTTGAACTAGTTTTACATATATTTAGCTTGTCAAAGTCTTGTTTTCAAATAATTTTATGATCTAATATTGTCTGATGTTTGAATATCATCAGGGTTATTGTAGTATTTGTATTTAGTGCTAGACGTACTTAGCCTAATTATTGATAGAAATAGGATCATAATGGTAGCATTTGGTTAGCGTATCACATCAAATTATCAATCATATATTTTCTTGTCAAGAGTCTTTATCTCTTTTACTCCTTTTTGACTTAAACTCAAATATCGACATTTGAGAGCAAAACCTGGTTATTTTTAGACCAAATTTGCAGTATATTTATTTTCAACTTCTTTTGACTTAAAAACTAATGAAATCAAAGCTGCTAGTTTTCTAAATTTCTAACTAGCTAACCTGTAATATTTTAAAAGTCAGCCACATTGCAGCTGCTTATCTATTTTGAAGGTTGCGGAATGGAACCTTTCATAATTTTGTGATTGAAATAAAATTTTAATTTCCAAGTATGTTCAAATGTGTATTCCTTTGCAGTATTGTTATATGGCACGTAATGAGACTAAAACAGCTGACTTAAAGCTTCTTCTTTTTGTCTTTTGAACAGTTGTCAACCTAACCTTGATTGATTTACCTGGTCTGACTAAAGTGGCTGTAGGTATGATTTGATTTAATTGCTAATTAAAAATCAATTATGTTGATGAAATGATGATTTTTAGTTGCTAAATATTCATCTCTTTTTCAGAGGGCCAGCCCGAGAGTATTGTTCAAGACATTGAAGCTATGGTCCGATCTTATGTTGAGAAGGTAAAATAACTTCTTCAATATAAATTGTACACATATTTGTTTGATTGCAATCTGTTTGCTTGTCTTTTTATCCCAATTGGACTACAGAACATCGGATTTAATCATTTTCTATTGTTGGATGTGGTATGCTGATGAGTTCTCTTTAGTACTCATTGAACTTAGATGCTTGCCTCGACCTAAGACAACCACCCCGTGCTCTAAATTTCATGTACTAGAGTAAGCTACAGCAGTGAATAGTGCCATATTGAATTTGTTATGTTGTGTGATGGTGCAGCTATCAGCCACTATGATTTTTACATCATGATGTGATTCAATGTTGTGCCTTGCGCATATTGCGCAATAAATATGTCTGATCGAAATTCCTCAGATAAAGCTTAACAATTAAATTTTGAATAACATATCTACATTTCATAATAAAGTCAACATAAATTTTTGAAATTTAGGATGCAGATTTCTGATAATGAGAAATTAAGGAAGAAGGTATACCACGGGCTGTCAAAAGTGCACGATCCTCAAACGTGAGCATTACAGTGTGGCTGAGACTCTGCCTAACAAGATTGTTAGGGTTAGGGCTATCCTTTCTCAAATAAAAAAGCAACCATTTCCTTTGTTTGAACGGCCTGTAAATCACATATTTTAGGGATGTTTTCCGTAGTTTTGGAAAGACTCGCACCTGTTTTGCAGTGCCCTTTCCAACTACACAGACACTGTATCTTACTTTGCTTCTCCCTTTGTCTGCACTTCTCTGACACCTCTATGCATTTTCTGGCTGAATTCCAGCAGCCTGGTGGTTTCTCAGATAAGTCCTGTTTGATCCTCATGACTCGTTTCCAGCCCCTGTTCAAATATCTCAGCCAAAGCAAAATATCAGGTCTTAGAAAAAATGAGAGAGATGTGGTATTGACTTGTTTTTAGTGATTCCTTTAGATTAAACTAGGACTTCTGAATATAATTCTGAATGTGCATTAGTGTGTGTGACTTATATTTTTTGCAGTGTCCTTCATATTGACTATAGTTGCCACTCCACAATTCATTATAGCGTTTTTCAGGTCAACTGCTATGACTCGCCATGGACCTTTGTCTAGGCTTGACACCATGTTATGTACATCCAAATGATCTACATCTAGATATACTGACAGATGTGAACAATTTTTTGTGTGTAGTGATTATGTAAAGAAGACCTATTATGCAACTGAAGCTGTGAAAGCATGATAAACCTATTTTGTATGACATGTATGAATGGGTAAACAATAATATGTATGTTAACTTTATTATTTCTTTCAGATCTTTAGAGTCAGCAGGTTGTTTGTGATATTTTGTGCTCTTCAAGTGTACTGCTTCAGTCCTATCATAACTTCTCGGCTTTTGTTCATTTGCCTTTCTTTGTACTAAAATATGAAATTTTAGACGTTCTTTTCTTTTCTTTATTTTTCGTTTAAAATAAGAGCACATTTCTTTTGTACTTATGTATTACTTCTTTTTCATTTAGTTTGTAGACCAACGGCTTGAAATATCTATTTTTAAATAACATTCCTTCTGCAATATTTCTATTGATGATAGATAAGTAGGCTTTGTTGATTCCCATGTTTTATTTTTATTTTTAAAAACTACATATGAGTGTACCCCAAAGGTTCATATTTGATTTATTCTCAACAGCCTAATTCCATAATTACTATATGTGGTTTACCCCAAATGTTCATATTTTATTTTTTGGATTGCTTTATTCTCAACAGCCCAATTCCATCATTCTAGCAATATCTCCAGCCAATCAAGACATAGCAACTTCTGATGCTATTAAACTTGCCAGGGAAGTTGATCCCACAGGTACTTTTTGAACGCTTTTCTTAATGGTCAATAATTTCCTTGCTTGTTCATAGTTTTGGACTAAAATTCTGGTCTAATGATCACTCTAGGTGAAAGGACATTTGGAGTGTTGACAAAGCTAGATTTGATGGACAAAGGAACTAATGCTTTAGATGTAATTTTTCTCTTCCCCTCTTGTTTGGGGTGATGTTCATTCCTTTAATGTTCATAATTAAAATGCGCCTGTAAAATCATGTAACTTATTTATTACTGTTATCCAATTTTATTCCCTCAAGGTTCTGGAGGGAAGGTCTTACCGTCTGCAACATCCCTGGGTTGGCATAGTAAATCGGTCTCAGGCGGAGATCAATAAAAATGTTGATATGGTTGTTGCTAGACGCAAGGAGCGTGAATATTTTGCAACCAGTCCTGATTATGGGCACTTGGCCAATAAAATGGGTTCAGAATACCTTGCAAAGCTTCTCTCAAAGGTTTCCTTCTTAAGTATGTTCTTTGCTAATCTTTTATGAGATGGATTATCATCTTAATCATGTGAGCTTATTTCTGTAGCACTTGGAGTCGGTAATTAGGGCAAGGATACCTAGTATAACATCTTTAATAAACAAAAGTATTGAGGAACTTGAATCAGAGATGGATCATCTTGGGAGACCTATTGCTCTTGATGCTGGGGTGGGTGGTTTGTACTTTTGATGATTTCTTTTTAAGAGCAAGGTTCTTTTTTGATGTCCTCTTGAATATTTGCTGAATGTTACCTTCTGTTTCAGGCTCAACTATACACTATCCTAGAACTTTGCCGTGCATTTGAAAGAATATTCAAGGAACATTTAGATGGAGGGTAAATATCTTCTATTGTTTTCCTCTTTTATGCTGTTTTCTCAAACTGGAAGATGCCATGTCCTATCAAGGTCAGATAGGGAATGTAACCACACACTGTGAAACTGTAACATGGAATATAAGATCATTCGTCAAAAATAAAAATTTCATTGAATCACAGTAGTAAATCATGATTCATGTCAAATAATAGTGCGTCTAGGGCATTGTATTGTGGAGGTCTGTTTCTCGTTTGCATTGTGTGTGATATTGCAGCTACTGTGGCATGAATTTTGATGGTATCACAGCCCAAATTTTGAGTTGCATTTTTTTTTTCTGAGATTGTTCCTCTGTTCTTCATTTTAAAAAAAAGAAGCTGTATTGTTAATAATGACTTTGTTTTGTATCCTTCAACCCTTCGACCAACGTATAGGACTTGCAGTAGCTCTCCTTCATGATCCCCTAACAGAGAAACCTTTGCTTTGTCTTGCGCAAGTTATTAAATGCAGAGGGCCAAGAAAAATATTTGCCGCATGTCCTAATTTTACAACCCTGATATCTTAAGTTGTAGTGTGAAGACATATGAATGGTATTTATATTATAAAATTGTAACACGCTCTCTCATACAAGAACCCTTTGAGTTTGAAGTATGTCTAATACAACCTTTCTTCCCTCACCCCCATTTACTGACTTGTCATATACAATCATCTTGTGTGGTGGTTGTTGCTGTTGTTATTTACTTTTTATGCATGCCATGATTGGGATTTCACAGTCTTGCAATAGTGCTCATTCCTCTCTTTAAACTACCTAGTTCCGTTGTTTGTATATTGTTGTATAAGGCGATGATGATATATTGTGTACTACCTGAAACGTTGAATGATCTGTTTGTTCTACACTTATGCTGAATAAAAACTATTTTCACTAAAAGAAAACTTTTGATGCAGTTTGCCTACTGCATAATGTAAAACAAGCTTAACCAGGGCAAATTGAAATGACTGTTTTGGATGTAAGTTTGTTATCACTGGTGAACTGGTTGGTAGGTCTGTATGTTCACGCACAAATTTCATTTAAATCTTTAGGCGGCCAGGAGGTGACAGGATATATAATGTCTTCGACAATCAGCTTCCCTCTGCCTTACGAAAGCTTCCATTTGATCGTCATCTTTCTCTCCAGAATGTAAGGAAAGTGGTGTCAGAGGCGGATGGTTATCAGCCTCACTTGATTGCGCCAGAGCAAGGTTACCGGCGCCTGATTGAGAGGGCTCTTGGATACTTTAAAGGCCCAGCTGAAGCTTCAGTAGATGCTGTAAGCAATCTTATTGTCTTCTCTGATTTTTTATTTTCATGCAACAGTTAAAGAATTAGGTAGGCTATTCTTGATTTTTCTGTAGGTTAATTTTGTCTTAAAAGAACTCGTGAGGAAATCAATAGCTGAAACTCAGGTAACTTTCAAGAGTATATTTGTACTTACCTTGTTCATGAAGTGTTAGTTTGTGGAGATACTGACATGTGCCTGAGCAGGAACTGAAGCGATTCCCAACTTTTCAAGCTGAACTAGCTGCAGCAGCAAATGAGGCTTTAGAAAGGTTTCGTGAAGAAGGTAAAAAGACAACTCTTCGGCTTGTAGATATGGAATCTTCATATCTCACTGTGGATTTCTTCCGGAGACTACCTCAAGAAGCGGAGCAAACTGGAAGTCCTGCTCCCTCGAATGTAGATCGATATGCAGAAGGTCATTTCAGGAGAATTGCATCAAATGTGTCGTCTTACATAGGACTGGTAGCAGAAACACTCAAGAACACAATTCCAAAGGCTGTTGTTTATTGTCAGGTCAGACAAGCAAAACAGTCATTGCTTAATCATTTCTACGCACAAATAGGGAAGAAAGAGGTATGTTATCTCTTGCTCTCACTTTGTGTCTGTTGTTTATTGCTTTTTTTCTTATGACCATAATTGTTGGCGTCAAATTTCACTTTGTAGGCCAGATAGAACAATTGTTGCAGCTTACCCCTTAAGATTTGCGAAAATTGATCGTCAAACTTAAGTATATAGTTTTGCATTGCCTCTGTGATTCATGATTTATTCACCCTTCACCTGGTTTTTGTAAACAAACTAACAATAGTATATAGTTTAAGTCAAGCTCCACCACTGATCAAGTGAATTTGTCATATTTTTTCTATATTTCATGATATAAGCTCACCTTCCTCTACTTTGATGTTTATTGTGAAATGTGTTTATATCCTATACTTCGCAAAATGTTAGACATTATTATGCACTTATCTTACATAGTTTCAATATATCCGTGATATGATATTTCCTGGTATAGGGTAAACAACTATCTCTAATGTTGGACGAAGACCCTGCATTGATGGAGAGGAGACAACAGTGTGCAAAAAGGCTTGAACTATATAAAGCAGCAAGGGATGAAATTGATTCTGTTTCTTGGGTCCTATGAGCCTAGCTGGATGTCTTTGCTCACCTTGGACTAACTGATAGCAATCTTGGGTTGGCTTGACCCAGATGTAATTTACATATTTGTTATTATTTTATTGTGGAGACAATTCTATGCCTTTATTTATTGTAGGGTAACATTGGAGTTAAGTTGATTTTCTTAATGTGTGATGTACATCCAATGCAGACTAAGATCTTCACTGTGATATGTAAAATAAATTTGCATATTTTCCGTGTATTTGATTCTTTTTTGTGTTACATTCTTGAATCTTGGCTATACCATTTATTGGTTCAATCCTTTATTTGTTTACTTTTTCTTTGAGACTTGTATCTGATTAACAAGTGCAGACTAATTTGGCAAAATAGTATTATGCAACTAACAAGACAAATTCAGAGCTAACAACCATTCATGAGAAGGATCAAGTCAATCGTGGTAATGCCCCCAGAGAATGTTCACATAAAAGATTAAGGCTTATACAAGAAGGAGCACCGAAATTGATGTTAAATGATTATTCCATTATGTTTTCCTTATATGCAACAAATAATTCATTTATGAACTTGTAAGGAATTATAGTTTTATTTAGTTAAATAGCAGTTGTATCATTTTCTAGATGATAATGATTAATTTATTTGTTACTTTTTTTTAATGCAATTTATTCTATTTTGTTAAGGCTCTAATTATCAGCTGATCCATGCAAGTTTCCTTTCAAAAAACAGTTCATTTAATATACACTAACAGTTAATGACTGATCACTGAACTAGCATCAACAATTCGCCACCATCTAGTTGTCAAACACCGTATTTTTATACCGTATAAGTATAATTTCATTTTATTTTCATTTTTTCTCTATTCTTGATGACCGTGGTTAAAGATATTTTAACTACACTCAGTGGCGGAGGTACATAGTGCTGAGGGGATGCACCTGCCAACCCTCAATTTTTTTTCTTCACATATACCCCTATGCTTTTTGCATTTTGAACCTCCTCATATTTTTTTTTTTTTTGCACCAGCTGCCAAAAACCTAAACCACTCTCACTTCACTCATTTATGTAACAACCCGTTTTCCCAACAATGTAAATAATACAAATAATCAGAGTATTCAACGTAAAACGGAATGCCACACTATCAAATTGTATAAATAGAGTAAAGTTACTATTTATTAAAACAACCTCGTCAAATTCTCAATGACATCGCAGCGGAAAATATATTCATAGTTCAACAACTTTGGCGCTACAGCCTCAACATAAACAACTTAATTAAAATTCTTAATCCAAAAAGGTTCAACAACATGGTTCATAAATAATACGCAACAGTGGAAAGCAAGCAAATAATCCTCATCCCGTTACGTATCAGAGCAACCCTAAGACGACGCACGAGAGAGTCAACTCACATCAGCAGCTAATCCTGGTTATCTGCACGTTACCCACGTAGAGGTAACATTCAAACAGAAGGGGTGAGATTTCACATTCAATAATAATAAGCATATAATTCATCAACGGAATTTAACAACCTAAGCAACAATAATTAACAACAATAATAGTTTACATATACTTATTATCAATAATAATTCACATATGCTTCATTTATTTCTACTTAGCATTTAAAATCAACGACAACAACTCAACAACGACGACAACAACTCAACATTAACGACAATGCAACGACACAACAATAACTTGACTATGCAATATGCATGTGGGACCAATCAACGTGTTAGAGCATAGGCTCTCATTTCAACGTGTAGAGCAATGGCTCTTAAAGCAACGTGTGGAGCATAAACTCCTAAAATCAACGTGTGGAGCATCAACT
>Ga0315914_1006052_pt1 | contig 17315 bp, 15 predicted proteins | sample MpolenodulesMG_FD_203920 | JGI IMG/M metagenome (GOLD analysis project Ga0315914, IMG submission 203920) | Medicago polymorpha root nodule microbial communities from Los Angeles, California, United States - elongated nodules | ecosystem: Host-associated > Plants > Roots > Nodule | place: USA...
TTTGGGGGCCACAACTGCTACAGTTGCAAAACTTAGGGGGCTGTTTTGTAGTTTCTTTTCTTAGGGGGCCAAAATCGCAACTTTGAAAAAGTTAGGGGGCTAAAACTGCAAGTAAGCCTTTCATTTTTTATAAAAGATCAAATTCACTTATGCATAATCTAGGGTCAGTTTATTATAGATTATCATAAAAATGATTTTATAAAAAATTAAAATTATTTTTGTATTTTTTTTTTTTTACCGTTATGATTTTTAAAAACAATAATTTAGTTTGTTTGATACAATACATGATATGATATGAAATCCGCAAGCGTACGGTTCTTATCGAGTAGTAAAAATTATCGTTCCACAAAGAGTTAAGTAATTATCGATTTCGTTCTCAGTTGTGATTAGCAGAAATGATTAGTGTTTAGAAGTTTAACAATTATTTTAATTAAAATTCAGGTTATAAAAGCGTCTAGGGATTATTGGTTTGTCGTAATAACAAATTGCTAACAATCCAAGCCTATGTTTTCATCTTATGTTAGATTCGTCTGGTCTAAGAATTATGACGTAAGCCATGATGGGGGAACTGACCGCGGAGGTCTTAGATGTGTTTTGGAATGCACTCATGATGGAATTGGGAAGTCCTGTTGGAGCATTGTTGTTTGGAATTTTGTTAAGGACGATCTTCTTACTCGACGTTGGCGAGCATATCATATGACTTAGCACTTATAGTTATTTTGTTATTAAGGCCAAGAGCGGAATATGTGTGGACGTACGCTCGTTGATCCTTCCTATTTGTTTGCCATGTTGTGCCAAGGCAATCCTGTTTAGAAGGTATGTATGTCATTGCTGAGTTTGCCCATGTTGATCAGAAGTGGGAAAGATTCCCTCGTCAGAAAGTTGGTCGTTTGTCATTCAGTAATTAATTCCCACAACTCGAGGATGAGACTAAGGGGACATGGCCTTTGTTTTTGACTGCCACGTGTAAAGGCTACAATGGTACTTGAGTACCTAGCACCTTGAGGGTGTCTTAGTTTGCGTTTTACGAGACGTTATTAGAACCATTGATCTAATCCTGACGCTTGAGAGTCTAAGGAATCAGATCAGAACCGTTTGATGTGTTGATTGAGATGATCTAGAATGTTGCTTTGCTTTGCTAATGAAGAGTCATATGTGAAGGGTTCCACTGGATCGTGTTCGCCTGCTTTCTAAAAGGTTACGAAGGGAGTGTAAATATGTTTCAAATGTATGTTTGGAACACTTTGCATTTATCCGTTTTAACAACTTATGATTTTCCAGACTTCTCTGAGATTCCAAGTGCAGTTTGGTCCTTCATTTCCTCATCAACAACTTCCAGCTTTTCTCCTTTTCAACACAGGTTCGTTAGCTCTCTTTGTCTTTTTCCACTGCGTTTAGAGGAGCGTTAGGACTTTGAATCCTCTTTTTTGTTTGCTGCATTTTTTACCTGTTGCCGTTTAGAGAAGCGTGGAGGGAGAAACCGCTGGTGATTGGGTTGAGATTCAGTTGATGAAGCTTTTGACCTGTTGCCGGTTCGGAAAAAAGGAGGGTTTTTCGTTCAAAAAAAAGAAAGGGAGACCCTTTTTGCTTTTTCCGCGAGTATTTGTTGGTTTCTGTCCTTTTCCCCTTTTGAGATCGTTTTTGTGAAGAAGTTCAATCCCTTCCTCGCCATGCTCGATATGATAGGTGAAGGAAGGGTGTATCTGATTGTTGGATTCACTTTTTTTCCTTCCTTGCCTTTCAGATTTCTCATGCCTGACAAACCCCTTTTCGCATAATCGAAGAAGACGCGGATTTGGAAGTGGAACTCCTAAGTACTTCGGAGAGGGTGTGTTCGCACTTTCCAAATTATCGTTTCTCGATGTATGAGGTGATGTTTAAGGATGTGAGCCTTCGCTTGCCGTTTTCCGCCTTCCAACGGGAAGTTTTTAAGTAGACAAAGCTTTCTCCTTCCCAGATTCATCCCAACTCTTACGCGTTCATGCGGGCGTTTGAGTTGGTGTGCTAACACTTGGGGGTTAGCCCTTATAAGAACGTATTTTTTACCCTATTCACCATTCAGCAAGGAACGGAGAAGGGCGGGGGTTCTGGTTGGGTGTCTTTTCGTCAGAAGGAAAAGATGTTTGGCATCTTCGCAGGGAAAGTAAGGAGTTGGAAGGACCGTTACTTTTTGGTGAAGCCAAAGAGTGTGTCAGCCTTGGACAACATTTTAAGGCCTGAAGAGCGCCCCCGACGGGTGGTGTAGTTCCCACTCGGGCCTCGTATTTCCCTTTGGAGTGGAGTGATGACCACAATAGATTCCGGCCCAACGATTACTGCTATTCCGCTGAGCGGTTGGTCGCATAGGAGCGGGCCGCTTATGATAAGCTATGTGCTTATGTGAAGGCGTTCACACCCTTGAGGTTGTTGGACGTTGATGGAAAAGAGGTACAGGTGGCCCGTGTTATGGATACCCATGGCTTGATGGTGTCGAACGATCCGATGGACCTGCTCGGTAGTGCTTTTGCCTTTATTCATTTCTTCCCATGTAGTTTTATCTATTTTGGCCATGTTATGTCTCGTGTTTCTAACATATTTTTCGTGCTTTGAGTTCGCAGGAAAAATGTAGAATATCCAAGAGCTTGCGAACAAGACCAACCAGAAGCTGTCCGGGAGGAGCAAGAAGAAAGATGTTGGTTCTTTGAGCAATATGATCGCTGGAGCGGGCCTTGGTACTTCCTCAAGCTCGATGGTGGATCTGCCCGGGGAAGATCTTGTTGTAAAGGGGGTTACGGAGTCCTCGAAGAGGAGAAGGGTGGACGTAGCGGACTAAGGGACGAAGTCGCCCGTTGATGTTGTCCCTCTCCGTTCTAAAGGAGAATTGTTCCGATTGCCCAGCGTATGGTCTGAACCTGACTGTTATGGGTCCGCTACCTCCTTCTGTTTGAGTGACCCTGAGTTGAAGGTTATTCATGACCTCGGGACTGCCGGCCGGAGCAGGGCAATGACCGAAGGGATCATTGCTGCGATGAAGGCTTTGGAGATCACGATGGTCGTGAATAACACCTCGACTGAGGGACATGTCATGGCCGAAGCGCTGGGGAAGGAGCGGGAAACTCTATTGGCCAAGGTGTCCAAGCTGGAGGAGGAAGCTGCGAAGGCTAAGAAAGAATCTGATGGTGAGATTGCCAAGTTAGGGAGCAGTTGGGTGAGAAAGCCCTGAAGAAGGAGGTTGAGACTAGGGAAAAGCTCGTCGAGGAGAACAAATTTGTTGAGGATTTTCGCAAGGCCAACTCTCCTTTGGATGACGAATCTAAGGATACTGCTAGTTTGGTTCGCTTTGGCTTGTTGGAGAAGATGGGCGTTTTTGAAGCTAATTTGTTGAACGGGGTCAAGCATGGTTTCGAGAATGTTGTGGCCCAGTTGAGGGTGGCTAATCCGAATATGGAGTTGTCCGTCGAAGGAATCAGCTTCCTCAACTGGGTTGAAGATGGAGTTATCTGATCTCCCCCGCCTACTGATATGGAAATGGATGGGCATGTTGCTGACGCCCCGATCGAGGAGTTCGTATAATTTTTGATTGCTTTGTTGAACAATTTTTGCTTTTTTCTTTGACCCGCCTGCGTGCCAAGACAATGTGCTTCCTTCGTGGTTAGCACAAAATATTTATCTAATATTTTTGTTTGTTGCTTCGTTTATTCTGCTCATTTCTTTATCATGTTTTTTCTTGAAAATGTCTCTTTTATTTCCAAGTATGATATGCGAACCGAGTGCTTGTTGCGTGAGGCTTTCTTTGTTAGAATTTGTTTTAAAAATTCTATGTGTTTTTAGTGCGACCTTTATCCTTGTATGCTAGGAATAGTGATGTAGGTGCTCTCACTTTTCCCTAACTTTATATGCATGTTTGTAGGATTTTTACTTATAATAAATCCGAACAATGAATCAAAAGTAGGTTTGAAATGGCGGCGCTGAGGGTCTGCCCCCCGACATTCGTTGCTTTATTGCTTGGAATAAAGAGATGACTGGGGTGTAAGCCGATGAACATGTCTGCTTGTTTTTGAGTCCTTTACTTCGTTGTTTTTGTGACTAAAAGGTGTGCCCTTCCTCCCCCAAGTGTTGATTTGTTAGCTTAAATCGAACACTTGTGCGTTGTTTGTGCGAGGGGATCCGAGCGTGATAGTTCTAACTTTTACGCGGGGTACGTTAGAAGGATTTCGCATTCAAGAGTTGTTTATCGGAATGTGTGTTCGGAGTTGTGTTCCAAACGTATAACGGTGAATGAACGAAAAATATTTTTAAGTTCAAATCCCTAAGGCGTGAATCACCCATCGCGAGCTAGGGTTCTGCCTGACAATGTCAGACAGTGATGCCACAGTTGTGAGGAGTTAATGATTTTGTTTGTTTAGACTTCAATAATCCTTTACCTTGTTTTCGGAATCAGAGTGGCACAAATTTCTTATTCCGTTGTAGTGCTCGTTTGTGAGAGCATTTAGTTACTTTAATTAAAATTCTTGTTATAAAAGCGTCTAGGGATTATTGATTTGTCGTAATAACAAATCACTAACAATCCAATCCTATGTTTTCATCTTATGTTAGACTCGTTTTCTAAAGACAAGTTTCTCGAATGTATTTCATGTTTCCTTTCGGAATCCACGAATGTATTTCGATGGCATCCAAACCTATTCTCATGGTTGATTGCTATTGATCAATCCTTTAAGAACGAAACTTTATAGTCTCAAGGTTTACAAAACTATTCTCATGTTTAGCTTATCTTGTCAAATCTCATTTGTTCTAATATCAATCTTTATATTTTGATCCATTGACTGATATTTGAAATATGGTTCTAAAAGCGATGAGATTAGATTAGAAAACAAATTTACATAAGACAAAGTTCTAGACTTGGCTTGAATAGGATTTAATCATTAGAATCATCGAACAATCCCAAGACATAGAAAGTCTACTCACTCATCTTCATTGTTGATCGTACCTGATCAAAAGATGGTTGCCGGTGCTAGGTTGAGTGAGGTGGTACACGGTGGGGATTTGTACTTCCGGAGAGCGTTGGACCGAATGGGGGGTGTGTACCTGCAGACACTTTGACGCTCAAGTCAGTAGAGTTCAGAATGGGGGGTTTGAGAGTGAATGAGATTCTACCTTGGAGGCTGCGAAGAGCCTCCTATTTATAGAGGTTAGTGAATGCAGAGCCGTTGTGAGGCACACGTGTGACCGGCGGTTACGAAATCGTAAGAAGTGTAACCGCCGGTGAGATATTCGCAAGAACGTGGGAAAAGAGACGTTACTGTTCATTTGAACAGGTCTCGTTTGTTCCGAGCACCCCCCCTCGCGGGGAAGGGGTGTGTTGCGAGTAATTTGTGATTGGTTTGCTATTGGGCCTAAGCAATTAAGCCCAGGTCTTTGACCGGTCTAGAACAATTGTAGACAAAAAACAATAATTAAAAGGCATAAAATGATATTGCATAAAGGTAAATGACTGAATTATAAAGTGCAGAATTAATAAGAACAAAGAAATAAAGAACAAGAATATAAAAGTGCAGAAAATATAGCAAGAGCTTAGAACAAAATGACAAACTTGGACTACAAAAGTATAGTAAGTTCACAATGATCCAAGATGGTGTACATATCAAATATGAGCCCTATTTATAGTCTAAATTCACAGATTAAGCATTAACCACGAATTACAAGGCTTTAATGGGAAAATTCCAAGAGTTCAATGATAAAAATTGATTGTAGAACGCACACGGCCGTGCCATGTTCCAAAACTGCCAAAATCTGCAAGCTGAAGGGGCGCACGACCGTGTAAATGTGACACAACCGTGCCAACACTCAGGTGTTCCAAAACATGCTTTTTCTCCATTTTTCCTGGCTTTTCATCCATGCTTTTGATCCTTAACTTGTTCTTCATTATTTTTACCTAGAAAACAAAACAAAAGACTTTGAAGTAAAATAGTTCTAAAAGTAAACTAAAACACACAAATTCTTAGTAAAATTATCAACTAAACACCACATAAACGATAACAAATTATGACTTATCATACAACTATATAAATGAGTTTTTTTGTTGTAAAATTAGTTTAATCATTTGAAACATATTTTCTCGCACCTTTACAAAAATCTATTTTTTTAAGAAACTACTCTTAACTGTTATTTTTTTTAAAGATTGTAAGAAACACATTCAATAAAAATGATTTTTTCTTGAAAAAAACGGACTCCGAAATTATGAGTTTGAAGTTTATCAATAGAATACGTAAAAGTTTGAAGTCTGGCTCATATCCTTGTTGGGCCTTTTAATGTAAATTATAAATACCTTCCAACCAACCATCCTTGATTCACTGCAGAATTAATTCATTTGTTCAGCTATGAAGAAACTGAGAAGGGAACGAGAAGCATCAACTGAAGAGTGGTTTCTTTCTTCTCCTTCTGTTCAGGTTAATTTATTCATGTCTTATTACGTTTACACATGTGTTTTTCTGTTGACGATTGGATGATTCTTTGTAGCTAGATTCCATTGTTTAAGAACCGAAAATGAAAGTTAAAACAACATGATATCTCTGACAAAGTTGTCAAAACCGGGATTTTGATTTAGGTCCATTGGAAGAGCAAAATCGGAAATTGGTTTTTTACTCAACTAGTCTTATAGAATCCACATAAGAATTCGTAAATTCGCAATCAAAATCAATCCATGGATTTTACCAAAACTCAAATAATGCTAACTATATGTTATAAATTGTATATCATGACTCAGTTTAGAGTCCATACAATACTTATACATAAATGACAAAAATGGACGAAATCCTTCGTAACCCTTTAAAATCCTGCGATTTTGTATGGTTTTCTTGATTTTGTGCGATTTTGATACGATTTTACCAGGATTTTGCCTATTTTGGATTCTAATGTGGATTTGAGTGGTTCGCAGAATCCTGGATTTTAGGATTTAAGTCGGGATGTTGACAACAATGATTTTAACCATAAAAGTTGATGTGGCCGTCTTGATGCTAATTATTATTGTAGTAATCATAGTTTTCATTGATAGACAACAGCTAATCAAATATATTTTCATAGCAGGCACTCTACGATCATGAAAACAATTTGAGGGATAGAATCAGCAATTTACCAGTGGAGTTATTGTGTCACATCCTCTCTTTTCTTCCAACAAAACTCGTTTTCACTGCAACAACGTTTTCCAAGAGGTGGAACACACTATGCTATTCACTACCAGTTCTAGACTTTCACGATGAAACCTTCAAAGACTTCAAGACCTTCGACAGCTTCTGTCGTTTCGTCGACAATTTCATGTTCTCTCCTCTTTCAACCAACCAACCCCTCAAATCGTTTCGCCTAAACTGCTTTTCTGGAAGAAATCACAAGCATGATTGTTCAATCTTCAATTCATGGCTTGAAGCCGCAAAACGGCGTCATGTTGAGGAATTACATCTCAATCTGTATTACCAAACATTGAATCCCATTATTTTCATCTCCCAAACTCTTGTTGTTCTCAAACTTGAGTTCTTACAACTTGGAATTGATACTTCGTGTGTTGATCTTCCATCCCTCAAAACCTTGCATTTGAAATCCGTTTATTTTCCAAATCGGAATGATTACATCAATTTTCTTTCTGCTTGTCCTATTCTAGAAGATTTACTTTCTAAATCTATCTACATAAATAATGCGAACATTGCACAAGAAGAAGGGTTTAAATCCTTGCCATTTCCCAGGTTGGTTAGAGCAAATATCAATTCAACAGGTGATCCGTTTTATGGCATTGATAATGTCGAGTTACTATTCACAATCACAGGATCAATAGCTCAAGATACTACTTTCAAAGTCATTCCACTGTTTGCAAAGTTAGTTCATATAGAACTATTGTTTTGTTGTCGCTCACTTCATTGTTGGGATGGTGTATTACAACTCCTCTGCCACTGCCCCAATCTTCAAATTCTTTCTATTGGCAAGGTTTGATTAGTAGTTCGTTTGTTTACTTGGTGTTTTCTTTTTCCGTATATTTTGATTAATATATATTTTTTCTCCTCTTGGACAGTGGATGAATACCAGCTCAACCAAGGAATGGAAATGCCCAATTTCGGTTCCTGAATGTGTTTCGTCTCACCTCAGATCATGTACCGTTTTAAACTTTCAAGGCTCAAGAAATGATCTTAAATTTGTAGCATATATTTTGCAGAATGGAAGTCTCTTACGAAACATGAAAATCTGCTTTGCTACTTATGGAATGCTTTTGAAAGAAAGTTTGATTATAGAAGAAATATCCTCTTGTCCAAGCATATCTCCAAGTTGCAAAGTTTCAATTGAATTTATTTCAAGTTAATGGATTGTTTTTTATTCTGTTTGGATGCTTTAATATTTAAATTTTTATTTGTTTTACTTTTAAAATTTCTCTCCTTGCTATGTATATATTCCGGCTTCTGCATTTGTAGTATCAATTACTTGTTCATTATAGATATTTCTACCATTATTCCGGCTTCATGTTTTATGACTAATTTTCTAACATTGATATGGTGACATATCCTTTGTAGCTCTGAATAAATGTTGGTTGAATTACAGTTATTCGATTTTCTTAAAATTTTGTGCATTTTATTTAGCTATTGAACTTTATTTGTGGAGAGTTTTGAATGGAAAAACTAAAAGAAGAAAATGAGCACTGTTGTTGCACAGGTCGTTTAGATCAAGGAAATATGAAGGTGTTGGGTGATCTTGCAAGGAAAGGAAGATGGTTTGTACTTATAAATTTTGATTCCCATGTTATAAATATACTTCTTTTTTTAATAATGTATTCTGCAACTTTCCATTAGATGCTTCACTACTCCAACTTTCCAAGTGAACAAACAAATTTGGAGGAGTAATAAACGAGAAATCTAACCACCTCATTACCAAGTTCCAAACCCGCCTTGTCACCTCACAAAACAAGAAGAGGTGACAGGAGTATTCTCCTTCCGAATCACACAAAGCACAATTCACCGACACCTTTATAGGAATGACATTTCAAATAGCAAGATTAGTTCACGTTGGAATACGACCAGACAAATGTTCAAAAATAAAAGCCATGACTCTAGAAGGAGATAGACTTTTCCAAAGATAACTTAAAACCGTCTTCTCCCCATTACTACATCTCTCTTCCCACACCAGCAATTTTACCAACAAAGAGTATGTTGGATTAACCGAAAACACTCCGTTTTTCGGCTGAATCCACTTCCAATAATTCTCTTCTTGTGCACATTTGAACTCATCCAACACATTCAACATATTATTAAGGAGTACTCCCTCCCACATTTTCAACCCACTTGAGTTGGCCTAATTAATGGTGTGGACTTGAGATGTTGGAGTGTGCTCCTCTTAAGGTTGGACTAAACAAATAGTAGAAAATCTATAGATCAATACGACTGCAACGGAGCAACATCAGTTGGCCACCATCAGTCACAAGCGAGAGGTTCAAAATATATCCCTAAGACCCTAGTAGATTAAGCAAATGCAACAATTGTCTTGGTAAGAAAATATAATTCTGCATAATTTCCCAGGAAGTTGGTCAATTTATATTACAGCAGGAAGTTCTCAAGAGAATGTAATGTATAAGATTCTTAAAATCAAAATGAGTGCAAATGGAATCATAATTTGCAACATCATGATTATTGAAACCATACATATAAAAAGTATGCTAAAATGCACTTTTGGCCCTCCAAATTTCACAAACTCGTGATTTTAGCCCCCCCAAATTTGAAAATAGCACTTTTGTCCCCTTAAGTTTCACCCCCTTTGCAAAACGACCGTCCCCCTTGATTTTAACTCAGTCAAAACTGATGTGGATGACATGTCACATTCTGACTATGTAATTTTTTAATTTTAAAATAAAATAAAAGCCACATAATTAGAAATGAAATAAAATAATTGGAAAAATAAAAAGAAGACCCATAAATCATCATATTAAACCCAGAAACACATATTCAAACTAGAAATACCAATTACAAAACAAAACCCAAGCAACTTCAAATCTAAACCCAAACCTAGAAAATCCCTAATTAAATTTACAAATCACACAAGTTATTCTTGTTCCTCTTCCCTTTAGCTTTCATTTTTGATAAATTAGCAAAATCTAAACCCATAAAAGAATATGAAAATTAACATCAATACCAACAAGCTAAACCTAGAATTGGTTCATCTTCCCTTCCCTTTCCCTTGTTATGCATGCTCATCGAACATCAACACGAAAAAGAAATTTTCAAATATCTCTCGCGTTGAAGATGAAGAAGATTTTTCCAATATTTATTATTAGTTTTAATTTAATTTTTGTATTAGTTTTAATTTTAATTAATTTTCATGTGTGCACACAGTTGTCAATATTTTATATAAAGAAAATATTCACATCAGTTTTGACTGTGTCAAAATCAAGGGGGATCATGGTTTTGCAAAGGGGGTGAAACTTAAGGGGGCAAAAGTGTTATTTTCAAACTTGGGTGGCTAAAATCGCAAGTTTATGAAACTTGGATGGGCCAAAAGTGCATTTTAGCCTAAAAATAATAACAAAAGGAAGGTATAAACTATCATCATTTTCGTGGTCATTATTATTCTTATTAGCATTATTATTATTATTCCATAAAATAGATTAATCAATAGTCAATGACGTCTGTGAATGATTCTTGATTCACAAGTTTAATTCCAACCATAAATGAAGAATACTTTTGTCATGCTATGAGAAGCCGAACAAATAACAAAACCATAATTGATAATTGGCAGTATATGCACAGATAAGAGCAGATCCCCTTGGTCCTATCCCATGTTCCTGAGCTGCCTGATAATGGGAATATATAAAACTACCAGAGTTGAAGAAACGAAATTTTGTATCTCAAATTCAAAACAACGAAGAAAAACTTGATTAGGATAACAAATTAATATATCATTATGGAGAACCTCTTTTTTTCCCATCCTTATTTGCTGGTATTAGCCTTTGATTATTAGTTTCATGTGTTGATGGTTCAACTCTTTTTCCTATTTCAAATCGCTAATGGTTCAAAACAGATAGCAATTATCACACAATAAGAAATCTGAAAGAAATGATAATAACAGAAGGGACAAGGAAATCCAAAGTTGATGCTTAATGGAAAAGCTTAAAACCACAAGAAAAACAATATCTGAACATTAAAGAAATTTATTAAATACGTATATATAGTCTATACATTATCAAAACAAAGGAAGATCAAACAAGCCCAATGACTCCAAAAATTATTAAAACTTCAAGAATCTCCAAGAGCATACTATCACTAATCCCCACTAATCACTTACTTCTTCAAACAAAATCATCGATCACTTACTTCATCCCTCTCTATCATTGTACACAATTTCTCTTTAACCACCCTTATGAAAAAGGTTTCTCCATCCACCCGAACCTCTACTACTAGAGAAACATCTTCCCAAATATAATATACACTTGTATGTGAACTCTCAAGTCTCACCACACTCACCCTTTATTTTGACACAGTGACTGGATCCAACCAATTTAGATGTGAAGTTTACTCATAGTTTCTGTAAATCCATCCTTTCCCGACACATGAAGGGGAACACCGTGAATGTTTACCCAAATTACTCTTCCCTTTGGTGTAATTTTTGGGGACCAATTTCTTAGTTCTACAAATTTCCTCTCCCAGCATTGTCTATCTGGATTGATAGCCCATAAAACACCATGTTCATCTTTTCCTTATAAGAGGACAAGGTCTCCATCTTTTCCTCATGGTAAAATTACCCTAGCATGTTTCCCTTCCATCTCCATCTTCTCTTGGCTTTGCAATGCATCTTTAAATGAGACCCCCGATTGTCACATGTTTTGCAAAGTTGTTTTGCCTACTCGAAGTTCCGCCATTCCCTTCAATAACCCCGACTTGAAATTTTGGAACGTAAGTTATTATCTTCGATTTCCCAAACTAAGTTATTATGTACATGGGCAGGAGTTTCATTTTATCTTCGATGTCGAACGTCGCACGAACCCAAACTATCTACCTACTTGTTTGTCTTTCCTTTGTGCAATATACAAATTCCCTACCTTCCATTATGTTTGAAATGTTTTCCATAGTGTTGATAAATATGTGCCTTATGGGAAATTAGATATGAAAAAGAAAGTTACATTTCCATTCCAAGGAAACTTGTATGATGTATGTCCATGACCCCTCCTTTGATGATCCAGTCTACGAGAGGAGTCAGAACCTCTCTTTATCTTTATCTCTAGAGTAACATTTATAAGAGAAAGAACCATTTACCATTCATAAGAGATACATTTTACTTCTTGGTGAGATCGACTACATGGAGCATTAAATGCCAGAATTTTCTACCATAGTTTACTTAGTGAAGTCGGCTACATCAATCATTCAATGCCATAATTTTATGCCAAGCATATTAAGTCATATGCCAAGCATATTAAGTCAAAACAGTCATCAATATGAAGCACATAATTCATCTTGGTACATAACTATAGGGGTACAAGTCTCTTCCTTACGGAGAGCAAAACTCATCTCATGTGGGGTACAAGACCCATATGTATTTAAAATCGTGTTTAATGTTTTTATTAGCTTATAAAAACATTTACAATAGAATTTTTTTTTTTTTTTGTAATTGTAAACATGCACAATTTTTTTTAGTAGTCTTACAAAATATCAACAAAGGTTATTATCTAGTTGAAAGGGTTAAACTATCACGACGTAGTAAAATAAGGTTTGAATTTCAGTCAAGAGAGGTTGTGTGATATTTAGTATCTGATACACTTCAAATATGATTATAACTACCTTATACATAACCTATAATAAAAAAAATCTCTCTGAAGAATAATAATCGCTAAAATTAGTTTATATAAAAGTTATTATTTATAGATTTTTTTAACAAATAAATTTAAATATAAAGATAAAATATTCAAATGAGCTACATATATCATTTAACAAGGGAGGAAGAAAACAGCGGGCCCTAGTATTCTACTGACAGAAACTTCAACTACTATTTAAACTTTCTTTCTCCTTCATTCATCGAGGGGGTGGTTTTAGGTCATATTTTTAACTTAAAATCACTCCTCTACATCTTTTTCCCCTTTCCTTTCAATCAAAATAAGTGGTTTTCACATATATAGTTTTTCCTTGTGTCTTTTGTGATTTCATCGTCTAATTGCGGCTTTGTGTTGTCCGTCGTCTTATGCGGCGTTCAATTTCGCGCCTTGTCGTGGTGTTCGTTTAGTTCCTGTTGAAAGATCGACATCAATCAGTTACAAATTCAATCAATGATTTGGGCGTAAACGTTGCAGATCCGTAAGCATGGGTATTTCAGTGACTTAGATTTTATTATATTATTTGTAAGCATTTTGTTGTTGTATGCTATTAACTTAGGTGTTGTGACTTTGTTCGCATATCCACCCTTTACGTTTTTAGCGATGTTTGTATCTGATGTACTCCATCAATTTGAATGAATAAATATCGTTTTATTTTTTCAATAAAAAAAAAGGAGGAATAAATAAATATGATGAGAAAAGGACATGATACGTGAGATTAGGTGATGACAACAAAATTTAGTCATACACTCATTTCGTTCCTTTTTAAGTGTCGTTTTGGAATAGTAACACTAAATTAAGAAATTAGATTTTTGTACCTTTTTCCTATTATACCCTAATTTAATCCAACAATAAATTCCTATTTTTTTGCAAAATGTTTATCTTTCCAATAAATATAATTTGTTATCTTTCTCTTATAACAAACAATTGTTAGTTACTCTCTCATTCTCCAACATTTTTTTTTTTATTTTCACACACTTATGTCTCTCTCCCGTTACAAACAATTATCAATAATTTTTCCTTTGTGGATGATTTCTTCTTTAATTACATAAAAATACCATAGAATTTTTATGTTTTAGGAAGAATAGAATTACTTGACTCAAATATAGAAAACATTACAAATCTCTTGAAATCATAAGCTTTTGCTCTATTACTCCTATATTGTAGATGTAAAATCTACTGAAAATGACTGAAAAACATGCTAAGAATAACTTAAGATGACATGTCATCAACTCCCCTCTATCGTGGTCCAACATGCCAAAGACACTCTCCATAAATGGAGTTGTATGCAAAGAGAAAGGCACACAGGTCAGGGTACAATTCTAGAAGCTTTGTGGTCAAAACCACCCCCTCAATGATTAAATTTAATGTTGATTGCGCCCTCTTTAACAGCAACTTCATTACAAGTTTTGGGTTCTATTTTAGAAATTCATTTGGGCAGCTGCTTATGGGTATGTCTGGCTATGCTTTTCATACATCTACTCCATCAAAAGCAAAAGCTTTGGGCCTATAAAAGGCTATTCGATTTGCTATTAATCAAGCCACTAACAATTATTTTTAAATCGGATTGTAAACTTGTTTATGCTGTTAATTCCCCTTTGACTCCCCAAAATGAGACGGGAGATATTATTTTCTAGATATGTATGGATCAATTGTCATCTCGCATTGTGAGATTTGTTACGAGACAAGTAAATAAGGTGGCTCGTAGCATACCTAAAGATTTTCTATCTCACTCTAACCCTCATATTTTCGAAGATGTACCCTCGTATTTCTATCCGTTACTTATTAATGAAAAAGACTAGTTTTTCCTTTACTAAAATCATTAAGATTTTTGCTAAAAAAATATATATTAAGATTTAATATAGAATGGATAAGTAACCCAGCGGCAATCTTTCTCTCTCTTTTTTAGTAACCAAAAAAAAAAAACTCTCATTCTTTTTTCTTTCACAAACCCTATCTCTCACAACTTTTCTTCTTCTTTATCTATCAAAAAGGATGATTTAGGATCAATTTTTACCTGAAGTCACTCATTGGAATTGTTTTTCTTTCTCTTTTAGTTAAATAGGTGATTTTCGCATATTTTTTGTTTTATTTCGTGTGTTTTTGTGATTTCTTCTTCTCACAGCCTTTTTATTTTATTTCTCGTCTTTGTGCGGTATTTTTTTTATTTCCATCTTAGTGTGATGTTTATTTCATTTAGGTTTAGAGATTAGCTTTCATCAAGTATAGATTCAATCAATGACTTTTGCGTTGCTAATGTTGAAGATTTAGTAACATGAGTATTCCGGTGGCTTCAATATAGTCATATTTGCAGCTATACATGTACTCTGTCGTTTTATACTATTAAGAAGAATGATGTGAGTTTTTGCATGAATTTATCCTTTTTGTTTTTCGCAACTTTGAATTTGTATTGTATGGATGTACTTTATTAATTTGAATGAATATCGTTTATTTTTTTTATAAAAAATATAAAAAAATTAGATTTAGAAGTTTGGGCAAAAATTAGATTTAGAAGTTTGGGCCTTTGCCTTGTTGGCCTCTAATGTAAACCATAAATACCAAAGGGTTCCGTCATTCTTTCATTCAAGCGAAGACGAAGAGAAGGAGCTTTTAACTTTTGTCACACATCGTTCGATTGTTCGTTCAGGTTTATCGCTTCTACTTCTTTTGTGCATGTGTTCTTCTTCTTCTACCGCTGTTGTAATTAAAACCTATATGTGTGATGATTAATTAATTGAATTATTCGGTCTGTGTTTAAGAACCCAAATCATATATTCATTCTACAAGATATTTGTGATGCCCACAATCAATTTAAGTAACCTATAGCAGTACTTATTTATTTTATAGCCGGTCTTTGGTTTTTTAGTGAGAGAAACTCCAACTTCTTCCAGATTCTCTTTCTCTTTTCTTTTATCAAAGAAGGGTGGCGTCTTGTTCTGTGTTTGTTTGCTTCATATTGAATAAGCTTTAGAAAATTACAGATTCAATCAATAATTTGATTATTGATGATATTATTGTATCTGATATATTCTATAGATTTGAATTAATAAATATGTTTTGTTTTGGTTAAAAAAAAAAAAAAAGTAATCTATAGTAGTAGTGGTATGTAGATAATCGTTGGTACTAATACATATTTTAGTAGTGGTATGTAGTAAGATTTTTAATTTGAATTTGCATGATCTTTCTTATATTCAATGATTTATCACATCCTAGAATGTTAGTATTATTATTAGTGTTGTTATTATGATTTGGATCATTCGTTGTTTGAAATTTGCATTTGCATGACCTTTCTTGTATTCTCATTTGGATAGTTCATTGTTTGAAATTAGGTCAATAAAAACATGAACTCTGGTTTCAGCAGCACAAGAAATAAAAAGCGTGTTGAAATTTCAAAAGAGGGAAATTGCTCTCACAAATGTTCCCTTCCTTCATCCTGCTCCTCCCAGGACTCGACAATGGTTGACAGAATCAGCAGTTTACCAGATGAGTTGTTGTCTTACATTCTCTCTTTCCTCCCAACCAAACTCGCTTTCACTACAACCCTTCTTTCCAAACGGTGGATCCCGCTATGCTATTCACTCCCTGTTCTCGCCTTTGACTATGAAGTCGACAAGAAATATGAAACCAAGCAAGACTATGAAACCTTTGATTGCTTTTGTCGTTTTGTTGACACTCTCCTGCTCTCTCGTCCTTCAACCAACCAACCCCTCAAATCATTTCACCTAAACTTTTTCTATGGACACCCGGATACCGCGTTTAATGTGACAAAATGGCTAAAAGCCGCAAAACAGCATTGTGTTGAGGAAGTACATCTTAGTTTGCGTTCCCACACATTGAATCCCTTTATTTTCATCTCTCGAACCCTTGTTGTTCTCAAACTTAAGAGGATAGATTTTTCAATTGATACTTCATGTGTTCATCTTCCATTGCTCAAAACCCTGCATTTGAAACATGTTGGTTTTAGAAATCGAAATGATTACATCAATTTTCTTTCATCTTCTGCTATCTTACATAAATTGCATGCTGAGCATATCTATTTACACAGTGAGATGCATAGTGATAAAAACAATATACCAGAAGAAGGGTTTAAATCCTTGACATTGTCTAACTTGGTTAGAGCAAGTATTAGTTCGATGGATGCTTTGTTTAATGGTATTGATACTGTTGAGTTTTTACGCATAACTAAAGGATTTGAAGATCAAGAGGCATCTTTCATAGCCATTCCACTGTTTCGAAACTTAAATCATATTGAACTGGTGTTTTGTCATCGCTCGTTTCATTGTTGGGATGGTATAGGAGAACTGCTCCGGCATTGTCCCAAGCTTCAAATTCTTATTATTAAAAAGGTATGTTGTGTAGTGCGTTTGTTTTCTTGTTTGATCTTTTTTTCTCATATATTTTGACAAATGTTTATTTTATCCTTTTGACAGTGGACAACAACCAGCTCATCCAATGAATGGAAACACCCTCTTTCGGTTCATGAATGTGTTTCGTCTCACCTTAGATCTTG
>Ga0315914_1006056_pt1 | contig 17314 bp, 9 predicted proteins | sample MpolenodulesMG_FD_203920 | JGI IMG/M metagenome (GOLD analysis project Ga0315914, IMG submission 203920) | Medicago polymorpha root nodule microbial communities from Los Angeles, California, United States - elongated nodules | ecosystem: Host-associated > Plants > Roots > Nodule | place: USA...
GAGACCCATTTTGTTTTATGGATGATGATGGAGTACGGAGTTCAAGAGTCTTGGACTCAATTCCTCAAAATTAGTTTTCAGGACCTTCAAATTGATTATGGCATTAGTGATTCACTGGAATATGGTTCTCAATTGTTCTTGTATCCATTGTACCTTTCTGAAAGTGACAACACACTTATAATGGCAAGCAATCAAGAAGGCTATGATGGTCATGACAACCATGCAATTCTCTATAATTGGAGAGATAAAAGAGTAGAGCAAACTTCATCTGTTGACAATGAAATATTGTGGTTTCATACCAAGGATTATGTTGAAAGCTTAGTTTCAACCTCTTGAAAGTAAGTTTCTCTTCAATGATTTAATTGTTTGAATTAATTATTAGTGTTTTATAATCATTGAACCAAATGAGTTTGTTTTTGTTGTTTTTATATATTATTACAACTTAAAGATAGTCCTCCCAGAATTAAATTCAATGACTCTTCAGTGATCTTTATTTGGTTGGTATTCAGAACGTTTTATCCAAAACCAATGTATGAAGTTGTTCTCAATTTGGGAGGATAATACATTATGTAAAATTGAAATGCAGGGGATTAAAGTCTTATGAAGTAGTAGAGTTAACTGTTAAAACAAGAAAATGAAAACATCATTTTCTCTTCAAACTGATATTAATTTCATTTACTTACAAAACTTTGCTATAGATAATGATTGTGTTGTACTTATACTTTGTAATTGTACTGTATTGTATAAACATTCAAATTGGCTGAGTGTATGTTTGTGAACCCACCTCCTTTGTTACTTATGTTTGAACAGAGCTTTGGAATGAGTACCAACTATATTCTAATTGAATACATTGAGTTATCCTTCACCAAGGTTCGAATCTCAGCTGGGAAAGCTACCCACATCTTAGTGCCTGACACGCCTCGAATAGAATTACCTCCCAGTAAAGGGAATCTATAGGAAACAAAAAAATTGATTTGTTTTTTAAGCATTAATATTTCTTTTGCGAATAATTGTATGCATGTTTGATATTATTCTTGGTCTAGTTTTGTTTATACCAGTTCATGTATATCCAAACTAATTTTGGGAATGATGATTTTGTACTGAATGATTTTGTATTTTGATGTTTCTCACACCTGTGTAATATGGGTCTTTCTTGAATCATAGGACCACAACCTCAACTTCAAGCACTTGTGACGTTTGCTAGCAAAAAGAAAAAGTACTTCTGGCATTATTGACGGTCGATGCAGGATGGTGGGAAGAAAGGGGAAAAGAGTCTTATTGGAACTGCATTTTCTTTAGTGTTAATACTCATTTTGTATAAGACATTTAAGACCCTCTTGATGCTTCATTTGGACCTTCTTTGGAAGTGTCTGTAGAAATTTACCACAATATTTGTGTTGTTTTGCAATTGTACTCTTAGTTGTGTATGGGCTAGTGGAAGTCTCTAGCTCTTTAAGTGATTCGATCAAACATTTTGCATAACCATTTGAGTATATTAGTAATATTTTTGTAGTTGCATAAGATGCACATTTAATTATATGTCAATAAAATGGATGGATGATCTTTCTACGAATTTCTTCGCGGCTTTAAATTGTTGTTGCTCTCAACTATTTTCACCTAGTTGAACTCTATTTTATCTAGTAGTGAAGCCATGGTAGAGGGTGCAGGTAGGCCAACTTTGATATCTGCACCCTTTTTTTTCCTTTAGGTTTATGCTTTGTTTTAAGCTTGGAGTGTATGAATTTCATGACAAACTGGTTCTCTACATGAGGGGCTAATATATAAGTAGCGTATTTATACTGTTCCTAGTATCTCTGTAGATTCCTTGACCCTTGTGACCAGTGAGGAACTCACCTCACATGATGTTAGTCAATTTTTATATCATCAGCTGTCACACTAGCCTAATTGTGACAGGTTGTATGTGTATGATTACCGTCACAGGATCACTCAATTAAAATCATTTTACTAGTGCATTTCATCATGTATGGTGTTGATTATGATGATGGCGATAGTGAGTGTTTGAGTTGACTCAACTCGAGGGAAGCTAACTCGGTGGTGTATATTTGCTTGCGAGTCTGCATCGTCTCAACAAGGAGTAGTATTGGAGATAGAAAGTGGGATTGAGGTGCCTGGCAAAGGTTTCTTTGGGTGCTTCCTGTGGATGATGAAGAGTTTTGTGTGGAGAAGAGAGTTTCAATTTCACGAGAGGGACGGTGGTGAGAGGATGGGTGCCAGTGGTTGGAATTCGATGGCTGAGGGGATCTGTGCTGGAGAGCTCATGATCATCATGCCCAGGTATGTAGCTGATCATTATTACACACTTTAATTTCTTTGTTATATCTATTTATATCTCCATACACAATATAAGTCACACGCTCAGCTATTTATATTCATATTTCTGAGTTCCTTTTTCGTTTTGGTGTCCTAAATTAAACCCATTTACTGAAGAATGTAAGTCATCTGTGATTTGCTAACTAGACTGTATTCTTTTGTCGATACATTTTGGCCAAAAGCTGAGGTATGAAAATGTCAACACCTTGGACTAAGCCTCAGTTTTGATTTTTAAGTGCCAAAATCTTTCTTGACTATTCAAAAAGTTAAACTAACATGAATTTTTTCAGTTTTTATTTAAGATTGTGATTTCATTGTTATGAACTCAGGTTTAATAGTGGTTCTGAATGTTAAAACATTTTTTGTAGTAGACTTTTTAATAGTCTTGTATGAAAGTCTATAACAAAAGTTGTTGGAGAATAAACGTTGGTGATTGGTCCAACGTTGGAATAAATAAATAATACATAAAAAAGAGAAGGTATAAACCTTACCTGATTAATGCTGGAATAAATTCAGACTAAACACCATAGTATGGTTACAATCCAAAGGCAACAGTTACCCTAACACAAATTCCAGCATTACATTTGACAGCAAAATGCTAACTGCTAAAAAAGAGAGTAATAGAAACAGCAAAATGCTAACTGTTAAATAAATAATACATAAAAAAGAGTAAGGTTTATACACAAATTTTTAATATCGTTTATCATAATATATCTAGCAAGTAGTTTACAGTTGACTAAGAATGTAATAGAAACACAATAGCTAGCTGTAAACAGTTGTAAGACTCACTGGCAGTTGCGAGTCACCCTCGAGAGGAACCTGCAATAGCAGGTCACCACTTGCTACTGGAAATGCAAGTGGTGTAACTGAATTGAGCAATGTGGCCCTATTTAGATAAATACTTTAGTTAACCACTTACAACATCAGTGCGTAATTATAAACAATTTTTATAACAAAAGGTAGAATAGTCCATTTTTTTTTTCTGTATAAGATATTTTCATTAACTATCGCTAGAGATTATGAAATAAGTTGGAGATTGGTTTTAGACAAATGCTTATGAGTTATGATAGTAGATAAACTCAAATAAGGTAATTCAAACATGCTTAAATATGCATTCAAGTGTTTTCTCATGACCCTTTTGAAACGATTATCTTCACGATTGTTTTAGTGATGGGAACTCATCATGAATATGAAGGAAATGAAAGAGAAACAATGGCTTTATTAAGCTTAGACTGTGACATTCTTCTGTTGACCGTTGACCATATTATTCAGGATTTGCTTGTCATGGAATGTATCAAGCACCGTTACTGGTAGAATAGGAAGTAAAGAACCTCATCATGTCACAGATGGTAGATCCAAAATCGAAGAAGATAACATTGATTGCTTCAAATACTAGGTTGCCCCTAGATAGTATTCTTTGGAGCAACGTCAAAAATCCTGCATAACACTTTCCAGCTTGGTGCTAATATCCTAATTATAATACATGTTATCCTCCCCAGGCCCAACAATAGCATAAGCTAATAGAGTTTTGAGATAACTTTATTTTTTGTTGTGTGCCCAATTCGAATCACCGAGATTTCTTTGACCTGAAATTGGTTTCCAAAAGACCCAAAAGACGAATTTCAATCAATCAGTATTTGCTTCTTGTAATTTTTCTTTGATGAACAATGCTTCTTGCACCATGCCTCATCATCAGAAAGTGTCGTACTTTCTTTCTAATTTAATTTTTCTTTTGATTTTTTAGTTTCTTTGCTGTTAAGATTATTTTCTGTTGATTCTGCTTCGCTGTGTTACTTATTTTGAACTCACTCCTTGCAGGTTATATGAAAATACTATAATCTGGTTAGTTTAAAGAACTGATATAATTTTTGGTTTTTTACTTTTTATCATTTTGTGGTGTTGAAATCCTGTATTGGTACAAATAGAATACTGTCAAAGAAATAGAGCTGATACAATCCATTTATCTATGATGATTATAAACTCTGCCTTTGTCTCACAGAGTTAATAAAATTTGTTTTGCTGGCATATAGGGCTGCTACGGTTCATAGATTATAATGAAATTGAATATGTAAAGTGATTCTATTTGTAGGTTTATATAAAGTTGAATATATAAAGTTGGAAATCCTTAAGAAAAAAGATTGATGTAGGTTTAGTTGCATCTACAAAGTGAGAAACTTCCATTTGTTGAAGTCTTAACTGATTAATGTTTCCAACTTGACCTTTTCTGTTTTTTTTTTTTTTTTTGCCTATTCTTTCTTATGCTTTCGAATAAAATATCGTTTTATTATCTATAGCTGACTACCACGCTTAAAATGACACGAAGTCTGAAATATGACTTGGTTTTTTGGGATTGTGCATAAACATACTTGTGAGTTGTGACACTTGTCTTCTCACATGATTAGAGGGCATTTCTGAAGTTACGATTATGATTTTTCTTGTCTTAACTGTCCTTTGTATTATAAATTCTGATTTTTTTTTTAACAGTTAGCATTTTGCTGTCAAATGTAATGCTGGAATTTGTGTTAGGGTAACTTTTGCCTTTGGATTGTAACCATACTATGGTGTTTAGTCTGAGCACTATCAGCATTCTGTGAGATTGCCTTTTCCTTTCCGTTAACTTGTAGAGACTATTCATAATCTATTGTTTTCTGAATGTTAGTTCGTTACTTGTTTGAGAGGTCAAGGTTATTCCTATTTCCCTCATGTTCCTTTCGTTAGACCTATAGGGAATATGAAGAAAGAAAGAAAACACCAAGTTCAGTGCTCCATGAAGTTATAGAAGAACATTTTTTTTTGACTAATTTCGTTGTGGGAATTTCCTTTTGATTTTTCTTTTGAATACCATTTAATTTTTGCATGGTTCTAATATATTTTTATGCAGCAAGAGAGCTTGGTGAACAGGGATACATTTTTCCTTGTTGTAGACGTGATTGTAACTTTAGAAATGCATTCTCTATCAATTATATAGTCTTATTGTTGGTTCCTTACAGAGAGTTCTGTTCTCTGTCCCATTAGCTTAAGAGGATTGCTGTTCTGACATTTGATATGTCCTAGCAACACAAGTAAAAGACTAAAAAACCCAGCGGCAGTTAACTGCCGTTGGTTTTGTAGTTATAACCCAACGGTAGTTAACTACCGTTGGGGGTATTTTAGTAATTTACTTGTGTTGTTAGGAACTTCTGAATGTCAAAAAAGCAATTGTCTTAGCTTAAAAAATGATTTGTTTTTGAGAATTCACTTGTGATAGAAATGGACCTAAACTAGATAAGGAGGAATATGCTCTAGTGTGGATCTGCAGAATGGAGAGTTTACTCAAGGATGTAAAGTTCAAATCTATAATTAACCAAATCAATCAATTTAGTTATTCTGTTACTCAGTCTCCATTCTGATGTCTCTATAGACACCAAAGTAAACATTTCTACAAATTCATTTCCTCTCACATTGCTCTCTTCTACTATCTATACCCATAACATACAACACTTTTTTATTAACATCTTTGGAATCTATAAAACAAATTGTTGTTTTCTTATCCTTTATGCGCACATATCGGCAAACATGAAAATGATAGTTTCTTCGCTTATAAAGTCATGACATGCTGCATTCTTATCATTCTTGCGTTGAAACACTTGTACTATTTAGCACTTCTCTAGAGGGAAAGCTAATGTATATGGTGGTTACCATTTAAGAATGGATAAGAAAGCTAATATATACGGTGGTTACCATGTAAGAATGGATACATGCATAATTTTTCCAGTGAATAAGATGGTGAATTTGGGATTATATACAAACCATTTTTTCTCTATACCATTTTATTTGGAGCAAATAAGGTGGTGAATTGGGATTATATACCACCAGTTCTTATATATACAGCTATTTGAATTACCTCAGAAGGATTTTTTTTTTTCCAACACAAGTTGATCTAATCGGTAAAAATTCAACTCAAATCTCATAAGAACCTGAATTTAATCTGCTGCTATCAATACAAAAACTTCATTGGTGAATAATACAAGTACAACTGGCACTCTTGATAGTTTTTCCTAACCCTAGTGAGAGTCCATGTGATTCAACTCGCATAAACTTAAAATTCTCTCTCGGTTAAAAATTTAACTACCATATAATTCACAAGTTTGCCATTAAATAAATTCTTAACAAAAAATTGATCGAAAACTTGATAAAAAAATGATTGAAAACTAATTGGCAATAACTTCATTGGGTCTTGTTAAGTACAAAGTAGAGGACCCTCTCTGAAGAAAAAAAAAATTCATTCAAAGTATAAAGAATATAAATCAAATCGGATTGGAGATAGATAAGACATATGCTTATAAACTAATCGATCCACTCTCTTTACTATGTTTTCAGTTAACCATCACAAGACACCTTCAAACAAAGACTAGGCTTCCACTTACACAACAAAAGATCATGATAGCTCGTCAACAAAAATTCATGAACATAATGCAAATCATAGTCTTCTAGATGTATAAGGCCTTTAGTATGAGGAGAGCCCGTTGTTGCGGATGTTCCTGACAGATGCTGATCTCCATAATTAACTTGAGTCCCGCCAAGACAGATGCAAACGCAATTTGGTGCCAAAATTTCATTATGCTTTGTATATGAAAGAGATCAAGAGAGACTTAAAAAATAAGCTCTCTTAATGGACATGACAAAATAAGTATTGTAAGCCTGGAGACATTAACAAGCCTTTCTTTTCCGATTCTCCTCTGAGGCAGCATCTGATTGAGTCTGGCCAAATACAGAGCTGCAAAACATGCAAAGGCACAAAATAACCAAATTATAACACGGTAAAAGACATTTACCAAGACAAGAGGTACACTTTAAGTATCAAGTAACCACATTTCCATTCAATCACTGAAATCTCGATATTATTTACAGTCCTGAAAGGCTGAAGCCAATCATAGTTTTGTCACTTATGTTTCCATCCATGTGCATCCCCATTTTTGTTTCTCTATTTCAGTTAACATTCTACAGTGGCAAAATGTGACAGGATGAAGACATTGGGATTAAAGGGGCATTATATGAGATTGTCCAGAATATAGGACTGAAAACTTCATCCAAATTAGTAAGCATTGTCTTCCACATAATGTAGGTTTTCTTCTAAATATGCTAACTGTTAAATTAGATACATTATCTTTCAGACTTTCACCCAAAGCTATAATATTCAAGCTATGTAGAGGAATTTTGCTATTTGTATTTAACAGGAGACTGATAATAAATGAATAAAAGAAATTAAAGAATACAGCGGAAAGAGGGAAGATATCCGTAAAAGATGAACTGATTACTACAGTTTGCAAATAATGAACATTTACATTCATTTGATGCATCATAAATGGTGAAGCTTATGGAAACATATGATATAATTTTAGAAAAATACGCTTACCTACAGGTTGAGCACTTGTCGTGATGCTCACAGAATATTGATAAGCATACTGAACATACATAGCCCATGTCAATTGTTTGCTTATGGCAGAAGCACCTGAACATTCCATACAATTATAAGTGTGGATCTCATAGTTTCTATTAGACCGAAGAAAATTGCCCACACAAAAAGAGGTTGCCCTCGTGTAAACAGGTTTGCATATTTAGCGACTTAAGGCTTCAAAAGTTGGGTTATAGTAAGCATGGATAAATATATTTTCATATCACTAAACCACAGGTTACATAGAGACTTGCCAAATGTCAATTTATCTCAAAAATACAATTTGATATCTTCACCTTGTAAAAGCAATGTAGAGAACAAGTCATAAATAGTTGTGTATTTTCAAACCAACATAAATTAAAAAGGGAAAAAGATCAATTGGACAAAATGTTTCCATCTTTACAGGATGGATGGAGAAACAGAGAGGAAAAACAAAAATAAGAAATCTCAAAACAGGAACATATTAACAGCAAAGGAATAACTTACGAGGCACGGAAATCCACACCCAGAGATTTAGGAAGCCTTAAAAATTCACGAGAATGCAAATCAGTTGCAAACACTGTCTACATAGACAAAGTCACATTAGTGTCAGAAGTAAATTAAAAAGTAAAGTTTCATATACAAATAGTCAGATCTTGATAAACAAAAAAACAAAAAAAAAAAAAACTCAGATAATTTGTTTATCTATTAAAGTTGATATGAATCTGGCAGAGGCCAGTCGTTAAATTTTTAAGTTTGAGTAATATATAATGGTTTATTAGATTAATTTTAGTTTTGCATATCTGCTAGATTATTTGGTTGCACTGTTTTTTTCTTTCTAAATGGCTAAATATATATTGAAACATTCCAACCCAAGCACAATATAAAACCCGAATCGGAATAGAGATTACACATCTGCACTAGCAGGGCAAAGAAAACAAGTGATAAACAGCACCACTAAACAACAAGATAAAAACACAAAACACAGCATACTCCCTTACAATTAATAACTTATTCCACCGAAATTGCTGAAGGCATAAGGCACCAACTAAAAAAAGAGTCTGATATCACACAAGAATAAGTCAGCCACTGTCATATAACCAATAAAAAGCCACAGCAGCCCACTACATAACACCAAAAACCAGAGCAACACTTGACACAGGCCTACACAAGCTTAAAAGACCACTGAAACAGAACCAATTAACCAAAGCCAAAGCCTTCCTTCCTCAACACACTGATAGCCTGCTAAACCTCATCTCATACTAAACCAAATAGCGGATAGGGTCCCAAGACCACTCATAAAGTGACACGGAAATGTTGCCAAATTCTGTAAATACCAACACCACGCCAACACTTTAATGATATCCACCACTTCGTCCGCTGAAGCACCTTATTCTTTGGTCATTCCTTGCCTGCCATACTTATGGTTTCATTTATTTCTCTTCTACTAGAAGCCTATATGAGTTTTATGAATTTTGTATAATGTGATGATTAGTGTTACAAATCCACGATTTAAGATTTTACTTCCCCTTCCGATTTTGCATAAAATCTAAATTTTAACTACCTTGACTAGGAGCTACATGGTACATGCAAAAATGAGCCCGATGGTTTTGAATACTTTTTCCTACATTTTATGCTGACCGAAAAAGGATTCCAACATGCAGTTTGTACCACATGCATACCAACTTATCTGGAAGTGCAACCATGAAAAGTAAGCTCAAATCCCACACACCAATAATGAAAAAACAAATTGTCCATCTTGAAGTACTATCAAATAGAGATTTGACAATAATTTAATGACTTATTCGTTAAATAGCTGTTAGGTTCGCTTTTCGAATTTAAACTAATTTTATGTCAAACAACTTATAGGGAAGGAAGACACATTGTAACACTAAAAGAACATTTAATTCATTTTTCTCGTGTGTATTCTAAAGGCATTCAGGTTCACAGCCTTTTCGTAACGACGGTATTGTACATTAATTATAAATTAGTGAGACCTTGATAAGAATTGTTTGCCATCTTAAAGCAAAGTATGAGGGCTCTGTCATTACCTTGTTCTCTAGTGGTGTATATAACCAAGACATCGGTTTGTGAACAGAGAAAACTAGTATCAGCATTATGTATTTTGTCTCGCACCGCCATAGGGGTTTCTATACCACAGTTATTTTGAAGTCTTATGTTTTAGAGGTAAACTGATTCCAAAAATATTTTATTATAAGCAAGGATAAAGCTATTAAACAAATCTAGTGTTTAGTGAGAGCATTTGATGAATGTTAATATGAACTTAAACCACAGTAATTTAATAGTAATACTAATATATACTCATTAAAAAATGTATTCAAGTCCTGGGGTGAAGGAGTCAATTAAGACAGAATTACTGAAAGATACTGAAAAAGCAGTCAAATGCGCCAATTAAAACACAAACTTACTGAAAGATATTGAAAAAGCCCTTCCATTTGGGGAGGCCTGTAATATATGCCACCAGTTATGTATGAAGCCTGCCATGCATAAAATAGAGATAAAGGACAAGAGTCAATAAAACATATTCTGCAGCACCAACTCATTAAGTGTGTAGGGGTGTGTGTGTGTGTGTTTAATTTAACTACCTGCTGAAGGAATGCAGAATTGTTTGAACCAATAAAACAAGAATCTACAGGAACCTGCATTGCCAAAATAATACACTAAGTAGCCAACATAAAAACAAGCAATCCTTCTGTGTTATTATATAAATATAAATATATGTTGTTGAAGTCACAGGCAGTAAAAAGCCAGGGTAGAAACCAATCATAAAGGAACAATGAAAGAAAAAATTTAAGATTGAGTACATACCGAAGAACGCTGAGCAGAGAATATTGCATTCATGATTGCCACATACCTGAAAAGGATGGAAAGTGTGATTTGAAGTGAAACAGAAATTAAGAGTATAAAATGTAAAGATCACAAGGTAGGTACTGTTCTGGTCCATCAGTAGATCCTTGCAGACATAGAATCTGTTCACAAATAAGTAAATAAATAAAGTAATTATCCAAAATATGTAAACTATAAATGAAATGTAAAAAAAATGAAGTCAAAATATAAATTCACAAAAAAGGAAGAATAGCTGGAAATACAAACAATGACGATTTTTATAAAAAGAGCAACTGCATATATATTAATTTAAAAACAAAGATGGCCAATCATATGACTTATGAGCGATAAACCAATTCAAAATCAACCAGATGTCAATATATATATACTCTTGGATCAACACATTATGTTTGTTGTCACAAACAAGTGAAAGTTAAAAACTTGTAGATACGAGAACAAACACAATACATAGCATCAAATAATCAATGAGTACAAAAACCCAAGGCTTATAAAAAAATGTGTTCAAAAAACCAAAACACCACAATATTAACTTTCATTCAACAAACTTGAATTGAACATCATTTTAACAATAGCCAATCAGCTCTAATGTCACATTCACTACTATCAATCAACATCATTTAAGTGTAGTATAAAATTCCATACAAAAACAAATTGATGATTTGGCACACACACACATACATACATACATACCCGAGGTTGAGGATGCATCGGTCCTGAACGAAAAGCTCTCTGTATATCTAATAACGAAATGAGGTCAAACAAATTGAAAGCTTGTAATTTGATGAAAAATGAATAAAGAAAATGAATAAAGGATACAACAAAGTGCCATGGACAATGCTCCAGATAAGAGTGAAGAAGGAACGGTTCCAGGTTTATGATGAGGCGTAGTCAATTGTTGATCCTTAGCGACGAATTGATCGAGATTATGAAGAAGATTGGAATAAATCGCAGGCATTGTACCATTGGTGGAAGCATGATTCTTATCGGAAGCGGAATCGTAAACGTAGGAACAAGAATTGCATCCGGTGGCGATAACAACGACTTGGTTGAGTTGGCCGAGGAGGAGTATTGAATTGAGAAAAGCGAGAACTTGAGAGAGGAATTCGGAGAAGTGAAAGGAGAAAGAAGACCAGAAGAAAGGGTTGGTGTCGAGTGTGACCACGAGGAGGCTGACGTCATCTGCGTAATTCTTTGAAGGAGTTGAAGTAGTCATCGTGTGTGTTGTGTCTGCGTTAGGCTCAATTGATTCGAAATTTCATATTTTCTGAAAACAAATCCTTGCTTGCGACGGTGACGGCTGCGGGAGAGGATTCCGTGTCTTTGACTTTGGTGCTTTTCTGAGTTGTTTTTGTTCCTATTTCTCTCTAAACTATTAATTACCTCTCATCTAATTCATTTATTTTAATTATTCATCCAACCTTCGAAAGGCACCACTGCCACTGCGCTCTATTCAAGATATAAATTCGACTCCCTTGTTTTAAAACGATTGTCCATCAAAGTTTTTAAGCACAAATTAAAAAAATACTACTCTCTATCATCTTATCTATAATAAAAAGTTGACATTTTAAATTCATTAAATAATTTATAGTTTTCTAAATTTGTCTCAAAAAAATCGTTCAAAAATTTAAGAGTTTAAGGATAATTAAACAAACATTGTTTTAGCAGAGACTAAAATTAGAAGTAATTTTTTTTTGTAGGGACTAAAAAAAGCTATTAAGATTAAGTAAAGACTAAACTTAGAAGTACTCAATTTTATAGGGACCAAAAATATATTTAACCCTTTTATTAAACCATGCGTATTTCACTACCAAAAAAAAAAATGCTTATTTACTATTAGTATGATACTTTAGAAGTAGTCTACACTTAATTAATTAAACAATACAGTTTAAAGTTAAATAGTAATTTTACATTAAAAAATGCAAGTGACATTAATTTTGAAACAATATTTTTTAGTTAAAACGAAACTTGTTTTAAAAGGAGGGATTATGTTTTTTTTACACTCTTTGATTCTTATATTATTTTTTTATAAAGGCTTTCTTATATTATACTTAAAAACAACTCAATTGGTCAAAGTAATATTAATAATAACTCTTATAAATCAATATTACTTTAAAATGAATTTGTGAAATTACATAGTACAAAATGTTTGATGTTTTGTAAAGTTAATTAACAGATTTTCAATAAGTCATTTGTGCTAAGAAAATACTTAATGTAAAATTTAGAGTAGCACAAAATACTTAATGCAAAATTTAAAGTGTGTTTGTATGAGGTAATTGAGAAATTTCAAAGAATTTAGAATATAGACAATTCAAATAATTCAATTCAATCGCCTTCATTTCTAAATATTTTTGTTTGGGATTGAGTAATAAAAAAATTCATTGACATAACTTTTTGGCAACTTTTATAAATTTTAATTTTTTTTGGTCAAATTTGAAAATTGAAATTAGGGGTCAATTTTCAGAATTTTAGAGGGGTCAATTTATAATTTTGAAAAAGTTTAGGGGTGAATTTGTGATTTCCCAAAAATATGGGTCAATTTGCAATTTTTTGGAAATATATTGGGTTAATTTGAAAATTTTAGAAAATTTGAGGACCAAAATGCAAAATTTGAAAATTATAAGAATGAAGAAATTTGAAATTTTTAACTTTTAGGTGTCATTTGAAATTCTATAAATTTTACTTGAACAAAATACCTCACAAATTTACAACATTTTTAAAATTCTTCGTATTATTATCCAAACAATGAAATTCATCTAAAAGTAACTGAATTCTCTCAAAACATTAGATTACATCAAAACATTCCTCCATTCCAAACACAATCTTAAGAGTATGTTCTGTTGGAGATTTTTGAGGGAGAAAGAACATTTTAAATGAAATTAGTTTATTCAGGTTTTTTAAGAGTGAACGGGATATATAAAGCAATTTTTCTGTCTCCCCCAAATTAAGGTTTTTTTAGGGGATAGGAAGGATGTAAAATATAAATTACTTACTTATATTAACAAAATGAATTAACCTCACTACTACATTTGGTACTCAGCTTTTATTTATTTCTTTCTTGATGGAAAATGTTAACAAGTGCTCTTAGGGCACTTGATAAGAAGTTTAAAGTATAAATTTTATTGTGGAATTTTTTTTGCTTTAGGATGTGAATTTTTTTAGTACAGGTGGCTTGTGGTGTAGTGTTGTTCCATGTCGGGGCATGTATGGATTTAACATCCAGTTCATAACTTCATATCCTCTAAACATATTTTTTTTTTTATGGATGGCCTGAAATAACCGACGCGTTAATGTGTTATAACGGGGAACATATTTGTCTAATTGCATAATTTGTACACAAAAATGGACAATGTTTACAATTCATCGAACAATTTGGTCATTTACTCATCAAATCAGAGACAAACAGGTTTAAACCAAAGACTCTCGCAAGTACTTGTGTATTTCTGGGTATGTTGTGATGCTATTTCAAACAACAGTTATATGCTCTCTAGTCTCTAGTTAGATTCCATCTCATGCTATAATAATTGAAGAATTTACAGCCTATGTGGGAATAATGCAAAATCCAAGTGAATATTTCAACTGCTAGGAACAGGAGGGGATATTATATAAACAGGAAAATATAAAACCTTTTCATCCTTCACCAAATTAAACTGACAACTCAGAAAGAGAAAATACTTCACAATATTAGCCTCTTTCATTTTCTATTACTTTCAGATAATAAACCAAAAAATGGAATATAACTTTGTAATTAAAAAATATATATATATTAGGCCACTCCTAAATTGGACAGAGCAACTGAAAATTGTTGAGCAATTAACTATTTAAGATTTGACAATAACCAAGAAAAATAAATCCTGCCAAAACAAGCATTAGAAAAGGAAGAAATACTAGAACACGGCTGAGAAACATGTTAACATGATTACCTCCACCACCAGGTTTCACTTACCTCTCAGTTGAACTCTGGATTACGAAGGGAATTGGAGGGTTGACACTTGACACACAAAAAACATACATGATTACAAAGTGTGTACCATGGCGCCACCATCAATTTCTTGGAACTTCTATGAATGATTGATAACAGATTATACCTAGAATTACGGACCCTACCATCAATTTCTTGGAACTTCTATGAATGATTGATAACAGATTATACCTAGAATTACGGACCCTAGATGAACAAAATAGTTCAGCAAAACACCAAGTAATAAAAGGCTAAACGTACGGTTAAACCTGAAATCCCATAGTTTTCCAGATTCACAATCAGTTAAAGAGTACAAATGAATACTAGCAACTACAATAGATAGGAGCACCTGTGGCAAAGACATAATTAAACCCACCACAAAATTGGAAGATTACAAGGCTACAGGGATCATCAACTTGACAAATAATAACACAAGTGTGAGTGTCAAAGTGGGTAATGGTTTCACCAAGGAGCATGCGGCAGAAGCACCAGAAGAAATTCCACTAATAGGGCCTAATGCAGGAGTAAATCCTGTTGAAGGCACCACAGAGGATTTGGGTGATCTCCCATCAGTTCCGTCAAACAGTGATGATGGTGATGGGGCCGGTGCAAATAATGATTCTCTCGGAACAACTGTAGGTGGGGCGACAAGAGGAGGGAATTCCTGCGACCCTGCAGAATCATTTAAAATACATTTACACTTTGAAGACGTCTCAGAAAATCTGACTTACTATAATGCTATCTATGATACTCATTGCTATGTTTCATCGCTCCTTCCATCACTTAAATATGAATTACAATGCTACATGATAGTAAACCTCAGTCACTCTAGTTTCCGCTGTTAAAGACTATGGTTTTTGAGCTCATACAATTTGCTATCATATAGCAGAAAAATCATGAAGAATGGATATAACTCATTGATTGTATCTCTAACATAACAAAATTTTAGACATTTGAAGTATCATCCATTCGGAATCAACACGTGTTCAAGTAGATAAAATGCTGAATAGAATATCTAGTGGTACTTAATTTGGCCACCTAATGCAAACTGGGTCAATTAACATCACAGTAGATAAAATCATTTGGTGTGAAAAATAACAAAAAAACGATGCTTCATTTAACAGTCAAGAATGCCATTCTGCAATGTATTAGAGCACTATAATCCCTATATATATATATATATACACACACATATACAAAGTTGCAGTGCACTGACCTGGACATCGAGGCTGAAGGGATGGGGTCAACCTGCAGGGAGGCAAGAAAATTCAAAGATGAGTACAGCAGAATATGCATTATTGATATTTAAATGTCTCAATGAGAAAATCAGGAAAGCAGAGGATAAACATACGTTGTTGCTATGGTACCATTAACAATACCATTGTAAGTGCAAGAAGTCACATTGCAACCACCACCAGTCTGTTGCACAGTGACATTACCAAGCATAAGATTGCTGTTCTTACATTGCATGCTCGAGCAAGAAACAGCTAGAGAAGCTGGCATACAGTACAAACTGCAGAGAAAGTAAGAAAACCAGGTACACAAGTCAGAATATTCTCAATCTCAAAAATGGTCAGTTTGTCACGTTAACAATGGAGCAAAAATTCCCTGGATTCATTTGGCATAAAAAACATTTAACCCTGAATTAACAACAACATTTTCAAACGTTTTCCTTAAAACAAAATGACCCTACAAAAGAATCTAGGTTTATGTATAAAGAGAGTAAGGTATGGATTGCAAAGAGATAATAAAAAGATGCCCAGTGATTACTTTAAGTTTCGGGGTCCACAGCTACACTGCACACAGTGTCCTGCTGTAATGGCATAACTTCCATTAGGGACAAGCAATCCAAAATCAGCAGAAGATTTTGGAAAATTTGAAGAACAAGCTGCAAAATGAAGAACAAACATTAGCAATTAAAGAGCATTACATTCATAGCATAGACCAAATAAGACCCTATTTAGATAAACAACTTAATCAAGCGCTTATAGCATTAAGTGCTTATCGTGTAAGCACTCGTGTATAAGCTATTATTACAACAAAAGATAAAATAAAGTCAAACTACTTTCCTATAAGCTATAAGTTGTTTCATAAGCTATCATAGATAATCTCAAACAAGTTAATACAAACAGACCCTAAATTACAGAAAGTACAAAGAACAAACACAGTTTGAAAGGTTTAATGGTGAAGATGAAATTAAGCACTTGCAGCGTAAGTGCTAAAATGAAATTACCGGGAATAGGAATAGCAAGAATGTCACCAGCAGAGATCCCAGTAGTCCCCATAGCATTAACATTCATCAAATCAGTAAGAGTAGTAAAATAGCTAGCAGCAATAGAATTCAAACTATCCAACGGCTGAACAACATACGACATATAAATCGCGGGCAACCCATTATCAGAACCATTAAAACAAGTACAAGGAAGAGGAACAACAAGGTTCTGACCAACATCAAGAACATTGGGATCCGTTACAGAGTTAGCTTCTCTAAGCTGATCAGAAGAAACCAAACCACCGTAAATGGAATCAGCAATGGATGAAAGAGTGTCAGAAGGACGGATTTTGTAGTTGGTTGAAACGGATTTGCGGATTCCATCTACACAAGAGCATTGGATTGGGATTTTGATGTAGAGTTTTGAAGGGAGGATGTGGTGTTCAACGTCAGGGTAAGAGATGTCAATGGAGTTTGCGGTGAGGAGTGAGATTGGGTCGATTTGGAAGAGGGAAGAGAGTTCGGAGACTTT
>Ga0315914_1006057_pt1 | contig 17313 bp, 10 predicted proteins | sample MpolenodulesMG_FD_203920 | JGI IMG/M metagenome (GOLD analysis project Ga0315914, IMG submission 203920) | Medicago polymorpha root nodule microbial communities from Los Angeles, California, United States - elongated nodules | ecosystem: Host-associated > Plants > Roots > Nodule | place: USA...
TTGAAATGAAGCTTGGTTCAAGTATGACATGGGGATAACAAACCGCTTCATTTGCTCTCCAACATATACTGCAAGATAGCCCTTTGGCACATTCACAGCTTTTGATGATGCTTGGCTACCTGTAAATGAAGTTCGTCTAATAGCAGGTAAACGGAAACCCATTTCAAATGCTTTGAAGAACAAGATGAATTTCTCAGATGTAAAATAAATGTATATAAGTTTGATTGTTTGATTGATTTGTGATTGTTGTGAAGGAGGACAGTGTATTTATAGATTTCAAGAGTTTCTTTGAAATCTAGTTGTTAGAAAATGGTTGTTAAAATGATGGGGCCCATGAGACAAGAGATCACATGGTATTGTCTTAGATGCCTCTATCAAGGATCAATAAGTTCAATAAGAGTGCAAACTGTAACCACTCAAAATCTAATGAGATATGCTTATCATGTTATACTCAATGATTGTACAGTGCCAACTCATTTCTTTTCAGACATGGCACATGTTCTCTTCACATTGATGACACAACTTAATGTTGATGAATGACCTGACGAATATGAGAAATATTAGCCATACACTAACATACTATCAATTGTGCATATTTATTGTTCTTGACTTAGTTCTTGAAGGGTCAGGTTGGAGACAATAGACAAGCAGACTATGGTTCACAAGAGATCACATGATACTGTCAAGAGGTCTTTCTCAAAGATTTAATGATCGCTCAAGACTTGAGACAATAATTAATTATATGTCACATTATGAAAAGGATGACAATTTTTTATAACGAACCTGTAGTGGCCTACAAAATTGATTTAGCAGACATTGACAACAATGTATGTGGTCAATTGTAAGAGACTTGAAAAAGAGGATATAAATTCAAGTTATATTTTGGTCGTTATCCAAGTTTCGTGTGATGGAAAGCTGATAGGCTAGACCCACATTTCCTACCAAATTATGAATACTTTCCTGCACAACATATAAAGATTTGCACTAAGCTAATCAGGATGTAACAAAGAATTATGCAACAAACCTCTGAAGCTAAAAAATTTGTTAGTAGCATATATTTCTATGCTTGTGATCACTTACGAAAAATCTTAAGTCAAAATTGCACATAACCTATTATTAGTACAATTCTAGTCACATCTGTGACAATGGCCAGAATAAATTCATGACCAAAACATCTGAAAGCACCTTTGTATTATATATCAAGTTTCAGATTTTTTTTATGTAGGCACAAATTCTGCAACAGTTGCATCAAAATCAGATTTAGACAGCATGTTAGGGGACCTGCAGCATTCCAAGAAACTGAATTTAATTTTTCGAATAAAATAAAATAAGTTACCTCAAAAATGTGTAAACTCATCCAGTATAACCAACAGCTGAATATTGCAATCAATAGAAACACTGTCATTTCAATGTAAACTCGTGACACATTGACAAGAAGCAAATCTGATGTTATAGAATTTTAAAAAAACTGATTCTGCGATGTATGCAAACTTACAAGTGGAAATTCCTCATCAATTAAGAAAAAACATTTAAAAAATACCAATTGAATGGGAACATTGCATTTTCAATGCAGCAAAGCTTGCAACAATACAAATTATGTCACATTTCAAATCCTTATACCAGTTAAGTGGAAGAGAAAACTCGAAACATGAAGAATGTTTTTAGAGCATTGGGATGGAACCTAGTGTGAAAAATGCATACAATGGTAAAAGATCCCAATGCGAAGCGCTTTTCTCAACAAGCAGATCATGGGAAACTCAAGAAAAAATCAGAACTTTCATGCATTAGTTCTATTAATTATATCTGATGTTTTTATTGTTTCCCTTCAATTTTAGGTTTCTAATGATTTTAGGTCCTAATTAGTAACAAGTTTGAACTTTGAATGATGCATCCAAAACAATGTCCTAATTACTAGTGATTAGTCAAATGGTTGGCTCAACTGTATGACCACAGTATATGGATGATTAATTAATTGGATATAGATATTGTAACAAGATTTCATAGTCCTTATCTTTTGTCCAATTATATATATGAGCAAGAGTTTATAACTAGTTTGAAGTTCAACAACTCCAAACTAGATTTCATGGTTTAATTATGGATTGAATTTCAAGCAATAATAGCCACCAGGCATTCTATCCTATAGAAACAAGGACAAAATACTTGATAAGTATGTTTAGATCTTGTCTGAAACATGTAAAGAAGGTCTCTTTCACAAACCTAATCCTTAGTGAAAACCTCCAAGACAGTGGCATGTGATCATTAATGAGACATGTCCCTAACTAAACCCCATTGAATAACTCATTCACCATACAATTGGTTTCTTAAGTCTATATATACCCCTCATTGGATTTACAAGCAACACAAATAATTCTTACCTTAAATCAATCGGAACTCAAGTTCACTTTCTTCTACTACTTCTTTGAGACCATTCTGTTGTGAACAAACAAAACAAGAATGGGTTTTCGCTTACCTGGTATTAGAAGGTCATCATCTAGTGCAAGTCAATCATCTAGCAAACAAGTGGAAGTCCCAAAAGGCCATCTTGCAGTGTATGTTGGAGAGAAAATGAGAAGGTTCATGATTCCAGTATCATTCTTGAACGAGCCTTTATTTCAAGAATTGCTTATCCAAGCTGAAGAGGAATTTGGTTATTGTCATCCAATGGGTGGTCTCACAATTCCCTGCAAGGAAGACGTCTTCTTACATACAACTTCTCTCTTGAACGGTCTATAATTAATTCACATAAATGCTAACATAGTCATATGAATGATAACATATATAGGACAATAGGATTGACCAATTGAGACGATTTTTGTACATCAGCAATTTTTTTGTCAATTTTGATGTTTCCTCTTAAGTGGAAATCTTAAATGAGAACTTTAAGAAACTATATTCTTCTGAATTTATGTCTTGTTTTTTAGTGTCATTTCAAATAATTGCATTGTATGCACAAACACAAGCCATGCACCAAGACTGGTTATACTTTTGCATATATTACGAGGCCATGCAAACCTTTGTTTAAAGAAAACCTGTCTTTAAACTATAAGGATAAGCAAAATGTAAATGAAGAAATGAATATACCAATAATTGATCAGATAAACCAACGTTAGTCACCAATTAATCTGTGAGTTGCATGTTTCTTGTGATGTTGAAGAATGTGGTGGAGACCACAATCACAAGGACTTCCCGTGTTCACATGGACTTGTCGTAAAAAATGTTAATAGAAAGCACGTCATTAGCGGCAACCCTTTTCTCTGATTTCCTATCAGACTTCCACTAATCATAAGAGAGTATATTTCGTATTCCTTCAAGCAAAGGATTACCAAAATAAAGTGTGTTAAGATGGATTGTTGTATATGGAGTTCTGTCATGCAAGTTTTGATAAATAAAAACACCGTTCGTAACAAACAGTGATAAATAATAACACATTTGAGCTAAACATTAACTAAAAAAGTTAAAAGTAAAAACATTTTCTCTAGAGTGCAATTGGTAACTTTTAGAATTTGTGTTGAACTTAACTCAACTTTACAAAACCGACTTGTAAGGTGAGGGGCGTCACTCTTTACAAACTCTAATCGGATCTTATCTTTATTCAACGTGGAACTCATCATCACAAACTTGCTTTCAGAGGTTAGGTCTGTGTAAGACTAAGTTGATGGCTGAATCTCACAGGACTTGGAATAGTTGGAGGAGCTTTCTTTTTTATTATAGCTCAATTGCTCTGTCTAGATGAAAAAGCAGTAGATAGAAGCACAAGACAAGTAAAAATTTGTGAGCTTAGAACCAAGATTGCTTATCAACTATATAGTTTGGCTGAATGTGTTATTAGGTCAGAGAAATTTGCAGGAATATTCGAGCTCGATATTGCATACAGCACATACCCTTATGTCATCATTATAATAAACCAAGGAAATTTAGATATTGTTTCATAAATATTTTTCATTTTTTTTTCCAAGGAATCACCAGTTTTATAGTATATATATATATATAGAAGCATATAGGAGCCCATTGAGTTGTTGAATGTATTCTTTCATTATGATTATGATTAGAAATAAATTATAACAAATAATTTGTTCCTGAATGAATTTGTCATTCAGATGGACAATTCTAACTCATTCCAAAGGTAGGAAAATGAAACGAAATCTTTACAAATCTAAATGATGACTATTGTACAAAATTTTCTTGCTAATCTATGTCAGTCTCCTTTAGTGTAAGATTTATAGCCCATTGAAGTGAGAAGTAATATGCAAGAAAACATCTTCTGTGCAAGGAATTGTGAGGCCGCCCATTGGATGGTCATATCCAAATTCTTCCTCGGCTTGACTCAACAAATTTTGAAATGAAGCTTTGTTCAAGTATGACATGGGGATAACAAAACGCTTCATTTGCTCTCCAACGTACACTGCAAGATAGCCCTTTGGCACATTCAATACTTGTGATGTTTGGCTACTGCTGAATGAAGCCCGTCTAATAGCTGCAGGTAAACGGAAACCCATTTCAAATGTTTTGAATAAAGAGATAAATTTTTCAGATGTATGATAAATGTATATAAAGTTTGATTGCTTGAGTGATTTGTGATTGTTGTGAAGGAGAACACTATATTTATAGTTTCCAAGAGTTTCTTGAAATCCCTTTGCTAGAGAAATGATTGTTAAAAGAATAGGGCCCAAGATGAGAGATCACATGGTGTTGTCTTAGATGCCACTATTAAGGACCAATAAGTTCTATAAGAATGAAAACCCTATCTTCAGAATGAAAGGCTCATGATAAACTCAATGCTTGTCCAATACCTATTCATTTCATTTCAGACATGCATCAGACACGGCACATGTTCTCTTCATATTGATAACACAACTTAATGTTGATGAATGACCTGACGAATTATGATAAAAATATCAGTCATACGCAAACACATTATTTATCAACTGTGCATATTTACTGTTCTTGATTTAGTTTTGAAGGGCCAGGTTGGAGATAATGGACAAGCAGACTATGGTTCACCAGAGATCACATGATACTCTCAAGAGGTCTTTCTCAAAGGTTGAATGATTGCTTGAACTTGAGAGAGTAATTAAATGTATGTCCCACATTATGAACTTGGTTGTTACAAAGGCTAAAAAAAAATTATAACAAAACTGTAGGTGTCCTACAAAAATAATAATTTAGCAGACATAGACAGCAATGTAAGGCACTTGAAAAAGAGGATAGAACCCCCAGTTTTGAATGTTTGCTTAGAAGACAAAGTTTAGATTGTCAGTTTGTATAGTGGTAAAATATCCCAATGAGAAGTGCTTGCTCAACATGCAGTGCATGGGAAACTCTCAAGAAAAATTCGGAACATACATGCATTGGTTCTGTTAATTATACCGGTGTTTTTATTGTGTTCCTTCACATTTCTGCTCAACATGCAGTGCATGACAAATTTGAACAATGGATCCAAAACATGTCCTAATTACTAGCTAGTGATTAGTCAAATGTTTGGCTCAACTGTATGACCACAGCTTCAAAGTAGATTTCATGATTTAATTATGCATTGGATTTCAAGCAATAATAGCCACCAAGTGTTCTATTCTATAGAAACAAGGACAAAATACTTGATAAGTATGTTTAGATCTTGTCTGAAACATGTAAAGAAGGTCTCTTTCACAAACCTAATCCTCAGTGAAAACCTCCAAGACAGTGCCATGTGATCATTAATGAGACCTGTCCCTAACTAAACCCCCATTGAATAACTCATTCACTATACAATTGGTTTCTTAAGTTTATATATACCCCTCATTAGATTTACAAGCAACACAAATAATTCTTACCTTAAAGCAATCAGAACTCAAGTTCACTTTCTTCTACTACTTCTTTGAGATCATTCTGTTGTGAAGAAACAAAACAAGAATGGGTTTTCGCTTACCTGGTATTAGAAGGTCATCATCTAGTGCAAGTCAATCATCTAGCAAACAACTGGAAGTCCCAAAAGGCCATCTTGCAGTGTATGTTGGAGAGAAAATGAGAAGGTGTATGATTCCAGTATCATTCTTGAATGAGCCTTTATTTCAAGAATTGCTTAGCCAGGCTGAAGAGGAATTCGGTTATTGTCATCCAATGGGTGGTCTTACAATTCCCTGCAAGGAAGACACGTTCTTACATACAACTTCTGTCTTGAACAGGCTATAACTGATTCGTATGAATGATAACATAGATAGGAATGATAACATAAGATAGTAGGATTGACCAGTTGAGACAAATTTTGTACATCAGCAATTTCTCTGTCAATTTTGATGTTTCCTCTTAAGTGGAAATCTTAAATGAGAACCTTAATAAACTATATTCTTGTTAAATTATTTGTTGTTTCTAAGTAATTTCAGATAATTGCATTGCATGCACAAATACAAACCTTTCTTTAAACTATAAGGATAAGCAAAATGTAAATGAAGAAATGAATATACCAATAATTGATCAGATAAACTAATGTCAGTCGCCAATTAATCTGTGAGTTGCGTGTTTCTTGTGATGTTTGAAGAATGTGGTGGAGACCACAATCACAAGGACTTATAGAGCTCTTCACATGACCTTGTCGCAAAAAATGTTAACAGAAAGCACGTCATTAGCGGCAATCCTTTACTCTGAGTTCCTAGTAGGCTTAAACTAATCATAAGAGAGTATTTTTCGTATTCCTTCAACCAAAGGATTACCAAAGGAAAGTATGTTAAGATTTAGTGTTGTATATGGAATTCTGTCACGCAAGTGTTGATAAATAACAACACCATTCATAACAAACAATAATAAATAATAAACATTTGAGCAAAACATTAGCTAAAACAGTTAAAAGTAATTTTTTTTGCCTTCCTCTAGCAAAAGTAAAAGAGAAATTGACCAAAACAAGAGCAATTGGTAATTGTTAGAATTTCGGTTGAACTTAACTCAACCTTACAAAACCGACTTGTAAGGTGAGTGGCATCACTCTTCAAAATTCTAATCGAATCTTATCTTTATTCAATGTGGAACTTGAGTCTTTCTCAATAGTAATATAGCATTTATAATTATCACAAGCTTGCTTTCAGAGGTTGGGTCTGTGTAAGAATAAGTTGATGGCTGAATCTCATGGGACTTGGAATAGTTGGAGGAGCTTTCTTTTTATTATAACTTAAATGCTCTGCCTAGTAGAAAAAGCAGTAGATAGAAGCACAAGACATGTAAAAATTTGTGAGCATAGATCCTAGATAACTTATCAACTGTTATAGCTTGGCTGAATGTTTTATTAGGTCAGAGAAATTCGCAGGAATATTCGAAATCGATATTGCTTACAGCAGATACCCTTATGTCATCATTATAATAAACCAAGGAAAATCTAGATATTGTTTCATAATTTCTTCTTCTCTTTTCAAATGAATCATCATTTTTATAATTTATAAACAGAAGTATATAGGAGCCCATTGAGTTTTTGAATGTATTCTGTCATTATGATTAGAAATAAATAATAACAAATAATTTGTTCCTGAATAAATTTGCCATTCAGATGGACAATTCTAAATCATTCCTAAGGTAGGAAAATGAAACAAAATCTTTACAAATCTAAATGATGACTATTGTACAAAATTTTCTTGCTAATCTATGTCAGTCTCCTTTAGTGTAAGATTTATAGTCCATTGAAGTGAGAAGTAATATGCAAGAAAACGTCTTCTGTGCAAGGAATTGTGAGGCCGCCCATTGGATGGTCATATCCGAATTCTTCCTCGGCTTGACTCAACAAGTTTTGAAAGGAAGCTTGGTTCAAGTATGACGCGGGGATAACAAACCGCTTCATGTGCTCTCCAACGTACACTGCAAGATAACCCTTTGGCACATTCAATACTTTTGATGTTTGGCTACTGCTGAATGAAGCCCGTCTAATAGCTGCAGGTAAACGGAAACCCATTTCAAATGTTTTGAAGAACAGGATGAATTTCTCAGATGCAAGATAAATGTATATGAGTTTTATTGCTTGAGTGATTTGTGATTGTTGTGAAGGAGGAAACTATATTTATAGTTTCCAACAGTTTCTTGAAATCCTTTTGCTAGAGAAATAATTGTTAAAAGAATGGGACCCATGAGATGAGAGATCACATGGTGTTGTCTTAGATGCCACTATTAAGGATCAATACGTTCAATAAGAGTGAAAACCCCACTTTTGGAATGAGAGGTTCATTCTAAACTCAATGCATGTACAATGCCTACTCATTTCAGAAATGCATCAGACATGGCGCATGTTCTCCTCACACTGATAACACAACTTATTGTTCTTGAAGGGCCAGGTTGGAGACAATAGACAAGCAGACTATGCTTCACAAGAGATCACATGATACTCTCATAAAGTCTTTATCAAAGATTGAATGATTGCTTAAGACTTGAGACAATAATTAAATATATGTCCCACATTAAGAAAGCTGGTCGTTACAATTTACAAAGGCTAAAAATTTCTGATAACAAAACTGTAGGTGGCCTACAAAATTAATTTTCAGACATGGATAACAATGTTTGTGGAAAACTCTAAGTCATTATTCAAGATTGACATTTGTTGTTTCTTGATAATAAGGAGATACAAATGGGCCATACTGTTAGTTTGAGTTATGGTGTCAACCACTCATTTGGGGGCTGTGTGAGTGTGACGGAAACCTAATTGGTTCGATTCACATTTCCTACCAAATACCTTTTGAATTATGATCATTTTTGTGCAAAACATAAAATTTTGTACTATGGAAATCTGGTTGTGAGTCCACTAATCAGAATTAAATACTACAAGCTCAAGCTTTTTGGTAACAACAGACCTCTGAAGCGACTTATCCCAATACAAAAACTGATACTACAATGTAAGGAACTTAAAATGAAAGTTCCTCATGAATTATGAATAAGATTTAACAAGTACCAAACTAGTTGGGACACCGGCTATTCAACACAGTGAAGTTTGCAAGAATACAAAGTATGACACATTTTAAATTCTGCTAGATCCGTGGAAGAGTGAAAACACGAAACACGGTGGATCTTTTGATTGTTAGATTGGAATTCAATCATGTTGCATGAGTCTATCCATATACAGACTTGCAACAGCTGCCAACTATATTTCATGGTTGATTGAATTTCAAGCAATAATAGCAACCAGTTTTCCTATCCCAAGGACAAAATATTTGTTATGTTATAGATTGTCTGAAACATGTGAAACAGGTCTCTTTCACAAGCCTAATCCTAAGTGAAAACCTCCAAGACAGTGCCATGTGATTATTAATGAGCCATGTCTCCAACTAAACCCATTGAAAACCTCATTCACCATACAATTGGTTTGCGAAGTCTATATATACTCATCATTGGGTTTACAAGCAACACAAATCATTCTTACCTCAAAGCATCATAATTCAAGTTAACTTATTTTCTCTACTACTTCGTTGAGATCATTCAGTCGTGAATAAACAAAACAAGAATGGGTTTTCGCTTACCTGGTATCAGACGATCATCATTTACTGCAGGTCAGTCATCTAGCAAACAAGTGGAAGTCCCAAAAGGCTATTTAGCGGTGTATGTTGGAGAGGAAATGAAGAGGTTCTTGATTCCAATAGCATTCTTGAATGAGCCTTTGTTTCAAGAACTGTTGAGCCAAGCTGAAGAGGAATTCTGTTACTGTCATCCAATGGGTGGTCTTACAATTCCGTGCAAGGAAGATGTGTTTTTACATGCAACTTCCCGCTTGAACGGCCTATAATTAAATTTGTATGGCAAAAAAGTTATATGAAGATAACATAACACAGTTGGATTGACTAGTTGTAACAACTTTTGTACATATCACAAAAAAAAATTGTATAAGTAGAAATCTGAAATGAGAACCTTACAAAACTATATTCTTGTGAATTTATCTATTGTTTTTTGTGTCACCTGAAATATTTGCATTGCACAAACACAATTCATGCATTGATTTTATGGATAATGTCTATTACATGCTAGTAGATATGGTAATGCAAAATTGGTATATATTACGAAAACATGCAACAAAACTCGAAACAGATAAATCTTCAAACAAAAACCTTTCTTTAACCTAAAAATATTTTCAACTTAATTGGCACATGATAAAATTTTGAGAAAAAGTCAGTAGAAGTCAAATTAAAATGATGAAAGGAATATACAACAACATCAACAACCAAGCCTTATCCCACTAAGTGGGGTCGGCTAAATGGACCAAATGACGCCATAGTGTTCTATCATAGACCAAATTTGGATCCAAAATGATGAAAGGAATATATCACATAATAAAACATCTTAGTTCTTACCAATTATTATTAAGTTGGATTCTTCTATTGATGTATGCATACAGGTTGAAGTAGAAGGAGACACATTCAATTTCAAAATTGTCATCAGCACCTCGTCAATACTTACTGAAATCAAAGTGAAAGGGAACGGAATTGAAAACGAAATGCAGAAAAGAGAACATACCTGAACGGAGAAAAGTTACGAGAGTGAGAAATTGAAGAAGAAAAAAAAAGTCAAAAAAATTTGGACCATTTCTCGATTTGTGCGTGTCATCCTTGCGCAGGGGCCATGCTAATCTTCTCTGTATCGTTCCAATTTTATCGGATGTCCCCGAAGGGACAATCCTAGCTGTTCGTCTGTGATATATAACCACTTAAAAAGATAAAGATGTAGGCGATGTGGGACTAATAGAAAACGTAGTATACAAATACAGTGAAATACTTCTAAACCAGCCTTCACCCAAGTCCAAAGCAAGCGACCATGATGAATGCTGCATGCATCTTCCTCTTTCTCATTCTCACTCACTGAATTGAGTTGAGTTTCAGATTTATTGAATAAACCAATCAAGAAGTTAAGTGAACTTCTTCTTCCTCTCCCTCACACTCAGACCAAGAAACAAGTACAATCGTACATATACATACTCATATACATATTTTTTTAGACAAAATGTATTTACATGCGCAATTGAATAGACTAATTTTTTGAAGCTAGTGTTTTTTCATACACATCTGCAGGGATGGAACTCTCAACTAAAGATTTAAATATCTACTACTTGTGTCACACTATGTTGATATATGCTCATATCCTACATAAAACCTTGGGTCCTCTTATTTTAACTCAAACTTGGTTGGGGTGAAGTTCATGGCTTATATCACTTTTCACTAGCTTTGTGTGTTGTGAGGCACATTGAAACTGTGTGGTCTTGATCAAACAGTCTAATTTTTTTTTGTTCGAATTTAAGATTGTAAAACAATTTAAATCCAAGCTTCAAATATGAATCGTACAATCAAGATCAAATGGTTCAAATGTAATTCCTTTAATTTGATATGGTTAGTGAAATGTAAATCTTTGTTAATTTGATTAATCTTATAGTTGGTGATTTATCAAAAAAAAAATACACAAATCAATTTTTTCACAATCTTATAGTTGGTGATTTATGTATAGAGTTACTTGGTGATCAACTTTATGTAAATTTACTTTGCTTAATAACTGACCATAAATATTGCATTTTATCAATCCAAACATCAGAGAATTTTCATTGAATAGATCAATTCCACAAGCTTTCATAATATTTCGCAATTATTTGATACTTGATTAAATAACTTCAAGTAAATGGATGGTACAGTTTTTAAAAATATAATTGAGTGTCTATAAGATGACATAGCTACAAATGTTTCGTATAACTTCTCGCGGTCTCTAGCATTTTTCTTTATGAAATTTTGTGTGTTTGAGTTTAATCATTAATATTAATATTTTATTTTTTAACAAAAACAATTTGAATTCAATTCCATGTGAACTTGTGTGAAAGAGTAAGTCTACACTACATAATTCCAATGACATTTCAGAATTTGGGTCTATTATTAGTAGTGTTAAAAATCTTATTTCTTTAAATTTCAACTTTGTGGTAAAGTTCCTTAGATGCAAACAAATATGATTGTTCATTTATCAGCAAGAGGCCAAGAGCGGCCAATTCTTTAGACCCCGATGCGACCCCTACCCCCTCACACACTCACTCGCTCATCTTTGTTCGCTTCAGTATATAACAAAGAGGTTGAATATTTTGAGCTCAGTATATAACACTGAAATGAACATCAAGTAATATTTCTTAAGACAAAATTGTCATTTTGTTTGATCTCCTTTTCCTTTGTGAATGAAATATCCACTATCAATTAAATTAAAAATACCGGCCATAAAGGGACTGAATCCAGTAGATTTGATTTCTTGGGACACTCATAAAATTACAACAGACATTTAATTTAGTACATAATAAATAATAACTAAATGTAATTTACATTAAATGAATTATGTTACACACTACACAGACATGAGATACAGTCATTGTTGCAGTGCACCATCAACTTCACTGCTTTTGTCGGCAACTTCCTGGGCATCTGGGAGATCTTTAATAGTCTGCAAAAGTATAAAAGAATCGTTGTATTACTGGCAATAACTTAGCAACATTAACGATATTATCGACAAGTTTGAAAACAAGATGAGGTTGGAAATCATTTGTTGGTTGATTGAATTTACTATTTAGGACTCGTACAGGGACATGATAAAATAAGGACAAATAGATTAAGAGAGTTGGATAAGAATTAAAGAGGGGATTTATATGAGTCTGATAAGTTCTTATATTTTTCAATGTGTTGTATCTTAGGCAGTAATCCTGACAAGACCGGTCCCAAGCCCGGGTAAAAGGAGAGGGTTGTGTTAGGCCTCGACAGCCAACGTAAAACTTTGTTGAATCTCTATGACATGGACCAAATACGAAATAGTGTGAATGCTAGGTCGTTGCCCGGAAGCAATGCGCTGTATAGCTCGAGTACAGTGTCAAATGAGCAAGGGCCGCTGCGTTTGGGCATGTAGAGAGAAGACCTGTAGATGGTTTATGATAGAACACTATGGCGTAATTTGATCCATGTAGCCGACCCCGCTTAATGGGATAAGGCTTGGTTGTTGTTGTTGAATCTTTGGCAGTCCACTGTATAGTATCGTGTGTTATATCACGTGTTTGAGTGATTCAGAGATGGAGGATGGCAGTGATAAAGGGTGCAGGGTGGCAGTGATGATAATGGAGAGTGTTGGGTGGCAATGGTGAAAGGTGATCAGTGATGGCAGTCGTGGAGTGATGTACACTAATGGCAACAGTGGCAGTGGTGGAAGATGCATGGGCAGTAGTAATGGTAGAGGGCATCAAGTGCAAGGGTGGAAGGTAGGGAAGGGTGGAAAAGGAAATAAAAATCCTATCTCATACTCTAAGTTTCTAGCCAATCCCCTGCAACTAGATTAAGTTTTTAGTTAGAGTGAAAATATAAGCTTATTATCTTCAATTAGATCACCAAACTCTATCAAATCATGGCATGATGATGATAGCTCTCACTTATCTTAACCATCAAAGAACTCCTTATTACCTGATAGAGAAACCAAGAAGCAAAAGCATCTGTGGCAGCATACTCTAGTTGCTCCTTTGACAAATAAGGAGTCTCCCAATTCCCCATTCTTATTTTGCTGGGCTTCTTGAGCTGCAAATATAAATAAGCTTGGTAAATACCCTATCAATATAATTTTGTTTTTCAAGAAAGCAGTTGAAAGTGAAACTCCTTCACATTTTCCCTCTCCGCAAGACCAAAAAAATAAAAAACGGTGGAAAAAGTTTTCTAGTTAACCAGCCAGTTTTGGAAGGGCATAAAAAAGTTTCTTGTGCCATCAGGTGTTTGAAGAATTTTGGACTATTCAAAATGCCATGTACACTATCCAGTCGGTTTTTAAGAAATTTGAACTCAAAGCATACCTGTTTTGATAAAAGTTTTTCGGTCAAAGATGCGAGACCCCACTTATGCAGACCTCCACCTAGCTTTTGATTAGCGTGAAAAGAAAGATCTTCCACACCTTTAATGGATATGTCATAATCTCTCGAAACCTTAGAAGCATCACCGCCAATGCCTGCTCCAACCTTGTATATGTCAAACATCGTATGAAATGAATTACTTATAAATTATGACAATTGATTAGTTCCTGCAGATAGAAAGGAAAACAAACAAGAAAAATAAAATCCAGTTTAATGTAAATAGAAACCTTCAAAACTGAGGAATCTTCAAGTAAACACTGTAGATTTTTAGGGATTCCAGAATGAATTAGATGAAGAACAAGACAATGACTAGTGTCACAACATATCTGCATCACTGCTGTTTTCCCGGGTGGAACACCTGTAAAAGTTTCATACAATACTGATTCAGTAATTTGAAGTTGTGGTAATCAATGCTATTAAAGTATTGTAGTTTTACGGTCACAAAAGGAACAAAAATCTTTTGTTCTGCTGAAAATATAAGAACATAGGTGGCGTTGCAAGTTGCAACAAAGCTATTACAGGATAGATAATTCATAAGCTATGTGACCGAGTAAAGAGCCAAACAATTGACTAGAAGAAAACTGTTAAAGCACTTGTAAGTTGTAAGTGTGCTATACTGCTATTCCCATGGAAGGACGTTTTCTTCCTTGAGGTTCTTCAACCAATAAAATCATCGAATTTTCTTTACTGGAATTCCTATTAGCCTAGTTGTTTCTCTGGTCCATGGTCCCAAACAGATACAAATACCAGACTAGAACTAGTTGATCAACTTCCTTCACTCTTGTTTGCATACTAAATCAACTAAAACATCTCGATATCACCACATTGCCAATATTGTTACTTAAAGGCAGAAATCTTAATAGAGTCAATACAACTAGGTAGGTAAATACCATAACCAGCTACTTAAACATAACAAGAAACCGAACCAACCTCTTTTAAAGGTGGGTCTCCACTCAATGTCAAATCCGATTGGAATTTGCATCATCTCTCTTTTCTTTTGTACAATGCTTTTTAGGAACTTTGTTACAGCTTTCTCCACATCATTAAACGTCCTACTGTACATAATTTTCCCACAAAACTTCATTACAGGTAACCTCATCTTTAAATGGCCTTGCAACAATAAAAAAGACATGTGAAAAGTTTATTAGAAAACCAAAAGGAAATATTGATGAAATTTATACACAGTTTTATTTTGTAGAGAACCATTATGAGATTCAAGCTCTGTTTGGATAGCCTAAACTAATCATCTGTTTCCAATTAAGCCAGTAAAACAATAACAAAGTAGTCAAATTGAGTTTCATTCAAAATACTAACCAATATAAGTTAACAAAGAGTAGTAAATACTATGAGCCAGTTTGAAAGTTCGAAAAGTTTTTCCACGAGCACTTACATGAAAATAAAATTCAAATAATCCCATAATGGTTATGGTGGAAACTGGTCTAAACAGATGAATAACTGAAACTAAAGATACTTCATTTATTAAATAAATCTCTGTTTAGGAGCTTCTAAGTTCTTTACTAAAAAAAAAAACGGGGGGGAACTTGTAAGTTCTACTTCTAACAGAGACAGTAATTACACAGACAGATAGAAAGTACAATTAGATAGAAGATAATAGAATGGTAACTGCTAATAACCACTTTAGTCTCTTCTAATACCCTATATCTATCTCCTCCCTCTTTTGGTCGAGAAACATAATAGCTATACAAAATAACTAGGGGTGGGCAAAAAAACTAAAAACTGAACCAAACTGTTGAACTGAACCGATCCAAACTGGTATTGAACCGAACCAGTACATTAAAAATCTGAACCGATCCATACTTAGAGGTTCAGTTATAACTGAACCATTTTTGAAAAAAAAAGCAAAACTGAAGTTAACCAAAAACTGAACCAAAAAACGTGTTGACTCATTTCACTCCCAAATCAGATCGCAATCCCTAATCATCGCAATCGCAAAATCTCAGATCCACAAAATCTCAGATCACAATCGCAAATACACCAGTTTCTGGCCACCACAACCTTGCTCCGCCGTGGAATTCCACCTGGTTTCAACAACCTCAGGTAAATTTCGATCTCTCTACGTTCTTTTTGATTATGAGCTGCGAATTTCGACCTCAGGTGTCGCAACATTGTGATTATTGTTACTTTACTGCTGTAACGTTGAATTTGTCACTATAGATGATTTGGTTTGAGATTAAGGGTTGTTTGGATTGAATTATTTTAGTTTATAGCTAATGCAAACAACTTATTTCCGTTATTCCTTAGGATAGTTTGTGAAAACATCTTATTGCTTATGTGCATGTTGGATCAACTTATTTGAGCTTATATAATGAATAAGTACTTATAACACTGTTTGGGAGAATTTATGAATAGTGTTATAGTGTTATTTATAATTTATATATTAAGATAGTCATGGTGCATGTTACCTTTTCTGCTGTGCTGTTGAATTGGCCGGTAAAACATGATTTGGTTTGAGATTAAGGGCCTTCTGGATAGAATAATTTGAGTTTATGTACTAACATAGAGCTTATGAAAACAACTTTGGGTTTGTTTGTTTGAGTTTTTCCACTGTCATAAGTTTGATGAGACTGTTTGTATAGAACTTATGAAAACAACTTATGACATGTTCATAAGATTGTTTCAGGTTATTTTCATAAGTTCTTCCAGGTAGCTTATGAAAATAGGTGAATTGGTTTTAAAACTTCAGAAACTTCTGTCCTGATTCTGTATATACTGATTTTAACAGAAGTTAATGTCATTTTACTATTGCATTGTCTAAATGTTACTCTCTTCTCTTTTTTGTTGTTGAAAATATTAGCTTACTTTTGAGAGTGACATGTGAGATAAAACTTTACATTCAGTTGTCAGCTTTCAAAAAGTGAATCATTTAGCTTATATGTTTGTTATATTTAGTTTGGAAACTATTCTCCTTGACTGTTTTCTTCTTTAACAGAGCCTGATAAAAACAGCTATGACTATGACTATGAGTCTATGACTAGCAATTTCCATAAAGTCCCCTCTCATTTGAACTGTCATTTTGAACTATGCGAGTATTTTTCGTAGTTACCTTTGTAGTAGACTTTCATTTGGCTTGATAGTGAATTATTGTCTTACACCTTTGGGCTAAGTTCCCTGTGTTACCTTGGACATGTAGAACGCATATGTAGACAACACCTTTCTGCCTCCGTGTGCCAAATTATACTAAATCAATAAGTTTAAAATTTTATTGTTTTGTCTCATCAATTTTTTATTTTTATTATGTCTATTGAAGTGTATGTCAGATGTGCAGAATTTGAGGATTTGTTACAAAGTTATTCGGTTACTTAAGTTTGTTGGGTTTAAAATTGGTTAATCAATGGGTTATTTCACGGGCTAGTTGGCAGAATTCTAGATATAAATACCTGATCCCTTGTAATTCCAAGTTGTGTTATGAATTTTCATTTGTTTTAATTTCTTTTGTGGAATTCATCTGCTCTGTTCTA
>Ga0315914_1006059_pt1 | contig 17310 bp, 12 predicted proteins | sample MpolenodulesMG_FD_203920 | JGI IMG/M metagenome (GOLD analysis project Ga0315914, IMG submission 203920) | Medicago polymorpha root nodule microbial communities from Los Angeles, California, United States - elongated nodules | ecosystem: Host-associated > Plants > Roots > Nodule | place: USA...
GAATAGTACTTTGATTATGGATCCTGCACACTTGAACAAATTGTTTAGCATATCCAATTGATTATCTTTAATACCTTGTTATTGTCAAAACTCAATAGGTGACTTGTGAAACACCCTTGTTCCAACACGATTTTCGATCGGTTTACGATCCCTCTTTCACTAATTCGTCCCAAACAGTTAATACTCACCCATAAATATAGTTTTCTAACCCAAAACAACTTATTTCAAATCACCCAAAATGACTTATTTCTCAAATGTGCTTAAAACAACTTTTAGCTCAAAAACCCAATTTTCACGCAAATGATTCCTCACCAAAACACAACAATTCAAACAAAAATTCTACTCTGCCCAATTCATCATAACCACTCCATAAATTCATTCAAACTCATCAAAATCAAATTTCTCCTCTTCCTCTTTGACCCATTTTCACAAAAATCACCAAAACACAACAACTTAACCAAACATCACATTTATCATCATCAAATTCATGGATTCACAACACAAACCTATGCCCAACAACATTCATAGCACATACATCATGAATTCATCATTAATCAACCACAGCATCATCATTTTCACCAACTTAAGCTAAATTTTCAAAGTAATCACTTCAACACATATCAACAATGGAATTCAAGCATCAACAACAAGTTTCCAACAATTTTCATATACCTAAATTTACCACATATAATCATTAATTTTCACAAATCAAACAAAACAATTATGACCCATATGCTAAAAACAAGATTATAGATTATTAGGTAGAACAAACATATCCCCCTTACCTTGTTTCCTCTAAATCTTAGCTAATCCACCAAAATATCCACTCCTCTTCACTTCGGTTCTCTTCCTCTATCTTCGTTCTTAACTTCTCTATCAACTCTCTATGTTTCTCTAGCCACTTTGTGTGAATGAGTGAAATGAGTGTAACCCTAATTCTCCTCATAAGTTATTCATATGTACTCCAATATATTGGGCTAGGTTATCTCAATTCATAATTGGCCTCAAAACTCTTACCACTTAATTCTAAAAAGTTACTACTCACTTAACTCGCTAAATCGTCTCATAATTACCATCTCAAAATAATTACCTCAAGGTACTACTAACTTAGCAAAAATAATTATTCACATTAAAACACTAAAACATTAAAATATTCTACATTCTAAAATTACTAATTTACCTTCGCTCCTCAAATGACCAAAGTACTCTTAGTCCTGAAAATCACTAAAATACCCTTCTTGCCTAAAAATCCACTAATCCAAAATCAAACATACAAACAAGCAATTAAACACACATAATAAATAAATAAAATAATCCTAACGAAAAACGGGCTGTTACACAAAATACACCATTTAAATAGCTTGATTTGCACTTGTTTTATAGTAGTTTATTGTGTTTTGCATGGTTGATGGTTGGTGTTTTGTTTGCATCTAAGGTACTTAAGTGTTAGATGCGAAAACGGAAGAAAAAGGTTAAAATGGTCAAATCCCAGGAGCGACATGCGTCATCCTGTTCTGAAGACGACCGTTATTGTAACAACCCGATTTTCGCTATAATTATTTTAATTATTATTTGCATGTGTTGGCGGGTATTCTTATGTGCTTATTTTGTCTTTGTATGCATTTGTGTGGGACTTAGTGGATTTTTAGTCTAAGAAGGATATTTTAGTCATTTTGGAAGTGAAGGGTATTTTGGTCATTTTATAGGCTAAGGGTATTTTACTCTTTTGGTTAGTGAGAGTAAATTAGTGATTTCACTTGGAAGATTATTTTTAGTGTTTTGGTGGGAAACATTATTTTACTAAGTTACTAGTGGATTAAAGTAATTAATTAGAGATGGTGATATTCAGTATTTTTTAATAGTTAAGTAAGTAGTAAGTGAATTAGTTGGTAAGAATACTGAGTCCATTAAGAAAAGTAGAGACTTAGCCCAGTTAAAAGGTGATATATAAGCATACTCTTGTGAGAATTAGGTCAATACCTTATCATTCATTTAGAAAGAAAACATAAGAGGAAGAGAGAGAAAGTGAATTAAGAGGAGCAAGAGGGAGAGAGAGAGCTTGGGATTGGAGGCTAGGAGCTAAAGTGAAGCTAGGGTTTGGATTCTTGAAGACTAGAGGTAAGGGGGATGATTTCTTTTCACTAATTAAGTCATAATCTCTTAGTTTCAATTATGAGTTTAAGTGCTTTTGAGTTAATTGCGACTTTTGTGATTTTTGAATGATGAAATTCGTGCTCCTAATTCAAGTGAATTTGTGGGTATGATAAACTTCATGAAATTGTTGCGTTATGAGCTTAAACTTCATAGTTGTTGTTGATATGTTGTTTTGATGATTTTTGATTAATTGAGTGTAAATCATAAATTGGTGTGTGATTGTTGTTGGAACATGTGTTGAATTTACTTCATGAAAGTTTGTTTATGTTTGTATGTTGATGGAATTTGAATTAATGTGGTTGTTTATGAGTTTTGAATGAAAAATGAGATAATTGTGGGTTTTGGTGGAAATTGAACTAGATGATGAATTTGAGGTGAATTGGTGTTATGATTCAAAGTTTGTTGTGGTTTTGAATGCCTTTTTATGTTTTTAAACTAATGTATAAGTTTTGGGGTCAAATTTGGGGTTAAGGGGATCAAAATGAGGATTTTTGGGTGAAAAATGGATGAGTTCCCGAGAGGAACCCAAAAATCTAGGTTCCATGTTCTATCAAACTCGCTATAACGAGTTACTACATGTTATAGCGAGTTGCACAGGACAGACACCCATGTTTTGTGTCGTTCCGTGCGCTCGTGGTCGATCCAGACAGTTCTAAACCGATTCTTTTGATGTACTTAACTGCATTTAAACTTTCTAAACCTTTGGAAACATCAAATGACATGGATTGATCTTGGTTTTGTGAATTGAGTCAAACTTTGTGGAAAATTTTCAAGAGCGCATAATTTCCGAAAGCTCGTTTTTCTGTAAGGAAAAAGGTAGGGTTAGGGTTGTTGACTGTAACCTTGATTTATAAAAATGTTTTGGATGGTATTCATGAGTTTTAACATTGTTTTGCTTTGAAAATTGGTTTTCTTTTGAAAAATGATAAAATGAGACGAACTTTTTGAAACTTTGAAATTAATCAGAATTGGTTGAGGTGTTGGATCACGTTTACCTTGTTTTGTTGAATTTCTTAGAAAATGTAGAAAGTTGCGGAAATAGACGAACTTTGTTGAAATGTGGTTTCTTAACCGGATAACTTGCAAATGGTTTTATATTCATGATGATATGATAAAATAAGAATGAATCTATGATAATTGAGTGTTAAATTTGATGAATATCATGATATGGTTAGTAGTCTGTATTACATGAAAGATGTGATTTTGAACTTTATGTTTCCTAAGTTGATTGGTGTTAATAATGATTATGATGATGATTTATGTTGGTGAAACTCTTACATGCAATTGGCGACGTCTTTGATGGTGTATGCATGTATTGAAAAATGTTGATGTTGATTGTTGATGATTTTTTGTTGAGCATATGCATTGAGATAGTCATATGTCCATGCATTCATAAATGTTGAGTCGGATGTATATCCATATTGGTGACGACGAATACTTTGTATTCATATTGGCGACGGCCGGATATTTATATCCATATTGACGACGACCAAATGCTTTGCATTCATATTGGCGACGAAAATGATACAGGTGTATCTTGAGGTGATGACCTTGGCGACGACTTAGTACCACATGCATATTAGAGTTGTGTCTAGGCGCATTGCATAACTTGACATGAGTCATACTTGCTTATGTGCTTGGTGAATAATTGCATTGGTGAATTGTATACTTGGTGAAATTTGGTGAATATGTGTTGATGTGAACGTGTGCTTGTGAAATGATTATACTTGCATGCTTGATGATTATTAATGTTGTCGAATTGCTTAATCATTTGAATTTAAATGAAGTTGTTTATTTTTAATTGATTATATTTAATTATGAATTGTGAACTAACCTTCAGTGGTCATTTGGTTGACCGCCTACCTTATTCGTATGGATGGGTAGATGGCGTGCAGGAGTAGTTGCGTTAGCTTGGTGAATTGTTGAGGATGGCGGGAGCTTCCTCCTTTATCTGCTTTGGAGTTTAGTTGTGTCGGGCTCTGACTAGGAGATCGAGTCTTACTTTTGTCGTTGATTATGTTGAGATTATTATCTAACTGTTGAGATATTACTTATGTTTTGAGCCTTATTATGGCCTTTGAGATTTATTATTTGATGTACTTGAGGATGACTGTATGTCACTGAGACTTTATACCTGATTGTTGAAATTTTTCCGCTGCGATGTTTTTGAAACTTAACTTTTGCAATGTCATTGAGACTTTATACCTGGTTGTTGAAATTTTTCCGCTGCGATGTTTTTAAACTGAACCTTTGCATGTTTTGAAACGAATGATGACGTGACGTCTAAACCTTTTTGGATATTTATTATTTAAATTGCATGATTATTGCATTCGGGGTTTAGGGCGTTACAATTAACACTAAAGGACAAAATCAAGGGAGGCGTTGAAGAAGTCAATGACACATGTCATGGTCCATGACTGGCTGACCATCATGAGCCATGACTAGCAGACAGTCATGAGCCGTGATGCACGTCATGAGCTCGTTCTTTGTTTTCCCAGAATTTTCTCAATAGCATGCTGCACAATCCCAATCTCTTCCACCCGAATTCTGCACGATTTTGGGGTACTTTCAGAATCTGACCTATAAATAGCATAGAAACACTTTGGAAAAGGATCGAAGCTACCTTGTACAAAAATATTGATCAAACAATTACTTTTATGCGAATTTTAAGTTCTTTATTTCTATTTTGCTCTCTTATTCATGTGATGTTGCTGCTGTTTTGATTGCCTCTATTCTACTTTAATTCATTCGAGTGAATTATTCTTAATTATCACGGAATAACCTTTTTGCACAAGTTTTCCAACACTTAGTAGATTGCATTGCATTCTAGGAACATATAGCTTTTTTTTTCTTTCTATCATAGCTATCTTGACATTCCTTCAATTGCAATCTTTCACATTCAGAGACGGAGCCAGGAAAATTTAGTGTGGGGGGCGAAAATTAGAGTATTTTCTATTATAATATGAAACATTGTATAGACGGAACATTGCTACACTCTATTAATATGCAGGTCGTAGGTCATACTCATTTTATTTGTCGTATGTGTTCTTTCAAATGTGTTTGATTTGAAATAGAATGTTTTTTTTTATTCCTTATTTTTTATCCCAACTTACTAATTATTTTTCGAGGAGTGATGACACCACACTTTCTAACACATTTTTCAACACACATTCTCCTATGTTTGTAATTTAAATGGATTTCGGTAAACTTTTATTTTATTTGGATACGTAATTTTCTGCATTGTATCTCGACATATTGTATATCATTGAATTTGAACATTAGACATGTGATAAGAAAACAAACACTCAAGGGAAGAGAAAAAAAAAACTCGATATAAAAACTTGTGTTGAAAAAAATTATCTTTCAATTGACCGAATTATATAGGATTCATATAAATTTAGTGAGACTCGTAAATATCATTCCAATAAAAGAATGTGTGTTGAAAATGGTGTATAGGAGAGTTTTTTTTTTTTTTGAAAGAGGAGAGTGTCTTGTTAATATAATTTTAATTGATTTTATATTATAAAACAAATTACAGCCTGTTAATATATTAAGTAATAGCAGTTTTTAATGTCCCGTGAGCTTAGCTCAGTTGGTAGAGGCTGGGGTTCGAACCCCAGACACCACACTTCTCCACATTTAATTATGTGAGCTCCAGCCACTAGGCTACTAGACAACAAAAAAAAAATAGCAGTTTTTAATACTAAAACACAGCGGAGGAATATTCGTGAAGCTGCTCGCGAGTGATTTGGCAGCATAACAACCATTAGATTTCACATTTATTTGATGGACTGATTCCAAAAAAAATAAATTAAAAGAATGAATGCCGTGTTTTCCGGACAGAACCAACTGTGTTTGGTTGAATTGTGTATCGGGACAACTTCGGGAAGCTTTTTCTCTAGATATATAGCACTACTGTTTACACAACTTCATATGTAACTAACTTGCAAAGCAAGTAACTATATATTCTCTCAAAGTGAACATTACCTTTCTACTAAGGTGCACATTTGCAATTGGCATTGCATACACAAATTAATTTTAAACTAATTAGAATACATCAATTGTGTTTCAACATTTTTATACATGGTAAACCTGTTCCATACACGCCATATTATTAGTTGAGCAATAAAATTGAAGCCAATATAATAACCAAGTTATTTCAACATGTAATTTCTTGGCTAAAATTCAACCAAATCATGATTGATAATCAGATTAAGATGTTAAGCCATTAACATAGACATGATCTGAAGCTCTCACAATCATCTTTTCCACATCACAAGAATCATTAATTGATGATGCAACTGAATGCAGGCCATTCCATCAATTTATTTTATGTCAATGACCAATCAATCTAACGTCCATAGTTCAAAAAAGGCATATAGACTAAACCAAGGGAGTTAACAGTGGCTTTCCAAGGAAATGAGCCTCCAAGTTTCCAAGAACAAGGTCAGCCATGGCAGTTCGAGTTTCTACCGTGCCGCTTCCAACGTGAGGCAGCAACACAACATTTTCTAGCCCAAATAGCTCTTCGGGAACATGAGGCTCATTTTCAAACACATCGAGTCCAGCTCCACCCAAACGACCTTCAAGGAGTGCAGAGACCAGCTCTGGCTCATCAACATGCTTACCTCGACCGATGTTAATTAGGAAACCCTTCGGACCAAGTGCATTGATGACCTCCCGGTTGATGATGTGACGGGTTTCCTCTGTAAGAGAGCAGGCAACAACTAGTATGTCACAGTTGGATGCTAACTCAACAACATTTGGATAGTACTTGTATTTTGGTTCCTGCTTTTGAGTTCTAGAATAGTAACATATTGAACAATTAAAACCTTCAGCTCTTTTGGCAATTGCTGTGCCAATCCTTCCCAGCCCAATAATGCCAACCGTTTTACCAGAGAACTGCAAAGACACAATTAATTTGTTGTTGGAAAATGTCGGGGAGGAATACTACATAAGAATACATATAACCGATTTTAATGAGCAGTATGACACAATTATATGATTGAAGCTTTGCAAACCTTACAACATGATACATCACTGTGTCGCGTTTTAAATGTTTTTAGCCGTATCTTGAAAGCTTACGAATTGTAAATATTGAAAAATAAGTGGTTTGTCAATGTCAAGAATCTGTGCAAACAAGTAGAGCTTCTGCAGACTATAAAAATATGCCATTTTTAAGAAAAAACATTTACAAACTAAGTCACACAGCTCGGGCTGTTTCTGGGATGTACCCATGATTGAATTCATATCATGCGATTCAACGAGATTCATAACTTCCATTTCCATTAGATTCAGAAAATTGAATTGGGATTAGTGCTGAGAGGTCCAGATGATATTCACACTCTGATATGTATGAATTGTGTTAATCAAGTTGTGAGTTACATAACTATGACAAACAGTGGAGAAAAAGGATCCTAAAAGTGCACTACTATACTCCGGACCTTGATATTATGGCAAATAGCGAACAATTGTGAGTCACAATTGTGAATGTGATGCCGCTGCGATTACCTCTAAAACTTTTATATTACAGCTGCAGTTGGAAACTGTAATTTAAAACAATGTTCCTACTTAAAAAACACTTTTAGTGTAAGTTTGGATTGAACTTGAGAATGGTGGAATAACGGCAAGCTGCAACGATTTTGGTGGTAAAAACTACAGTTCAAAGTCTCAACAAAATCACAGTACCATTTTGCCAAACTCAACATCAATCCAAATATACAATTAGTTTGTTTCCACATTGGTTTCACCACCTTTTCATAATATTAAGAATCGCGACCCACGATATGACCATAAACGCAACAAGACTTGAAATAAAAAGCCATGGTTATTCTTATCATCAATACTATAAATCCGTGATATGACCACAATATTTCACAAATATAAATTCGTAAAAGAAAAGCAACATCAGTTTAGGAACTTGGTTACACGATACTTTAGCTTTTGCTTTTTGGTGTATATAAAAGGAGCACCATCCTTATACCAAACCACAATGTATTTTTTCTTCACTCTAATCCTCTTTTTGACCTTCATCAGTCAATAATTAACCACACCACACTATGAGGGCCAAAAATCCGCTTTTATTAATCCTTCTATTTACTAATGCTAAACCATACTAGTGACTGGCCTTCAATTTGTGTAATGAGTCAAAGAGCTGAAAGGGGCAATATTCATAAATAAGAGAAGGCCAAGGAAATAAGTCACCGAATGTGTGATGAAATTCTTCTTCTCTCTCTCAGTCTCTAGTCCTCTCTTTTATTCTTCTCCTAATTGTTACTGCATTTTATTACTCCCATACTGTTCTCTATCAACAAGATTATAATTACAAGTTGTAATGCTTCTTTGGGTGAATCAATAGAATATCGGTTGCATTTTTCATTCTAATTGAGTAGAATCATTACAATTTGCTGAAACATAATTTTGTATGCAATTGAACTCAATTTTCCTATCTAGAAATGTTAGATCATGCTAGTCAACTTGTGAGTTAGATAACGGTAATGTCACTCCAAAGACCTCTAAAACTTTTAATTTACTACTATGCTCCATAAAACATTACTAGTGCACGTTTGTATTGGCGGTAAGATTGGTGAAATCACGATGAACTATCTCAATTGTGACAAAAGCTACAATAAGTTGTGAGTTTCAACAAAATTATGGTGCAACTGATCAAAATCACATACAATCAGCACGTGTCTTTTTACTAGTTTTTCATAATATTAACCATGATTAGAAAGTTGGTTATTATGGTTTTACCTTAGTGGTCAACTTATAATCACCACGTTTCCAATTTCCACCTAACATATCGATCACATTCACAAATCCTTCTAAGAAGCGTAAGCATCAAACCAATAGCCAAATCAGCAACATCATCAGTCAACACATCAGGCGTATTCGTTACGCGAATCCCTTTCTCCTTACACTTGCCAAGATCAATCTTATCAACACAAACACTGAAGCTCGAAACGATTTCCAGCTTCGGTAGCGCTTCAATGAGCTCAGAATCGGCACCGGCGAATGCACCTCCGACCACCGCACGGATCGTCACACCGTGTTGAGTTAGGAGTTGGGATTTTTGTGGGAAATCCCATAAGCGGAAGAGGTTGTAGCGTTTGTTGAGTTCTTGTTCTAAGTATGACAGCCCTTGAGCTACGAGGAGAACATCTATGGTTTCCATTAGGGTTAGGGTTTTGAAAAATGCAGTTGCTGAGGGTTGGATTTTGGTGCGTGTGGTTACTGTGGGAATAAGCTCACGAATACGATGCAGATTCATTTCATATAGTAACATTAATTTTTTAAACTACATTTTGTTTTCATAATTTGCGCCACTGACAATCAAATTTTATAATAACAATAATACGTTTTTAACGTGCTTTTTGTCATCTTGTTTTAGAGACTAGTATTTTTTATTTTTTTTTAACAATAGAAAAGACAAACAACCTCTAAAAAAAAGAGAAAACACAAACAACCTCTCAAGAAAAAAGAGAAAAGTCAAACAAAAAAGAAAACAAAAGCAAACAAAGTCGTTAAACAAAAAAAAAACTTTGTTATATTATGGGTTAAATAAGTAAATGGTTCCCCTAAATATACTATTTGACCACAATTATTCACAATATCAAATCCACAAAAGAAAAGCAACATCAATTTAGGAACTTGGTTATAGGATACTTTAGCTTTTGCTTTTTGGTGTATGTAAAAGGAGCACCATCCCTATAACAAACCACCAAGCATTTTTTCTTCACTCTAATTATCTCATTGGTCTTCATCAGTCAATAATTAACCATACCACACTATGAGTGCCAAAAATCTGATTGTAAGATTAATCCTTCTATTTACTAATGCTAAACCATTCTAGTTATTGACTGACTTTCAATTTGCTAAACCATAATTTTGTATGCAATTGAACTCAATTTTCCTATCTAGAAACGTTAGATCATGCTAGTCAACTTGTGAGTTAGATAATCATGATGAAATGAAAAATGGAGATAAAACTTTAAAGTCTTGTAATGTCATTCCAGAGACCTCAAATTTAATTTATGAATATGCTCCCACCTAAAACATTTTTTTAGTGCATGTTTGTATTGGCGGAAAGATTGGTTAAATCACGAAGAACTACCTCGATTTTGACAAAAGCTAAAATGACATGTGAGTTTCAACAAAATAACGGTGCAACTGTTACCTTGTCAAACTTACTGTCAATCCAAACATACAATCAGCATGTGTTTTTTACATTGGTTTCACCACTACTGTTTTGACAAAAGCTACAGTGGCTTTGGGGTTTCAACAAAATGTCGGCGCCACCATAACTTTGTCAAACTACTAGTTTTTCATAATATTATCAAGAATCGGGATACCGCCATGATCATGACAAGACTACGACCATGATCGCGACAAGGCTTAAAACAAAAAAAACCATGATTAGAAAGTTGGTTATTATGGTTTTACCTTAGTGGTCAACTTATAGTCGCCATGCTTCCAGTCTCCACTTCTAACATATCGATCACATTCACAAATCCTCCTGAGAAGTGTAAGCATCAAACCAATAGCCAAATCAGCAACATCGTCAGTCAACACATCAGGAGTATACGTAACACGAATCCCTTTCTCCTTACACTTGTTAAGATCAATCTTGTCAACACCAACGCTGAAGCTCGAAACAATCTCCAGCTTCGGTAGTGCATCAATGAGCTCAGAATCAACGCTAGAGGATCCGCTTCCCACCACCGCACGGATCAATGCGCCGTGTTGAGTTAAGAATTGAGATTTTTGCGGGTAATCACATATGCGGAAAAGGTTGTAGCGTTTGTTGAGTTCTTGTTCTAAGTAAGGGAGTACTTGAGCTACGAGGAGAACATCTATGGATTCCATTAGGGTTAGTGTTTTGAAAAATGGAGTTGCATATGGTTGGATCTGGTGCTCGTGGTAACTGGTGGAATAAACACACAAAGACGATGCTGATTCATATAGTAACATAGAAACCATAAGTTGTTTTTAACTCTCTGTCATGTTTTATTATTTTTGTTTACATGAGAAAAGTCAAACAAAAGAAAAACACATCAAACTAAAGGACACACATATGATATCAGCTAAGAGGGGCATCCTGCACCTTACTGATTAATTAAATGTTCAATTTTGTTAATGAATCATGTTGCTAGGAAACGAACAAATGAATGAAGGTGGTATTCTTATTTTATTCTATCACAAAGTAATGTTTTTTTTTTATCATAAGGAAAAGAAAAGACAACAGAAGAAACTGCGCAACCGGCTGTCTAAACACTCTAGACGAGTCAGTCAATATGGTATGATATATTTGTCATATTAGCATCCCCAAATTTAACTAAACAATCTGCACATATTGATGTTGAATAAAGCTATGTTGACTCCAAAACAGAGAGTATATGACAAAATTCTAATATGTATATAAAAAAGGGATCAGAATTCACTATACTCGAATACTGGTGCAATCACCGCAGATAAAATATCAACTGTTTCAGAATTTTTATATTTATATCTGACAAACCGGTTCCATACACATATTATTTGTTAGTTGAGCCATAAATTTGAAACGAACATAATAACGTAGTTGATTGAACATGTCAATACTTGACCATGTCATTTCTTGGCTAAAGTGCAACCAAATCATGATTGATATTCAGATTAAGATGTCACACGATTAAGATGAAATGATTTATTCTTTACAACAATTGTTGAAGCACCAATAGATATTTGAAGCTCTCACAATCAATCAATTCCATATCACAAGAATCCTTAATTGATGATTTAACATCAAATTTTCTGGGTCAATGGCCAATCAATCATATTCCATAGTTCAATAGAGTCATGAAGCTTAAACCAAGGGAGTTAACAGTGGCTTTCCAAGGAAATAAGCCTCCAAGTTTCCAAGAACAAGGTCAGCCATGGCAGTTCGAGTTTCAACCGTGGCGCTTCCAACATGAGGCAACAATACAACATTTTCAAGCCCAAATAGCTCCTCAGGAACATGAGGCTCGTTTTCAAACACATCAAGTCCAGCTCCACCCAAACGACCATCAAGGAGTGCAGAGACCAGCTCTGGTTCATCAACATGCTTACCTCGACCGATGTTAATTAGGAAACCCTTCGGACCGAGTGCATTGATGACCTCCCGGTTGATGATGTGATGGGTTTCCTCTGTAAGAGGGCAGGCAACAACTAGTATATCACAGTTCGATGCAAGCTCAACAACACTTGGATAGTACTTGTATTTTGACTCCTGCTTTTGAGTTCTGGAATAGTAGGATATTGGACAATTAAAACCTTCAGCTCTCTTGGCAATTGCTGCGCCAATCCTTCCCAGCCCAATAATGCCGACGGTTTTTCCAGAGAACTGCAAGGAAAATACCAGGCAAGAGGAAAATTAATTTCTTGGTTGAAAATGCATGGGTCGAATATTGCATGAGAATACATATATCCGATTTTTTTTTTGTGGTAAAACTTCAGAGACATATAACCAATTTTAATGAGTATGACAAAATTGTATGATTGAAGCTCTGCAACCCTTAAAACATGATGATAGATCATTGTGTCCAATTTTAAATGTTTTTCACCGTTTTCTGAAAGCTTACAAATTGTAAATATGGAAAGATAAGTGGTTTGTCAAACTAGAGAGCCTATGCAAACAAGTAGAACTTCTGCAGACACAATAAAAACATGTCCAGTTAGATTATTGTGTCATAAGGAGAAACAAGTCGAATTTCTGCAGACTCGATAAAAATGTCATTTTTAAAGTGAAAGTAAATGTCATAAGGGAAAACATTTAGAAACCAAGTCGTTCAACTCGGCCTGTTTCTGGGATGTAACCACCATGATTGAATTCATATCATGCGATTCAACTGAGATTCACATCTCCCAACTCCATGAGATTCAGCAAATTGAATTGGGATTCATGCTGAGAAGTCCAAAAGAGATCCACACTCTAATATGTATCAATTGTGTTTGATATCATATCGAATCAAGATGTGAATCGCATGAATCGTAAGATAGTGACGACACTTGAGTATAAATTAGCAATTCTGATCAAGAGTATGTATGAACAAGTCCATACAATTTCAACTGAGTTTGCTAAATCGAGAGTTTGTATGAAATTGAACACAATTTTACTATCTAGAAATGTTAACTCATACTTGTCAACTTCTGAGTTAGCTAATCATGACGAACAGTAGAGATAAAGGTTCCTAATACAGCACTACTAGTAGTATGCTCTTAACCTTGATATTGCAGCAAAATGAGGACAAATGCAACCGATGTAGCCACAATTATGAATGTAATGTCGTTGCAGAGACCTCTAAAACTTATACAATGTGATTATAGCAGCGAACCGCAATTTCAAACTATGTTCCTATCCTACCTAAAATATTTTTGGTGCATGTTTGGATTGGCGATAAGTTTGACAGAATCAGATGAACTGCCACGATCTTGTCAAAAGCAATAAGTTTCAACAAAATCACACACCACTCTGACTTTGCCAAACTCAATGCCAATCCAAACATACAATCACGGTGTGTTTCTACATTGGTTTCACCAAAGCTAATTGTTTACAATATTACGCCCTCCGGTCCTAACTATAAGAAAAAAAATTCTTTTTTTCAGGTATTTGGTCTATAAGTTATAGACCGGATACCGGTTATTATTCAATTAGTACGAAAAACAATTTTTACTTATATTTAAGACCGAAGCGAGTATTAAGATCCGCAATGTGATCGTAATCACCGCAATTGAGAAATTTACCTTAGTGGTCAACTTATAATCACCATGTTTCCAATTTCCACCTCTAACATATCGATCACATTCACAAATCCTCCTAAGAAGTGTAAGCATCAAACCAATAGCCAAATCAGCAACTTCATCAGTCAACACATCAGGTGTATTCGTCACACGAATCCCTTTCTCCTTACACTTGCCAAGATCAATCTTATCAACACCAACGCTGAAGCTAGAAACGATTTCAAGCTTCGGAAGTGCTTCGATGAGGTCAGAATCGGCACCGGCGAATGCATCTCCGACAACCGCACGGATCGACGCGCCGTGTTGAGTTAGGAGTTGGGATTTTTGTGGGAAATCCCATAAGCGGAAGAGGTTGTAGCGTTTGTTGAGTTCTTGTTCTAAGTATGGGATTACTTGATGAGATACGAGGAGAACGTTTATGGATCCCATAATTAGGGTTAGGGTTTTGAGAAATTGGAGTTGCAGAGGGTTCGATTCTGCTACGAGGACGATGATGATTCAGATAACATTGATTTTTATTACTTTTTTATTTATTTATGGAAACAGTAAAATGTTTTATTTCCCGACAAAATGACAAACAATGCCAGAATGGATCACTTTCATACGTTTTTTATTTTATTTTTTTATATAAAAAATAAAAATAGGTCGTACTAACTCATGGCCTAAGAGGATCCACAGTAGTACCTAGTCTCTCATTCTCTAGATAACAGTCGTTTAAGGTTTGTATATGATTATTAAAAAAATGATTAATTATGTTGATTTTGATTGTAAAATTAATATCATTTACCAAAACACCCTTATTAATTATAGTTAGTCGAATAGTTAAGTTGAATGAAATTCAATAAATATGAGTATAATAAAGAATAAATAAATAATTGTTGCATTCAATGACTCATTTAAGGAAGAAAAAAAAATGATAAAGAGACAATTATTGTGAGACAAAGGGAGTATTAAGGACTTCTTAAATGGACCCCACGTATACACATCATTACTTATAATTTTTCAATAAACGTACCTATCAAGGACTTAATGACTCCCATGACAATACACTAATAAGGACTCCAATGAAAAGTACTTAAATATATCTCATTAACTTTACATCATTAAACAGAAATAATTTATTGCTTATTTTGTAAGTGGACCAAGTAGTATATATTTTTTTTACTTCTTTTAAACATGAGACCCGTTAGTTGACAGGAGAGAGGATCCTTATATAGTGACCTGTTATTTAATAAGGACTGATTTTTTCTTCCTCCAATGGGGGTCTTTAACGGGGAGTGGTCCTTGTTAAGTAATGACCCCCATTGGAGATGTTCTAAATGCCATGGTTAAGGACTCAACTTTGTCTTCGAAATACAAATAATTATTTTTTCTTAGCAATAATTATACCACTTTTCGATGCAAACTTACTTATTTTAGTACTTTAACCAATGCTCCAAGGGCAATGATTAGTATTCTCCATAAAAATAAGGTATATTTATGTAAAATTAATAATGTATACCCATACAATACAAATTCAAAATCTCTAGAAATAAAGAATCTACGAACAAATTTACATCATATATGTCACTAACGAATAAAACAATAAAGTATATCCGCCTACAAATATGATTATATATAAGTCTCAAAAGTATTGATGTATCTGAATTTGCAACATTCACGACGTCAAAATTATTGATTTAACCTGCACTTGATAAGAACTAATCTTTCATCATAAGTTAAATAAACATCACACTAAGAGGGAAAATAAAAATATCGCATAGAGATGAGAAATCAAAACAATAAACATCATGCTAAGAACACAAAATAACAAAAACAAAAAATATGTGAAAATCATTTTTTTTTACAAAAAAAAATCATTTGTTGAACTAAAAAAGAAATAAAACAATTTTGAGAAGTGATTTCAAGTCAAAATTGACCATAAATCATTCATTTTTATTATATCAAGAAGAAAGACTAGGAGAAAGACAGTGCAGAATCATTAAAAATGGAGTGTGAATCACAACATTAGCAAAGGAAAGTAGACACATACATATTACTATCTAGTATTAACCATAATTAAGAAGTTTGAATCACAAAAGTCAAACTTTTGTAGTAGATACTACACATCTAAAAAAAAACGTTGATATCTCATTAGTAGTAATAATATATACGTATACTAGTTAAAAAAATTAAAATTTATAGCCTAAAAAAAGTATTTTATTGGTCTAATGATTGGGACGACCTTGTAATCTTAGCACCCATATGACACTCAAAATCTCAAGATGACCTCCTCTAATAAGAGAGTATATTATTCTTTTTTGTGTAGCTTATATTTAATATATTCAAATATCATCAAACCAATCTTACTCTTAAATGCATTAATTATGATTCATTGATATAAGTATGTTTTTGTATCTTAACAATTCAGTTTTTTTTTCAAATTTAAATTTAAATAACATCACAATTTAATAAACTAAATAATTAACTACAAATTTTAGTATATGTTTTCCTAAACATTTTTTTCTTGAGTAGAAATTATAAAATTAAACTAAAATGGATATATTATACAAGAGTGGTCGGAAATGCAAGCTCATTGAAGCGTTGCCGAAGCTTGAGATTATTTCCAGCTATAGCGTTGGTGTTGATATGATTGATCTTAACAAGTGTAAGGAGAAAGGGATTCGTGTTACGAATACACCTGATGTGTTGACTGATGATGTTGCTGATTTGGCTATTGGTTTGATCCTTACGCTTCTTCGGAGGATTTCGGAATGTGATCGATTTGTTAGAAGTGGAAATTGGAAGCGCGGTGATTATAAGTTGACTACTAAGGTAAAATGCTATGATTAAGTTTCTAAATTTATGTTGCTTTTTATGATGTTGATATTGTGAAAATTTGTGGTCTAGTTCTATGGGTCTGTTTGGCAAGTTCCATTTTTGAGCTTATAGTTTATAGTTTATTTATGTCTTATAAGCTTATTTGACTGAAAAGATATGTTTGGTAACAATCACTTTCTTGCGAGCTTATAGCTTATTTTTACTAACTTATAGCTTATCATTATTTATTCTAATTTTACCTTTGTATTCTTAATTGAAATAGTTTAAATGTTAGTTAAATATATTATTTTTATGTCATTTCATATTTATAAGCTAGTTCAACCGCTAAATATACCAAACAACACATATTCAGTTAGCTATCAGCTATAAGCTAACTTATCGACTATCCGCTATCATCTATAAGCTAACTTATCAACTGTCCGTTATCATCTATAAGCTAGCTTACCATCTATTCACAATTTTTCACTAAACAAAGTGCCGTTTGGATGGACTTATTTTTTGAGCTTATGAAAAATAGCTTATACAAATAAATAAGCTTTTATATTAATTCATAAGTTCTCACTAATGAAAACTTTA
>Ga0315914_1006062_pt1 | contig 17307 bp, 11 predicted proteins | sample MpolenodulesMG_FD_203920 | JGI IMG/M metagenome (GOLD analysis project Ga0315914, IMG submission 203920) | Medicago polymorpha root nodule microbial communities from Los Angeles, California, United States - elongated nodules | ecosystem: Host-associated > Plants > Roots > Nodule | place: USA...
CAATTACAAAGTGTTATCTTTATACAAGACCAAAAACATGACAGCTAGCTAGAATGTTAAGTCAATTAAAATTGACAATTAAGACAATTTAATATCATAGTTGACTGATACTAATTCTATTACATTGACCTCTATGCTAATTAAACAACAATCAGTATATATTAGATAATACCCCCTCTCAAGTTGGACTTGGTGAAGCGTGAATATCACAAAGTTGCAACTTGGACAATATAGATTGAAAGGATGTAGAGTGTAGGGATTTGGTGAATATGTCTGCTAGTTGAGAAGCTGATGACACAAGAAGCAAATGAATTAACTTTGAATTGATCTTTTCTCTGACAACATGGCAATCCAACTCTATATGCTTACTTCTTTCATGAAAAGTTGGATTCTGAGCCAAGTATACAGCTAATCTGTTATCACAATAAACAGAAGCCGGTTTTGAAAAATTAACTTGTAGGCCATGAAACAAGTAATTCAGCCATTGAATTTCACATGTCAAGTGAGCTAGCGCTCTATATTCAGCCTCTGTTGAAGATCGGGAGACAGTACTTTGTTTCTTGGACTTCCAAGAAATAAGTGAGGAACCCAAAAGCACACAATAACCAGTTACTTGCCTTCTCGTATCAGGACAACATGCCCAATCCAAATCTGCAAAGCCATGCAGCTTGAGTTCACTAGAGGCAGAAAAGAACATGCTTTTTGCAGGAGCAGATTTAAGATATTTGAGAATTCTTTGAGCTGCTTGATAATGAAGAACTGTGGGTTTAGAGACAAATTGGCTTAAATGTTGAACTGAATATGAGATGTCAGGCCTAGTATTAGTTAGATACAAGAGTCTTCCAATTAGCCTCCTATAAGAAGACGTGTCAGTGAGAGGAGTCCCCTTGGTAGCTTCAAGTTTTGTAGAAGGATCAAATGGAGTTGCAGCTGGCTTAGAACCAAGAATTTCTGCATCTTCTAATAGTTCCAAAGTATATTTCCTTTGGTTGAGTAAAATTCCAGATTTTGATCTAGCTATTTCAAATCCCAAAAAGAACCTCAACTGACCGAGGTCTTTTATGCAAAATTGTTTATCCAAGAAGGTTTTGACAAATTGAATTTCAGAGATGCAATGGCCTGTCAAGACTATATCATCAACATAGACAAGTAATGCAATAAATGAAGTATCAAAAAATTTCACAAGGAGGTAAAACCATATATACCTCTTCATGAAGGTCACCATGCTAAAATGCATTGTTGACATCTAATTGCTCAAGATGCCAACCTTTGATAGCAGCTAAGGAAAGAAGAACCCGAACAGTTGTCAACTTTGCAACAGGGGAAAAAGTGTCAAAGTAGTCTACACCTTCCATTTGGGTGTAGCCTTGAGCAACTAACCTTGCCTTATACCTTTCAATTGATCCATTAGCATGATACTTTATCTTGTAAACCCACTTGCAACCAATGGGAACTTTGCCATGAGGAAGAGTAACCACACTCCAAGTATTATTCTTAGCAAGGGCATGCAATTCAGTAGCCATGGCTTCCTTCCAACATTCAAATTTGTTTGCTTGAGTAAATGTTTTGGGTTCAGTCATGGAAGAAATGGTGCAACAAAAATGTGTGTAATTGGGTGAACAATTATCATATGAAAGAAAAGAAGAAAGGGGATATGAAGAAATACCTGAAGACACATTTGAGCAGCTCTTGGATGGAAGATTGCAATGATAATCAACAAGGTAACTAAGAGGCTGACTAGTTCTAGTAGATTTTCTAATAATACGTTCAGAAACAGAATCAACAACAGGAATTTCATGTTGAACTGCAGGGGCAAAAACAGAATGAGAAGGACGTGCTGAAGCAAGTTGAAATTCAGGTGCAGACGCAGGATGAGGGGACAAATCTATTAGAGAATCATCAAGATCGATAGGGGAAGATCTAGGAGGGATGGTAGGTGTTTTAGTAACATGAGTGAAGGGAAAATGATTCTCATAAAAGATAACATTTCTAGAGACAAACAATTCATTGGAATTGAGATCATACAAGATTGATCCCTTGGTCCCCTCTTTAAAGCCAAGAAAGATAGTTTTTCTAGCTCTAGGATTGAATTTTGTGCGATGGGCTTGCAAAGTAGTAGCATAGGCTAAACAACCAAAAACCTTTAAGTGAATTATAGAAGGTGGTGTCCCATGAAGTAACTCAATAGGAGACTTAAATTTCAACAAAGGTGATGGGATCCTATTAATGATATGAACAACATGTTGTACAGTAAAATTCCACATAGTAATGGGAACATGAGATTGAAAAGACAGGGATCTAGCAACGTTTAAAATGCGTTGATGCTTTCTTTCAACCACCCCATTTTGTTGTGGAGTTTCGACACAAGTTTTGTGATGAAGAATACATTTTGATAAGAGAAAAGAAGTCATAGCAATGAACTCACTACCATTGTCAGATCTGAGACATTTCAAAGTAGTATGAAATTGATTTTCAACATAAGCAATGAAGTGTTTCAAGTGTTTTTGAGTTTCATCTTTTGTTTTAAGAAATATCACCCAAGTGAATCAAGAAAAGTCATCCTCTAGAGTAAGAAAATACTTGTGTCCTAGAAAAGAAGGGGTTGAATAAGGTCCCCATAAGTCAACATGTAACAAGTCAAAAGGGGCTGAAGATTTTATTGAACTATGAGAAAAAAGGCAATTTCTTTTGTTTAGCATAATGACAAGCATCACATGGTGGAGCATTTTTGATACAAGGAATGAAATGAAATTGCTTAGAAATGATAGACATGCCTGAACTAGAAACATGGCCTAATCTTATGTGCCATACATCAAAACAATCATTAAGAACAGAATTACAAGAATGATTATTGGCTAAGGATGGACCAGCTGCAATCACATACAATCCTCCAACAAGACTAGCTGTACCAATCGTCTTCTTGGAAGTGTTCTGCACAATGTGACACACATGATCAGTAAATTGAAGGTAACAGTTATTGGTACTGATTAATTTTGCAACAGAGACAAGATTAACACTAAAATCAAGAATGTACAAAACATTATGCAGAACCAGTGTAGGTGTAAGTTGCACAGTGCCTGAAATAGAAGCAAAATTTGTATTGCCATCGGGCAGTGACACAAGAACAGGTTTAATGGATTGGAAACTAGTAAATGATTGGAAATTGGAGGAAATTTGATCAGTTGCACCCGTGTCAAGTAACCAAACAAAAAAGTTCTTACCATTTGTCTTGTTGGAATCACAATTGAAAGCAAAAGGGTGTGTCATTACTGAATTGGACTGATGTACTTCTGATTTAGAAGTTGAATGTGATGGTTGGGACTGCTGAATTAAAGTCAAAATGCCTTGAAATTGTTCTTGTGTGAAGCCACTGAATTGATGAGCTTGCTGAGAAGGTTATTGTTATGCAGCATGAGCATGGTTCTGTTGGGTATTAGGAGCTGCAGTTTGAGCAGAATTGGCTTGGCTTTTACCCTTAGGTTTATAACCAGGAGGAAATCCATAAAGGAGAAAACACGTATCAATGGTGTGGTTGCTTCTGCCACAATGAGTGCATACACGATTATGACCGGTTGAACCCTTGTCAGCATAGAAATTATTACCTCTACCTTGACCATGGGGAGCATTGTTGCCACTAAAATTGCTAGGATTAACAAAATTAGTCGAATTCCATCTATTTGAGTGGGAACCTTTGGTGGATGCATTTTTAGGAGCATTGACAGCTAAAGCTGTAACATTCTCATAAGTTTCAGAAGCATTGGATCCATTACCAAGTAATTCCCTTTCTTGTTGCAAAACTAAGGAAAATGCTTTGCTAACAGTTGGTAAAGGATCCATGGCCATTATCTGTGATTTGGTGTGTGTAAAATGATCATTCAATCCCTTGAGAAACCGAATGACATAGTCGTGCTCACGAAATTGTTTCATGGATGCATATCCACCACACGAACATGCAATAGAGCACTTACAATAAGAAATTGGACGATAATCCTTTAATTCATCCCAATAAACTCTTAAACCAGTAAAGTAATCAGATACATCAAGGTTACCTTGACGGAATCGATACAATTCCTCTTGAATGTCAGAAATTCTGAAGATGTCACCTTGAGAGAAGCGATTCTTCAGTCAAACCAAACTCCAGAGGCAGTAGAAATAGAGAGAATAGATTTTGCAATAGACTCAGAAACAGAACGATGAAACCATGCAAGGACCATATTGTTGCATCGTATCCATTGTGCAAGCATTGGATCGTTCTTTGGCGGCTTCGGAAAAGTGCCGTCAATAAATTGTTCTTTGTTCTTAGAAATTAACGCAATGTGCATTAATCGTGCCCAATTGTGATAATTCTTGTTGTCCAATAATGGAGTTACAAGAACCACAGAAGGATTTTCATTAGGATGAAGGTAAAAAGGATTTGAAGCATTGGTGAGGTAATCTGTGTAATTAGGAAATGCCATAACTATGACAGAGAAATGGACTATGACAGAAAAATGCAATAGAGAAAAGCAAGAATCACAAGGTATAACAATGGTAGAAAAATAGAAAAGTATTAATCAACGGCGGAAGCGAAGAAAAATTGCGACTAATGCCATGTTAATATTCAAGGAACCATTGGAACAGAAAACAATATGCATTTGCGAATTTTCTGTATATTATTCACAGTATCGAAAAACAATTACAAAGTGTTATCTTTATACAAGACCAAAAACATGACAGCTAGCTAGAATGTTAAGTCAATTAAAATTGACAATTAAGACAATTTAATATCATAGTTGACTGATATTAATTCTATTACATTGACGTCTATGCTAATTAAACAACAATCAGTATATATTAGATAATAATTGGTTTTTACTCAAATCAATATGAATCTCATGTCGATGGCTGAGGTAACATTCTGGAACTACTGGGTGTTCTTCTACTGCAAGAAATCCGAAAACAATATAACGGCGATGATAATACCGACAAATTAAGTGATTTACCTGATTGTGTTTTACTTCAAATACTCTCTTCTTTGAACACCAAATACACAGTTCAAACTTTTATTTTCTCCAAAAGATGGAAGAATATATGGAAGCGTCTTCCGAGCCTTATAATACGTTATTCACACTTTAAGAATCTCAGAGATTTAGAATATTTCTTTCATCGATTTTTTGGTACACGTGATCACTCAACCCCACTGGAAGTTCTTGATTTTTGTGAGGAGCATCTTGGTGGGTATCAAAGTCATCTCGAATGGATTGTCAGATACTCTTTTTCACATAATGTCAAGCGAGTACGAATCAATGTTAGAAGTATTCAATACAATTGGTCTTACTTCTTTTCATGTGACACTTTAACATCACTTCACATTTCTGTTGCTTTTCCTCAACGAACATTATTTCCAAATTCTTTGAATTTTCCAGCATTAACCTACCTGTTTTTAGGGTCCTTTGACTTTGGTTTGGACGATGATGGCCGTGTTGAGCCTTTTTCAGCATTTAAGAGGTTGAATAACTTGTTTGTTCAAAATTGTCGCGTTCTTGATAAACAAAACCTTTGCATATCGAGTGCCACACTCACCAATTTAACAATAGACTACGGCTCCTGGGACATACGCTTTTGCAAGTTCGAGTTATACACTCCAAATCTCTGTACCTTTGTTTACAAGGGTATTCCCTCTGTCCAGCAACTTTGTGGGAGCAAGAGCAATCTATCTTCTGTTAAACATGCAACTATAGTTGTAATAAGTTTGTTCCAATCTGCAAAGAATTCATTGATTATATACAACTGGTTGGTTGAGCTTGCTAATATCGAATCATTGACAATCAACTCAACTACTCATCAGGTACTTTATGGCATGTTTGGTTGGTTTCGTTTTTTACTACGACAACTTTTTTGTTAATATGCTTGTTTTTTCAGTTATAAATTTTGTCGAAGAGTATGACTTGTGTTAAATTGATTCTCATTCATAGTCATCCCTCATTGATTAGATTCTCGACTCAGTTCCTACCACGTTGAAGGCTGAGTTTCCTTCCTTGTGTAACTTGAAGTCACTGAAAGTACAAACGCACAAATCATCCATACCTAATGAATATCTGAATTTTTTGCTTCAAAACGCACTGACAGCAAAGGTTGACCTCATACGTCGATTAAGGTAACAGTGCATAGAAAAAATATATTTAAAACATTTTTTCTAGCTGACAGTTTTCTTTTCATACGTCGTTTTAAATTGTTCCTAGCTGACAGTTTTCTTTTCATCAGGACCTGGAGATTTGTCAGGGCGCATAGAAAAAATAGCCTGTCTGAATTCCTCTTCCTTAAAGGGAGCCGTTAGAGACATATTGTCTTGAGGGGAAAGACATTGAGGGATACTAGCAATAATAGTAAAAGTTGTTTCAATAATATTAAGATTTTAAATTAATATAAGGATAATTTTGATAGTGCAATAAAATTTGCTCATCTCCCCTCCCCTTCTAAAAATTGAACCAAACACTTCAAATTAAAAATCTCTCCTCCCCCTCCAAAACTCTTGAACCAAACGGACCCTTAGACTTCCACCTCATGCCCGAGTTACTATAACGATTTGACCATATAATTTGATGGATGAAAAATATTGTTGCTAAAAATATAAATGATTTGTTTTAAATATATTGTGCTTCCAGAAGATTGTAGCTGAAAATATATATATACTATATATAAAGAAAAAAACTCCTTCAACACTTTTGGACTGACTTTTTCTTTCCAAAAATGCCCCCAATTTTCAATACAAATAACTCATGCAACAAATTGATAAAAATAAATTTAAATATTAAAAACCAAACATGATATGAATGTATATATGTCTGATTATTTTTTCCTTTATCATTTAAAATGTGTAACAAACTAGATGAATATATTTATACTTACTTTTTTATTATCCCAATTATACCCTTAAACAATTTTTTCAATAAAAAAGATTGTTGTTGGTGCCATAAAAAAAAAGAATTTAGATTATATGTTTTTTTTTATATTGTTCGTGTTATTGAAATAGATAATCATGTTTAATTTAACTCGTTATAACTAGAAAGCAACAAACATTTATATTTTTAGTTTTAATCAAAATCAAAATTTCATAAAAAAAATATAATTCATAATTTTCAAATTATAGCACAGTAAAAAGAGCGGAAAGACGGGCACGTGAGTGTCCGTCTTTTCGCTAGTTTATAGATAGTAAATGTATTTTTGTACCGTATGAATGAAGGTTTTATGTAAATATATTTTTAACAGGAATATTTGATGCAAATATATTTTTAACAGAAATATTTGATGCAAATCTAGTAATGAATGGACCTACTTTTCTTAATTCTTGTAATTTCTATTAAATATTCTTATACTCCCTCCGTTCCTTTTTAAGTGTCTTTTTAGAAAATTAACATCAGGATAGCAAAGTGTATTTTTACACATTTTCTTCCTATTATACCCTTATTATAATCCACCAATAAATTCCTATTTTTTGCACACATTTTATCTTTCCAATAAATTTAATATGTTATCTTTCTCTCGTAACAAACAGTTGTCGGTTATTATCTTTTTCTCCAACAAATTCCTATTTTTATACGCATTCTCTTTCTCTCTCATAACAAACAATTGTCAATGTTCTAAATATTGTACACATTTTTTTATTTATTTTAAGTCAATATAAAAAGATAAAACTTCTTCTTCTTCTTCATTGTCATCTTGTTCTTGTATCTTATCAAATGAATCTTCAACTATGGCCCTCTCTTCACCTCTCATCAGCAGTTTCAATGAGTCTTCCACTTTTTCTTCCTTTTGAACATTCATAAAGTCTTTTATTTTTCTTCTCTTAAATCTGTTCTTTTACTTTACACTTGAAATTTTTAACAATGACCACTCATCTTATTTATAGAATTTTAACTCTTCTTGGAACCATTGTAACAAAATTTCGTTTAAATTTGAAGATATCAAGAAACAAACTTTGTTAAAAAAAACACAAACTTTGTTTTAAAAAAACAAACTTTAGTTTTCCAAATAGATAGCATTAATTAGTTTTATTGAAAAAGATAAGAGTAATTCACAAAGGGTAAAATTGACAAATCGTACCTTTAAAATACCAAAAAAACAGTTAAATAGAAACGAAAAATTCACCCGAAAAAGACACTTAAAAAAGAACGGAGGAAGTAATAAAGACTTGGTATTGTATTTGTGATGTTTGAAATAAAATAACATAGGTCAATCTCTAAAAATAATAACAATGTTTTTTTTAAGGAAAAATAATAACAATGTTAACCATAACATATGTAGCATGTAAGACCTTTTTGCTCCTTTATCTTTAGTTTAGTGTTCATGTTGATCCCTTATTTAAAAAATGTTGCATATATCATTCCATTTGCTTAATTGATACCACATTAGTCATTTCCATCCATCAAAGACTAACAATGTTAACCACAACATATGTAGCATGTAAGAAACTGTACTATTTATATTGGATTGAATTTTCTCTCTCTAAAAAACTAAACCAAACCGACTCGATGTACCAATAAGTAATAATGTTTTATATTAAAAAAAAAAGTAATATGTTTTTTTTGGTACAAAGTAATAATATAATTATAATAAAAAAAACAATAATAAATATTTGTGAGCAAAAAACCTACTACTACTCCTAGGAACTAGGAAATAACCTATACAATCACAAGTAAAGATATAGTGCAGATTTGTATTTGCGGTATTATCTCATAGGAGTTTTATATGCACAATTAGGGTTTTTACTCAACAAAAGACCGAGTTTTATATATGTTTTATATATTTCTCGCTTTGCTTTTATTTTAAAAAAAAACTTGCCACAGAATCGCACAATCAAAGTAGAGTGGGTTTGGTTTCACTCAAATCAATATGAATCTCATGTTGATGGCTGAGGTAACATTCTGGCATTATTGGGTGTTTCTTCTACTGCAAGAAATCCGGAATCCCGTGAAGAGAGTAAGACCAAAATATAAGGACCAAGATAACGAAGACAAACTAAGTGACCTACACGATGAGAATGAAGACAAATTAAGTGATTTACCCGAGTGTGTTTTACTTCACATACTCTCCTTTTTGAATACTAAATACGCAGTTCAAACTTGTATTTTATCCAAAAGATGGAAGAATATATGGAAGCGTCTTCCAAACCTTATAATATGTTATTCACACTTTAAGAATCCCAGTGATTTCGAATATTTCTTTCATCGGTTTTTGGGTACACGTGATTGCTCAACCGCATTGGAAGTTCTTGATTTTTGTCAGGAGAATCTTGATGGGTATCAAAGTCATCTCGAATGGATTGCTAGATATGCTTTTACGCATAATGTCAAGGGAGTACGAATGGATGTCAGAAAAGTTCAACACCTTCGGTCTTACTTCTTTTCATGTGACACTTTAACATCTCTTCACATTTCTGTTGCTTCTCCTCTACAAACATTATTTCCAAATTCTTTGAATTTTCCAGCTTTAACCAACCTGTTTTTAGGTTCCTTTGACTTTGGTGTGGACGATGATGGCCGTATTGAGCCTTTTTCAGCATTTAAGAGGTTGAATAGTTTGATCCTTCAAAATTGCCGCGCTCTTGACAAACAAAACCTTTGCATATCAAGTGGCACACTCGCAAATTTAACAATACATGGAAACTTTTGGAAGGTTAACTGTTGCAACTTTGAGTTATACACTCCCAACGTCTGTACCTTTGATTTTAAGGGTATTCCTTCTGTTCAGCAACTTTGTGGGAGCTACAGTAATCTCTCTTCTGTCAAACATGCAAATATTAATGTAACATGTTTTTCGAAAGCTGCAAAGACTTCGTTGATTCTATACAACTGGCTGGTTGAGCTTGCTAATATTGAATCATTGACAATCAATTCAATTATTCTTCAGGTACTTTATGCCATGTTTGGTTGGTTTCACTTTTTATTACAACAATTTTTTTCTTAATATGCTTGTTTTTTCAGTTGTAACTTTTGTTGAAAAATATGACTTGTGTTAAATTGATTCTCATTCATAGCCATGCCTCATTGCTTAGATGCTCCACTCAGATCCTAACATATTGAAGGCGGAGTTTCCTTCCTTTTGTAACTTGAAGTCACTGAAACTATGAACGAACAAATCATCCATACCTAAGGAATATCTGAATTTTTTGCTTCAAAAAGCACCGTCGGCAAAGGTTGACCTCATACGTTACTAAGGTAAATATGCATTCAACTTTCTTTGTTTTATGTTTTCCTCAGTATCTCTGATTATAACTTGGGTATATTAACATGGTTGGTCCAACCCCAACTTAAATTGAGTCTCTATATGAAGATTGAATTATTTGTTTTATTTGATTTAGTTCCCTTGTGGTACCCCTATCTTGTTTGATAGAGTTTTTATTTTATGTCTAACACTTTTGCATAATTTTCCTTACATATGTATTTCCATAATATCTTGCTTTGTATTTCCTTTTTATTACTATCTTCAATGATTCCCTGGTTGATATGCAACATATTGCGCCTAAATTCTTAAAGATATTGACATAAAGATTGGCTTCCTATGTTCTTGATTTCTTGATGTCGTACTTATTTGGTAACGTGAAAATGGTGTTATTATTTTACTTGAAACCAGAACCAAGTGTACACCACAACAGAAGTTTTAGATGCTGGGCTTTGCAGAAAAAGAAGGGTGGAGGATATACTATCTTGAAGATTTTTTGGTGTTGTAGTTTTCCCAAGAGATCAGATTAAGCATGGATGCACTATAATCACATCATTTTTGTCAAGAGAAATATTTTAGCAAGTTACTCTGACTTGCTAAATTATTCTTCCAATTTTGTTTCATTTATTATACTTTAAGGGGGATTTATATATTTCAGTATTTAAGGAAATTTGTTTGAGATAACTTCAAGGCAACTAGTGTATTGTGTTTGAGGAAATTTTTGTTGGTGCTTGCTTCAAATATTAATGCTTTATTTGAGTGTTACTTGTTTTTTAAATTTCCATTAATTTATGTTTTTATAAGATTAGCAACATTGCATTGATTAGATAATGCACATTAGATTGAAGGTGAGTGGTTAGATCATCAACCCCGTTCAAAAATAAAAGATACAAAATTTTTTAAAAAACAAAAAATTTTGCAGGGACCAAAAACAAAATTTTTTTCTAACAGGAACCAAAACTTAAACGAGACATATTTGCAGGGACGAGTGCAATATTTAAGCCTTGTTTTTTTTACGTGTCTTTGTATTTAAAAAATATGGTAAAAATTATTCAAACTTTCATCTCAAATACATTTACAAAATTGATTTTATAAAATTCATGAACGAAACTCATTTTAATGGTATAAATTTCTATTTAATGAGGGCTATCTATTATTTTAAGAGGGGCAATCATTAAAATATCAAAGATTTAGCAAATATAACCGGAGAAGAGTAGTGGGGACAGTGGCCCCCAATCTACTATACTTAGATTCGTGGCTAACCACAATGTGCCAAAATGTTCTCCCTCAAGAGTTGTAACACAGTTGCATTTTTGGTGCTAGATTCAAACTCTCGATTTCTCGTTAACCTAAAAGAAATTCAAATCATATCATCCGACCACTCTTGGGTTGGTGTTGCAACTTTTAAAAACATATGGGGTCTCATTTTCAATAACAAGGTTAAGTGAAAATCAAGAGTTAGTTTACTGTGAAACTCAAGGAAAATGTGTCAAACATTTAATCAGAATAATATTTACATAACTTGAAAATTCTTAAAGCTTGTCACTATGCAACAAGAAGGGAAAACAAGAAGAGTAAGAAAAATCCCCACCATAACATTTGTTATTAAATAATCACATACCATATATATTCCACAAAGAAAGCCCAAATATATATCAGAACTTCTAACAAGAAGGGAACGAACAGTAATTTATTTACACTACAAGTTCTGATCCGAAAATCTGAAACATAACCCTAAAACCGGTAACATATATCGTTTCTAATATTTAATGAAAAGGAAGATAACTTCTTCCCTAAAATCATATTCACCAGAAAACTTACTCACCGAAAGTCCGAAGGGTTCAGATTCAACATGTTCGTATTTACCTGATGAGTGTTGGGAGATTATCCTCAGATTCATCCACAAAGACGACTTCACTCACCGCTGCTTGAATTCTTTTTCTTTTGTCTCCAAAGAGTTCCTCTCCATCATCGACTCTCACTCATCGTCAAAGATGCAACAGGCCCTTTCCTCGGTCGCCTTCTCAAAAGGTTCACCAACCTCAACTCCCTTGACCTCTCGAACTACAACGGTGACCTCGACATGCTTCTCCACAAAATCTCTCCTTTCCCACTAAAGAAACTCACATCGCTTAGTATCTCCAACCAACACACCTTTCCTGCAGATGGGTTGCGAGCTTTCTCCAAAAACATTACAACTTTGGCATCTCTCGATTGTTCAAACATGTTTCTCTACAACAACGATCTGCTACTTGTTGCCGATTGTTTCCCAATGCTCAAAGAACTCAACCTTGGTCACCCTTTGGTGAACAATCAAACTAACTTCATTAATGGAATTCACTCTATGTTATCCAAGTGGCGATGTATACAACATTTGGATCTTAGGTGCACTTATTTTCTGAATGATCAACATGTTGCTGAGTTGTCTTTGTTTCTCCGTGACTTAGTGTCTGTAAACCTGAGTGACTGTTGGATGCTCACCGAATTAGCCTTTTATCCACTCGTTAGAAACTGCCCTTCACTTGGTGAGATCAAAATGGAATACACAACTATATGGAAAGAGAGTGTAGAGAATTCTAGTGTATATCCTCAGTTAAAGTCTCTCTATTTAGGTAGAAATTTATGGTTAAGTGATAAAAATATAGTAATATTAGCTTCCCTTTTCCCCAATTTACAGCTTCTTGATTTGAATACTTGCAATAAAATATCTGAAGGTATTTGTCAAGTTTTAAGGAGATGTTGTAAGATTATACATTTGAACTTAGCCCACTGTTCAAGAGTGAAGCTACTTGGAATGAACTTTGTTGTTCCCCAGCTAGAGGGGTTGAACTTGTCAGATACGATGGTTGATGATGAAACACTCTATGTGATCTCGAAGAATTGTTGTGGGCTTTTGGAACTATTAGTTAAAGATTGTTATCATGTCACAAAGAAAGGAGTGCAACATGTGGTAGAAAACTGCACACAATTGAGACTCTTCTCGAATAGTGGATGTCTTCTTTGCTAGTGTTATTTAATTGCTATGTTGAAGTTTGAACACTGTAAGTTGTTTTTTTAAGATAAATAGATTTTATATGAAATGGATTTTGCTTTGTTGCCAATTAGTATGCTTTCATAATATAATTTGTGGGTTTTAAATTCTAAACAAGACTGATTATTTTTTAAAATAACTTTTTTTATCTGCCCTAATTATTTTGCAATTGCTGCATCTGAAAATAGTCCAAAGGGCACCAAAAAGTGATGAAGTTGATAAAGCTTTATACAATCGTATTCTAGAACGGGAGTCCATAAGTTTGCTCCTGACAAATGCCTAATTGACAGATACATCTTATTCTTCTCTAAAACAAATTCTAAATAGATTTTTATCTGTTTTTAGCAGATTGTTTCTTGTGTTGGCGGCTTTTAGTATCTTCCTTCGTTTTGGAAGGGATGTTTTTGAGTGTGTTCTTTCGGTGCTTCAGTGACAACTCTGCGGTGCGGCTGGGGAAAGTTTTATGGTTCTGATTGGTCTTTTTCTGGTGCGGCAGTTTTGATTTTGCTTCGAGTCTGTGCTTTGGGTGGGGATTCATTTGCAGTTATGGTGTTCTAGTTGATAATATTGTTTCTGGTATTAGGACTGTAGTTTTTAGTGTATGTGGCTGATGTGAGTGTCTATCAGATTTGGGGTTGGCTACTACTATCCTACTTTTCTGGTTTTTCCAATAGCTGCCTTTGCAATTTTGTTGGTTCATCAATCCTGTGTATGGCTAGTTAATTTGCTCAAATGTCACGCTAGCGTAATTTGATATCACAAAAATAAAATAAATATTAAAAACAATAACAGTTTAGGAAAAGAGTTAAAAATAGTTACAAGTTCTCAAAGGTAAAAGCATGGTTTAAACAATGAATCAATTATGGCAGAGCTTTGCTACGATATAGAGATATATTGCTTTCTATGGCTTCATGGAAATCTGGTGGCCTTACGGGTCTTTCGACTCAACCATCATGTGGAGATGCATAATCCAATCGAGCATGTTAAGCTCGATTGGATTAAGCACCTTTCTATGGTTCTTGCAAACAAGTTTATTTCTTGAAAGCTATAGGAAGCTATAGCACCCCGGTCTCTGTGGGTTCGATCTTTTTATTCTATTACTTGGACAATGTATACTTGCACTTGGTTAAACCACCTGAAGATACGTAGTGTTTTCAGGCATTACCAATGTGCTTCCATTCATACATAAGAAAACTCCTACAGCTAGATATGTGCCACTATATATCTCGGACTTCAGTTACGCTGACATGTAACACTAATCTCGACATTATCTCAAGGATCACCATAGTAAAGATACAAACAAATTGTAACATCTACGAGTTCAGATACTCTACTAATAGGAAGTTCACCCTCCATATGATCATTCAACTCACATTACTCGCTAGCTATTTTCACCGTCTCTTACTTTGACATCAAAGTATTCTTGCATTTACACCCTCATATAGAGAAGGAGCATACGAGAAGAAGGCATACATGTCATCAACATCAAAGCTTGAAGATCACATCACCATACCTGGTGATCCGAATCTCGTGTTAATACACAAGCATAATCCAATCGGGCTGAATCGAACCAACTCATTTTTTGTCGGTTTAGATTGATCTGAATTTTTTAAGAAAATATTATAAAAATTAAATTAAACCAAAATGACTATTTTTTATTGGGTTGAATTTTTTTTCTCCCTCTAAAATTGAACCATTATACCAATAAGCAATAATATTTATAAAAAAAAAAAGAAAAGAAGTAATAATGACTTTGAATATAATCGGGGATTAGGAAATAACCTGTACGTGCAGACTATAATCAGAGAAATAGGGTTTTTACTTTCTCACTTTGCTTTTAGTTTTCAAAACTTGCAGCAGAAACGCACCATCAAAGGGTGGATTGGTTTTTACTGAAATCAATATGAATCTCATGTTGATGGCTGAGGTAACATTCTGGCATTACTGCTTGTTTCTTCTACTGCAGGAAATCCAGAAACCGGTGAAGAGAGTAATTCAAAAATATAGCTGCGATGATAATGACGACAAATTAAGTGACTTCCCCGATTGTGTATTACTTCACATACTCTCTTTTTTGAACACCAAATACGCAGTTCAAACTTGTGTTTTGTCCAAAAGATGGATGAATCTCTGGAAGCGTCTTCCAAGTTTCATAATAGGATATTCACACTTTAAGGATCTCAAAGGTTTTGAATATTTCGTTCATGGATTTTTGGGTACACGTGATCGCTCAACAGCACTGCAAGTTCTTGATTTTCGCCAAGAGTGTCTTGTGGGGTATCAAAGCCATCTCGAATGGATTGTCAGATATGCTTTTACACATAATATCAAGCGAGTACGAATCCATGTCAGAAAAGTTAAACATTTTCGGTTTTGCTTCTTTTCATGTGACACTTTAACATCTCTTCACATTTCTGTTGCTTCTCCACGAACATTATTTCCGAATTCTTTGAATTTTCCAGCATTAACCTACCTGTATTTAGGGTCCTTTGACTTTCGTGTGGACGATGATGGCCTTGTTGAGCCTTTTTCAGCATTTAAGAGGTTGAATAGTTTGATCCTTCAATATTGTCGCGTTCTTGAAAAACAAAATCTTTGCATATATATCGAGTGCCTCACTCGCCAATTTAACAATACATGGAAACTTTTGGGATTTTGGCTACTGCAACTTGGAGTTATACACACTCCAAATCTCTGTACCTATGTTTATAAAGGCTGTTATGTTCAGCAACTATGTGGGAGCAAGAGTAATCTCTCTTCTGTCAAACATGCCACTATAATTGTAATAAGTTTGTCGGAATCTTGCAAAGACTTCATTGATTCTATACAACTGGTTGACTGAGCTTGCTAATATCGAATCATTGACAATCAATTTAATTATTCTTCAGGTATGCTATGTCATGTTTGGTTGGTTTCACTTTTTACCACAAGGGATTATTTCTTAATTTGCTTTTAGTTATAATTTTTGTGAAAAAATATTAAATTGATTCTCGTTCATAATCATCCCTTGTTGCTTAGATTCTCGACTCAGTTCCTAACATATTGAAGGCTGAGTTTCCTTAATTCGTTGTGTAACTTGAAGTCACTGAAAGTACAAACAAACAAGTCATCTATACCTAATGAATATCTGAATTTTTTGCTTCAAAACACACCGTCAGCAAAGGTTGACCTCATATGTTACTAAGGTAAATTTGTTACATGGCTTGAAACAAGTAATACGTCCTTGAAGATTCTGACGTTGCAACTATGAAAAAACATGATGGACACATACACTTGTGAATTGTGATACACCAAACAACTTATGTGATATTTTGATTTAGTGAAAAGAACTTAATTCCAACGTCATTTAGAAGTAACTTCAACCCAAACCTGAATTTCCAATATTCTTAAACTTGAAATAAAATTCTTTATTTGCCCTATAGGAGTTCAAGCATGCGTCATCTATGAACCATACTTGTTTTCTTTGGTAGTTTTAGTCATTGTTTTGTTTATGGCATGAGAAAGAGAATTTTTTAAATATAAATATTAACGTCTTTTAACTACCGCACCTAAAAAAATTACAGTGTTTTCCTGCTTTCTTGCAGCTCTTTGAGGCCTCGTCGTTCCAAACAACGAGACCCGCATGGTTGATCAAAAAAAAGGGGCAACTCTGATGACCACTTATTAATTATCATTTATTCGTTATTCCGATCTAAAAGGTCCGACCTCTTTGGTTGAATCCGTGAGGACCAACAGCCCTCACAAAAGTAGAACAATTCCGAAATTTTTCATGTTGGGTTGTTATTAGGGATGGGAATAGGTCAGGCCGGCCTACAGCCTAGCCCACGACAGGTCAGACTAAGCTTTTTTCTTAAATAGAGAAGGCCTAAGCTTTTTTTAAGCCTATTTAGCTTAAAAGGTCAGGCCACAAGCCTCTCAAAAACCCTCTTAAGCCTATTAGGCCGGCCTATTTAAATAATATGAGTAATATTATTTATTATTATATTATATTTTGTACTTTGAATTAAAATATAAATTTGTAAACTTTTTCAATAATTTAAGCTTTATTAGTATACATTAATTTTTTGCATATATAA
>Ga0315914_1006063_pt1 | contig 17307 bp, 16 predicted proteins | sample MpolenodulesMG_FD_203920 | JGI IMG/M metagenome (GOLD analysis project Ga0315914, IMG submission 203920) | Medicago polymorpha root nodule microbial communities from Los Angeles, California, United States - elongated nodules | ecosystem: Host-associated > Plants > Roots > Nodule | place: USA...
CTTCTATCAATGATTTTGACATCGTTAGATCTGGAGACTTCAGTATTATGGAGATTTGAATATACTCATCTTTACAGGCATATGTACTCTGTTGTTTTATTGGCTTAGAACCTAGGAGTGTGCTCCTCTTCGAGGTCTCAGGTTTGATTCTCTCTGATGTAAATTTGGGTGGGCTAATTTAGCTTCTTAAAAAAAAACATTGATATATTGTTAAGGTTGCACTTTGTGAAAAAAAAATGCATTTTGATTAGTTATTTTCTGTTGTATGACCATGAAGTAATTTTTTGGCCGAAAAGCCATTTTTAATTTACAACTTAATTTTTTTTTCTTCAAATATTTGATTATAAAATAATCAAATATGTCATTTTTGTAAATAATGTCAATTAAATCATAGATATACAGGTGGTTCTTGTCAAGTCAAATAGATATCAGATTTTTTTTTGGATATCAGAAATTGTTTATTTTGAGGCTGTTGTTTTAAGGGTAGGGAATATATCCAATTTTTGTGGAGATGGCTCTTCAGAATTGCATGTGGAAGGGAACGCTAACGACGAATAGCAAGTCTTTGTTTGTTGAACAAACAACTAAGGAACGTATCTTCATGGAACACCAATTGCTTGATATCCAAATTGTCAAATTTGTGTTCACAACAATGCTGAGAATTCTCTAGGAAAACGGGGTGTAAGCTTTTTGGTACACACAATACGAATGGAATACAACAAAATTGGTTAAATCACTTTTAGACTTTTAGGTTATGTTTGAGAGTTTTGTGGAAATGAGAATAAAGGAAAAATAGAGAATTATTTTAAGAGGCTATTTTTATAGAATGATATAATACCTATGATCAATATATTTTGATCTTAATAGTATTATAATAAGATAGATTGAATTTGAAGAATTTATCCGAGCCCCTCAAATTCTTTCATTCTTTTCACGTCATCCTTCCTTATTTTTTTTAAGTCCTCTCCTCCCCTCTTAAACTCCCAAACAAGGGATGATTTGGAGGGTTTTTACTTTAGAGGGCTAAGTTTATATTTTAAAATATGTTTGATATTTTAAAAAAGTTTAAAGAACATAATAAATGATCATACAATACTTAAATCATACTTAATTTGTTTTAAAAAAACATTTTACCATGTTTATAATTAAAGGAGAAAAATAAGTGAACTTCTTCCCTCTAAAACATTTAATCCAAATATACCCTTTCAGTGTAGGACATCCTCATACAGTCATGTGTACCTGTGTTCGACAAATATATAATTATCTTTTTTTTTCCTTCATATTTTTAAAATAAGTGTTGTGATTTGTAATTTACTATTTGTATTTACAATATTGCATAAGTGTTGTGATTTGTAATTTACTATTTGTATTTACAATATTGTGAGCATCAAGCTTCTTTCGTGAGCTTAGCTTAGATCTCAGGTGAAATTTTTTCTTGTTTTTCTCGAATTATTATCAATGTATGTGTCGTATCCGACACTCGTATTTGTGTTCGTGCTTCATAGTTCATAATAGTTATTTTTTCTTACATAAAAACGTCAGTTTAGTTTGATTTGTTTTAGGCCTCCAAAAACGTTCAGCCGCCCCTTATCAAGGTTGCTTGTAGTGTCCAATAAATATATCGATACTGTTAGATATACATAGTATTTATATTGAATTGTGATCAGAGAGAAATAGACAACGCAAAGAACTTCACATAAATTGTGTCCCCAACGTAATTGCCTAGTGCATTTTCAGCCCCGTCCAAAAAGACAAAACAACACAAGCTAAAGATCTCCATCAACAAAATATCTCAGTACATGTGACCCATATCTTAGGCATTATAAATTGTAATCATCGAATAGTAATTATGATTTTGAAAAAGAAACAAATCAAAGAGCAATTTCAAATATTCTATTTATATAACCCTTTAATCGCCACACAAGCTAGCGTGACTCCTTTCTTTTAACACTTCCACACCAGGATTTGGAACACCTTATGTCGAGTGTGAGTGTCGTCGTCATTGGATTCCACAGACTCAAGCCTTTTGCGAGAATATTGATTCATTCTTGGAACATTATCTATCGCCCCCCCCTCGAGTGTGAGTCCTTTGTGTATTCGACACACTCGATAACTGAACGATCGACTTTGAAACAACTCAGGATAGTTCCAAAGGAGCATAGAAGCAAGGGATCCTCATTAGTGGACCAAACAACATATAAACTGATATCTGCACCCTATCTTTACTCAAAACTTGAAGTCATTGTATACACATATCTGTCTCTTATATTCCAATTAATCAATGTGAGATACCTTTCTTTTATAATCCACAGTTGGATTCCTAACACAAGTAACTGACAAAAATATCTCATTTTCAACTATTTTACTTTCCTTTCACCCTTTTCCTCATACCGCTGTTTTAAACTATCAATTTAATCAAGTACAAGATCAAATAAGGGATGTTCATGATCCAACCTAAAACCCAGTTGTCCCATTAAACGGAGACGAGTTAGTATCTACTTTTATGAACAATACTGGATTAGAGTTAAATAGCCATGGGGTTACTTACTCAATCATTTATATACATACATATAACCTTAATGTAAGATTTTGTTTAACTCTAACAGACAGTCTTCACGACTATTCAACGTTTCATCTCCTTTTTGCAAACATGCCTTTTAATTTTTGGATTGTTGCAATATTTCATTTATTTGAAAACACACCTAACATGACATTATTATTAAGAGAAGTTCTACTATGTATGATAGATTTACTAATTGCATGAACTTTTTCTTCTGAACATGACTACATAACAATTTTATGATTTTATTTTGTTCGTACTTCAAGACAACTCGATCACATACTAGTTAAACTCAACCTAATTGGACTTTTACAACACTGAGTTGACTAGTGGAACTTGGGTTTAAACATTTATCCCAATCAAAGTTTAGAACTGGGTGAGGAGTGAACATAATTTACCCCTCGAACACCTCTAAAAACATGTGTAACAAAGAGTATAATATAAATGAGGAGTCAATACTTGATAAAATTATATGAGCCACACAGTCATTCAAAAATGCATACCAACAAAATATAAGTGAGCATTGACGAGCCGATTCTTCAACCAGTTTCTTGCTCAAATTCTTCACCCTCAGATTCCTCTGCATTGTCAGGATCATCATCATCAGCGTCGTCAAAATCTTCCTTATCATTTTCGTTAGTGGTTTTCCCAATGATAATTAGGTTGCTGTTCATTTTCCTGATTTCATTGCACTGCAATGGTTTGAGCCAAAATTGAGAGAGATAAATATGAGGCAAAGAAAAAATAAGACATTCAAAGAGTAGCGTCCCTTATTCCTATCTGATCTGAACATTTCAACTCTAACAGGTTTACTTCTAAATAAATGTGAACACACTACCTTGCTTATATATATTCATGGATTCCTGAATACTCAAGTAACCAAAATGTGTGAGTAATTACTTTCAACAACTAGTTCAATTCAAATAATCAAACTTATGCAGCAAAAAACTAATGTCACAAAATATTTGTTTTTCTCCCAAGAGGTTATATTCATAGCATATATGAATCATGTCCTATGGAAAAAAAACTTGTGTTTAAGGTTCTATGTGACGTGGCATCTATGAAGCAATGGTGATTGGACACATCTTCGATTAGAAGGGTCGGTTCAACAATCAACAATGAAACTTAACCTGACATATCATCAGATCTAAGAAAACTACTTGACAATTTGTAAATTTTGAATGAAAGAATAAAACCTAGGTGAGGAGAGTACCTTTTCTTCAAAATCAGACTCTTCCATAGCGAGAAGGAGTTCTTCGTTTTGAGGCTGAGGCCATTGAGATGGTAGCAAAAACGACGTCGGAATCCGAGTCGATAATTGGTACTGTGTCATAAACGCCGGAAACTGTAGCATTTTCGCTTCCTTCTTTATTTCTCTAAGCGACTCAAAGAAAAACAAAGAAAAAACACTTCCACTTTGTTCGTTTTCTTTCTTACTCAGATATTTTTTTATTTCTTTTTACGCCCCCTAATCGGGTGGGACTTCAGTGACTTTGTGTTTAGTGACTTTGGTGACTTTAGTGTATTTTAGAGGAAAGAGAGTGATGTTGGAATGAATAAAATAAATTATTTTGATGAGAGAGAATTATTGGTTAGAAAAGAGATAGAGACAAAGACACCAAAAGGCACCAAAGCCAAAGACACCCAAGTGCTACCCCCTAATCTTTATATTGTTTGGAAGTTATGATTTGATCGTATCAGAAGTTATATTCATTTTGGTTGTTTTTAAACTTCAACTCTTCGCTAAAAAACATTATTCTTTATTCAATTATTGATTTTCACCAAACCGACATCAAAGACCTAGTATTTGTTGTCACATTTCTTCTTATATTCAACAAGTGTTAACTTCTTCTTTTTTTTTTTTGTTTGTTGAAGTTTAGGGTTGTTTATTTGTTGAATAAAAATTTAAATTGCTCTGGATTTGCCTAGCAAAATATAGTAATAGGTTTGACTTAAGTATTGTTCATGTATAAATTTAGTTGTTGTGTGATTAGTGAAACAAGGTATTGAAATTTTATTAAAGAACGTGAATGTAGTTTGTGTGCTCCAAGTGTTTGACAAAATATTTAAATTATTTATTTTATCATTTTATGTCGGTTGTTGTAGATATGTTTGATGATGTTGTTGGTAGAAACAAATTTAGTTGATAGATCTTTCATAGTTCCATACACCGGTAAATAATCGTCCAAAACGGACTTGTAGGAGTATTTGAGACTCAATTCGAGGAAAGAGCTCTAGAAAGAAAAAAAAAAGGAGGAAGTGGAAATAATAAAAAAATTTGGTAGGTAAGAATTTTGAGGAGTTTAATTTTCTTTATAATAGAAATCCTATAATTTTGGAAACTCAAAAATTATTTTACATTTTACCCGTAACAAAACTTCTATAATGACTATTATAAGTAATAAATTTTTTAAAAATATATATTTTGTTCACTTAAACTTTTAATTAATATTATTTAATTATGAATTTAATGACCAATTGAACATTTTTTAGGGAATAATGCCCAACTGTACATGTACATGTCAAATTATCGATTGTACCATAAAAATTGTCATACATTAATCATAAACATTTATTTATCAATCTCATCAAAACACTAAAAAAAATGTAAAAGATCTCTTTATTTTTCTCTATTCTCCTTCTCCTCACATATTGATTTAAATATTCTAATTTATTTTTATAAAATGGTTTATCTAACATATACAACATTGCACATGTTAAAACAACGAATAGTAGTAACTTTTTTATTGGAAAATTAACAATTATTTATTCAAAAGTTTTATATCTAATATTAAATATACAAATTTCAATATAAAATTTCTATTTTAAAGTTTTTAACATATGTAATTTGAACATCATAAAAAAATCCTTTATAAAAATACTGAAAATTCTATCCTTTTTCCATCAAATTAAAATTGTAGTTTTTTTTTGTTAAGAGCGCTCTATATCTTATATTCTTAGATAGACAATTTGATGGAACAATTTTTACAAATGAAAAGAGATCGAATGCAGCAGGATTCAAACTCATGCGCTTTTCTATATGTGTAGTGCAAGTAACTATTCTCTTTGCCTCTTTGAGCCTTGCATTGGCTTGTATTCAAGGTAATCGAATGTTCATTCTGCACCTGCAAAAGCTATCTTCCACCGGCAACTTATTTTTACTTTAATCACACCATAATTATATTTATTTAAATCTCGCGGCAATACTTATCCTATAGGTCATGCTATCGTTATCGTTATATTTCAATTTTAAAGTTTCCTATAACAGAAACACATAAAGCTACACGAAAACAAACTTTTTTCTAAACAAAAGTTGAGTCACAACGTAAATCATTATGATATATGAGTCACAGAAATGATATCTCTTAAGTAATGACAAAATAGCTTTCACTTACCCAAATTCCATAACACGTTCTTTTTTGTCACGGTGCTACCCCCTCCACGTGTCATTTTCTTCTACTTACACGTATTCTTCAGCCATTAACAAAACAAAAGTGTATAAAACACTTAAACCCAATATCACCGTTTTCTCTTCTCCAACATGCCATACCGCTTTTGCTTTATATAAGCTATGTTGAACAAGTTATACGTATGTGTATTAGAAGCCAAAGACTTACCCGTGAAGAATTCTCGTGTGAAGCTTAAACTTGGAAAGTTTAAATACAAGACAAGGATATTGAGAAACACGTTCAACCCTATTTGGAATGAAGAGTTTGTTTTTAAGGTGAAGGATATTGCTGAGGATGTGCTTGTTGTCAATGTTGTTAATCATAGTGATGAATCAAAGGTAGTGGATTTTGTGGGCGAGGTACGGATTCCGGTTAGTTCAGTTGATTTTGAGGATCATAGGCAAATATTGCCACCCACTTGGTTCGAGCTTCAATGTTCTAACAAGAGTGGAAAATTTTTCAACAAATTTTGTGGTTTGTTTCCTTCACTCAATTATATTCCTTCTATTAGATGATCACGTTGTTGTATATGATATATTATGTTTTCTTTAAATGGTAAATGTCATTATGGTAATTGTTAGGGTCACCCTAACATGTAGGGCATATATTAATGATTCCATAATAAATATATATTAAGACATAGCCATTTTCAAAATTGTGACAAATAAATTTGCACAATTTCGAAATACATAGTTTTTTTTATCTTTCGTGTCTTAACATGTGACACGTTAACATTTTACTAGTTGTTAATGTTTGTATTTTCTTCGAGTCTAGGACTCAAACTCCGTACCTTTAGCTTATTAACTCATTTAATTTCTTAACTCAAGCAAGTGAGATATCCCTCCTGAATTATAATTACTTCTTGTTCAAGCTTTCATCATATTGAGAACATCTAAAAGGAAAAATTAATTATATTCCCTATTATAATTGTAGAATGCTGAAAATTTGCTGGATAACATTATTTCAACGTTGAAGACTTGAAGTGGTTCCTAGTTTTTTTTATTTTTTTATTTTGAGAATAGTGGTTCCTAGTTTCTATAGCATATATCTTGAACTATATGCAGAGTAATACTTACTAATTAGTGTAACATGATGTATCCAAAATTTGAGTTTGTTATAGATAGTCAGAGATTTGTTAGAATTATTAGTTGAATATTGTTTAAGGTAGTTACAGATTAGTTGATAGTTGGTTATATTTATTACCTTAGGATGTGATATTTGTTAAATGTAGGTGCATATAAATCATTCTTTCTGTCGTTTCATTTTTTTTTCTTTGTTAGCCTTAACACTCTTCCCGACATAGTTGTTGCTGCATTTTGCATCCTTTACATTTGAGCTCGTGAGTTTAAGCGTTCAACTCATTCATTTACCTGAGTTCAATTTTTAGCTAAACCTTGAATTATTTACCACATGATTCAAGATCAAGAATTAATTGTTGAATTGAACTAATTGCCAATCTTATTTGGCATTTCTATTTTTGCCTTGTATCCACTGTTTTGTGAAGGTTTAACCATAGTTTTTAATTTCTTGTGTGTTTCTTGAACTGCAATTCAACATACCAAACTGATTTTTTTATCTCAATGGCTTGTGTTGTACATAATCAGGGAAGATTCTCCTTACAATTTCTCTTCATTATAAGGACCATGTTTCTTTTATGAATCATAAGCATTCTCCAAACTCAACTGCTTCAATTAAGGACTCAACAGAATCTGAACGTCTACACATTTCATCTCATCAATCTTTTCATAAAAATCGTAAAATGAGTGAAGGTAAACAGTTGTTGAAGGTTATCGCTAATCGCCTAGAAAGGATTTTCAACAAGAAGGAACGAAACTCAAAATCCGTGGATTGTTCAGAAACATCGAATTCATTGTCTGATTATGAAGATAGTGTTCAAGAAAATTCACCCTCTTGTAGTTTTGAAGAAGGCATTGCACTAATGGAGTCAAGAGATAACCAACCAGAAAGTCCTGAAAATTTGAAGGGTGGTATTTTAGTAGATAAGATTTATGAAGTATCTCCATACAATCTTAATGTAGTTCTTTTCGCGCCGGATTCACAGTTTAGGAAAGATTTAGCAGAACAACAAGGGACAACAAATTTGCAAGAAGGGGCTTGGTCCTGGAAAGATGAAGATATGTCTTGTTTGACTCGAGTCGTCAACTATACAAAAGCTGCTTCGAAATTAGTTAAGGCTCTCAATACCACTGAGGAACAAACCTATATTAGAGTGGCTAAAGATGAATTTGATGTACTTGTTAGTGTATGCACCCCTGAGGTTCCTTATGGGAATTCATTTCGGGTCGAAATTCTTTACAAGATAATGCCTGGAGAAGATGTGTCTTGTGTAGAGGAATCTTCACATCTTGTGATATCATGGGGAATGGTTTTCCTACAAAGCACATTAATGAAAGGTGTGATAGAAAATGGGGCTAAACAAGGTTTGAAGGAGAGTTTTGACCAGTTTTCTAACCTACTTGCTCAGAGGTTTAAGGTGTTAGATAAGGAGGATTTGATAAACAAAGAACATTTGCTAGCAACTTTGCAGACAGAAAGCCAGTGGAATTGGTGGCAGGCAATTACATACTTCTGGAACTTCACAGTAGTTTCCACATTTTTTATGTGTTTATATGTGTTGCTGCATATTTTAAGGTGTGGTCCAAATCAACCTCGGGGATTGGAATTTAGAGGGATTGAGCTGCCAGATAGCTTAGGAGAACTAGTTACAAGTGGAATTTTAGTTATCCAGTTGGAGCGTGTTTATCATATGGTATCTCATTTTGTGCAAGCTAGATTTCAAATGGGTAAGCATGTTATTTGAACCTACTATTATTGTACTTGTTATCACTGTCAATCTATGTTGCACCGACACTTTCAGGTTGAAAGTGTATCTGGTGCCTAACACCAACCAGACACTTTTCATTTCACAAATTATTACCGGTCTCTATGTCTGCTGTTCGTATCTGTGTCAGCACTTTATACTCGTCAAGTAAATTCATGTAAGCGTTTAGTTTTGACTTCATTCTCCTTTAATAGGAACCGACCATGGCATGAAAGCACATGGTGATGGATGGGTTGTAACTGTAGCTTTAATTGAGGGGGTGGACCTAGTCTCATTGGAGTCAACAGGGTTGTCAGATCCTTATGTGGTTTTCACCTGTAATGGACAAACAAGGTCAAGCTCTGTCAAGCTTGAGACATCAGATCCTCAATGGAATGGTTTGTCCTTATGACTTGCCACTTATTCTCTAAAAAAATTTGTTTCAATTTGAATGTTTCTTTACTTATATTCTTTATTGGTTTTTTATACTAATATGCAGAGATATTAGAGTTTGACGCTATGGAAGAACCACCATCAGTTTTGTATGTGGAAGTTTTTGATTTTGATGGTCCATTTGACCAGGATGTTTCACTTGGACATGCTGAGATCAATTTCCTAAAGCACACATCAACAGAATTGGCAGACATGTGGATCGTGCTTGAAGGAAAACTCGCCCAGTCTGCTCAATCGAAGTTACATTTGAGAATTTTCTTGGACAATAACAAAGGAGTTGAAATTATCAAGGATTACTTGGAGAAGAAGGAAAGGGAAGTAGGAAAAAAGGTAAGCACAATCTTCATCGTACCCCATATATATATGATTATGTGAATATATTTGAATATGTCATAGACTCATAGACATAGTCATAGAGCAATAAGAAATTGAGTAATTATTGTTTCTGACTATTGAGAGTTCTCTTGCAGTTCAATCTTCCATCACCTCAAAGGAATTCTACATTCCAGAAATTGTTTGGGTTGCCTCCAGAAGAATTTCTAATCAATGATTTCACATGTTCCCTGAAGAGAAAATTGCATTTACAGGTACTAAATTTGGTTCACAATTTGAGCACAGACAATATAAATGCTTCAAAGCGGGGAATTCTTAGAATGTCATTTTGAACTTTATAAACTAAATGACCGTGCCTTCTAATGCAGGGTCGGCTATTTCTTTCTGCAAGGGTTCTGGGATTTTATGCAAATTTGTTTGGACATAAAACAAAATTTTTCTTCCTTTGGGAAGATATTGATAACATTCTAGTGCTTCCTCCATCATTAGCATCATTAGGAAGCCCTACATTGGCCATAATTCTTCGAAGAGGACGAGGTATCGATGCAAGGCACGGTGCCAAGACGCAAGATGAAGAAGGAAGGCTTAGGTTTCATTTTCAGTCATTTGTTTCATTCGGTTCTGCCTCCAGGTATTCTTAATCAGCATGCATAAACTTCTAATCTTATCAGTTGAGTGCATGCTTGGAATCACGGCGAGTTTGGCAAAATCACAGTGACATTGTGATTTTGTTAAATTTTCAAAAGTGTACCTTTTGTCAAAATCACATTGATACACCGAAATTCTGTCAAACTATCAATCAAAGCAGTATATATATATGAATTCAACTGACGACACATTTTATTTCTACAAAAGAACAATAATGGCATTGTGGAGAGCAAGAATGTTGAACCCCTATCAGAAAGAACAAACTACAGAAGAGCATGAAGATCAAGATGTCTTGGTAATGCCTGAAGACTCTGGATCTATCCTAGAAGATGAGGCAAAAATGTCCAGGATTTACTCTGCTGAACTACCAATTAAGGTAACCATCAATCACTATGAAGATACGATCATAATCTTATGCTCTATCAAGTCTTTGCTTAATCCGTTTTGTAATTCTTGCACAGATAGGATCAGTGATGGAAATTTTTTATGGAGGAAACATAGAGCATAAGATTATGAAAAGAACTGGTTGTATGGACTATGACACTACACCTTGGGAACCGGTAAAACCTGATGTACTCGAAAGGCATGTTACATACCAATTTAACCGGCATGTGTCAGTTTTTGATGTTACAAGCACACAACAAAAATATCCAAATACAAACACCGAAGGATGGATTGTGAATGAAGTTATGATCCTCAATGGTGTTCCATTTTCTGATCACTTCCGTGTATGCTAAATTTAACTTATTTGTATTTGTTATAAATTTGGTTCATCTTATTGTTCTATAGAAGAGAGTCTAATATTTTTGCTTGCAGATTCATTTTAGGTACGAAATTGAGAAATCGGCTCTTGGTGAATGTGCTTGCAAGTGTGATGTATACATTGGCATTATGTGGCTTAGGAGCTCTAAGTTTCAGCAAAGGATCAACAGGAATATAACATCCAAGTTTAAAAGTCGACTGGAAGAAATATTTGAACTACTGCAGAAAGAGATTTTATTGATGTCTCCTAAATCGCATGTTTAAAGGATGAATGTGTATTAGGGAGATTAAAAAAAAAATTGTAATTTGTATTCACTGAAATAAGTGACCTCTGTAGAATGATAGTTTGATTTTTAATTTTCTTTTTCAATAGATAATATTGTAATCATGGTTAATAATAAAAAAATAAATTTCATTCTGTGCCAAAAAGAGACTGACCTATGCAAAGAGGTTGATTGGAAGAAAATATAGTGATTTTGTTGTGCAAAATGATACTCAGTTGTGTTCCTTTAAGGTTATTGCCGGGGTTAATGACAAACCGACTATCCTTGTGAACTACAACCAGCAAGAAGATACGTTTGTGTTTGTGGACTTTTTGAAGGAGCTTGAGAGCATCTTTGAATCTGCTATGAACGAGATCAACAAAGGTTACTCAGATGAGGAAAGTGATACGGATTAATTCTTAATGATAATTTCTTGTTATTTGATTTGCTTCCTCATGTATAATCTGATGACACATTTTGATACAATATGCTATATTTGGTACTTACTTGTTTTTAACCTTATTATTGTTTGAGCCAGTAGACTTGAAGTTGTGATTAAGAATATAAACGAAAGAAAAATGCTATGCATAGCGACCAATAGTTCACGAATTAATCACGATACATAATTGCTGTGAATTCCAGATTTTAAGTGTGAATTAAATTGTCAAATTTCCACTCTAATACACCTTCTTGAAATCCTCATGAATTATAAATTTGCCGGATTTAGCACTCCTCTAAACGAAAATCTTTATAACATAGCTAGTATTGTAGTTTTAATTTATGTTGCATATTGTTCTTACAAATTGAGTCTTATTATATGCTCATACAAGTTCTTAACTAATAATTTGTAGAGTCCATCATGGCTTTGCCTTAGTAGGTTCTTTATTTTGTATGTGATCAACCATCACCATAGTCCATATACTATCACTATGGTCATTGTGCTTGTTCCACATTGCTACAATATGTCAAAAGCTTCACAACTTCGGACATCAGTGCTCTGTACGTAGGTTCATTCACAAACAGTACTGGTTCTATATTAGTTTATATCAAGAGATATATTATCGTCTCTTTAAGATTCATTTGATTCTTGATATTCAAGTTTCAATCGTGGTGGATGCATACAAAAATGCTTTGGATAAATGATGACTACGAGTTATGTGGTCCCACCGCTCAAATTGTTTCCCATGCTCACTTTATGGTCCCATGACATCGACATGAAAAATAACTAAATTTCAATTATTTTTAAATGAGAATAGTTGTAAAAACAATTAAAATTTAACCATAAAAAATATTGTGACATTATAGTAGGTTCCGTTGTCATTGTGGATTAGTTTGATTTTTATATATTTTTTTTTATAAAAGTTATTGGTGGAACCTAACTCGGCTGAGTTATAGGTCGAACCGGTTCTTCTCCTTTTTTTTTTTTTTTGCTTTTAACTTAAATTATGTTGCAAATAATAACACAGATGGGAGTTGAACTCGTGACCCTCGCATTAAGAAACAACTTCCTAACCATTGAAGCACATGTTCTTTTTGTCTTTTATTTGCTTTTATTAAGAATATATTAAACAAATTTTTGGATAAGATCACAACTGTCGAAATATTGAATACTGTACAAAGCAAATACCCATCAATTATTATTTTTTAGTTGATAATAATACCTCACAAAATTAACGTTTAATACTTTACAAAGCAAATACCTATCAATTTTTTATTTTATTTTTTATAAAAATAACTCACAATATTAACAGACAAAAACATAGACATATATAATTAAAATGCTTCCCTAAAAAAATATAATTATAAAGCTCGAATATTTTATTTAAAACTCATGAAATTTTATTTAAAGCTCATGAATAATTACTCTTCGCTTTTTTATCACATGAATAATTAGTCTATGAAATTATGTTTGTTGGATATTTATTTCTATTTTATATATGTTATTATTTTAGTTTTTCGAGTAATCGAGTCACCGGTTCAATCCGATTTAATCTGATTAAATACCTATACAAATTTAATCTGAACACCGGGTTATCTAACCGAGTCATCCGATTTAATCCGATCATGTCATGCGGTTCAACCAATGACCCGATGGTTCGACCATCGACTCAGTGCCTCTGCCGAGTCGATGACCGAGCCGAGTTTTAAAACTATGGTGGAACCCATCTAGACATTTTGTTAGAGGGTCTCTATTGGAGTGATTGAGTACATATTACGTACTATTATTAAAAAAATTATAAAAAAGTGATGTGTCCATGTGAGACCTGTGTTGAAACAAAAATCTTTTTGATGAATGTTTTAATGATAACAAAACTTATGGAATAAACACTAAGTTTTATGAATGGTGATCTGCTGATGTTTGCACTTAAGTCTTTTCGCAGAAGTTGATAAGAAAGAAGTCTCTTACAAGTGCATATATATACTCATTGGAAGAATACCAAAACAGTAGTATCACAAGCTCAAAGAAGATATAAAAAGAATATTGTTTGAATCAAATGAGTGTTGATTAAAGATTCAACAAGAAGATAAATTTTATGATCAATTGACACATCCCCGTCACCACATGGTTTTCATCAAAGCCTTAAAGATTCGAAGAATAAATGATTAATATTTGAAAGGAATTGATCTACAAATAGTTTCTAAAAGAGTTTAAGGAAAATGCATAAAAGTTTCATTCAAGAGAATGATTGGTTGTACCTTTGTGACTACATGCATGCCTAAACTAAAACATCTCAAAGATACTCAATGCACAAGAAAAATTGTGTACAATCACCGAGATGAATTATGAGAAGAATTGCATCATCAAAATAATTCAAGGTTAATTGACCAAGAAGATATTATCTTCTGATATAGAAAAGAACATTATCAACTTTGATGAAAGAATGTTCTCATGATGAAGATGATTATTACGGTCAAAATTATTCTCATTACTTCATCAAAATGATTAGAGTCAACTTTGAAGAGAAACAAATCCATGAATAAATTATTCATTAAGTCATTCGTTAATGATATTGATTGGAGAATTATCGAAGAAGAAAATTCATGTCATATGCATGAAGATTCTATCATAAAACACTTAGGATGATCCAAGAATCTTCCATCACTATTCAAGATATGGTTTGGGAGAATATAAATCAATCAAAGGAATTTTGACTTCGAGAAAGGTTTCTCATGTTCCTACGAAGATTATTCGGGTCATACAAAGTGAAGAAAACATCCTCGTTTGATGTTTTAAATATAACAAACATATTATAATTTTTAACTTGTTATCTACTAATGAATTTTGTGATAAATGTTTCATGAGAATGTTCTTAACATAAGAAAAAGGTTCTTTGCTCACAAGACAAGTTAAAAACGTCCTTATCAAAGCAAATAAGCAAAATGACATAAATGGACTTTTTGGTACAAAATCAAGAAGCAAAATATTCTATGTCTCACCAAAAGAATATACCTTGGATATATGACATAAATGGAATGATAATCATATGATTACATAAAGGCCTTTCCATTTAAAAAGGAATTGGAAAAGCATGTGCCTTAAAGAAAGAAGAAAAAACTGTTTTACAAAGAAAGAATGTTCTTGAGAACATTCTGGTGAAACTACAAATGGATAAGGATGACATCATAATGTCACATCCACTTACAGCAAGAATACAGCTGTATTACAACCCCACGTGGTGTTGTCTCAAAAGGCTTGAAAAGAAAGGAATATTCTTCAGAATATTCTTCACTTGGAATAACTAATTTTTTGCAACCTTGCACATCAAGCAACAAAACAAATGCACATGGGTTGTTATTGAAAAGTACAACACAGCTGTATGCTTCTGTATTAATGAAGTGGGCTTCAAGCAATCAGCCATCTATCAATAGAGGAACATCTCTATGTTATTGGCAAGAGTTTTTACAAAAAAGAAATCATCTCTCTCTTTTAGTTGAAAATTATCACTACACTTAAAAACTCTTCAACAACAAACAAACTCCAAGCTCTCTCTCACTATATCATTGGATCATAATCTTTTGAGTTTGTTTATTTAAATCTCAAACATGTGTTGAGAAATTTCGATCCAACAAAAATAGCTTACAACACAAAGAAACCAATCTCTCTCTCTCACGTGAATATTCAAAGAAATATTCATAAATCTCTTCAATAATTACAACAAAACAAACTTCAATATCTTTCATCTCTTGTATTTAAGATATCTCTATAAGTTTGTATTTAAAATATCTCCAAGTTGGGATATTATTTAAAATATCTCTTTGAGATATTATTTTGAAATCTCCAAGTTGAGATACCATTTAAAATCTCTTTTGAGATTCCATATTCCACCAACACCCACCACCATACAAAAGTGTAACTAGATCTCAAGTCTATTGGGAAGCAAGGATGTCTGGACAGGATATCGGGAGGAGTGGGATCCCCGCGCGATGCTTTTTGTACTGATGTCTGGTTTGGGCACGATAGACAACTATAGAAACCTACTGGATAGACTGGATTTGAGTGGTGTTGTCATGGCCCTGTATGGAGAGCATCGTCAGGTACGTCCGTTTCAGCGGGTCAGCCTTTTCACTGGATGGCTCAGATACGGAGATCGCACAGTGAGATAGATGCCGGAGCGGGTTCTTCTTCAGTTTGGGAGGGCTCAGACCATACTGAGACACCCCGTTGAGGTTGCACCTCCTGATCTTAAGTTAGGGGAGATCTCACTCCGCTTTCAACGTGCTTTTGATCATGTGTTGACAGATGAGCAGTTGGGGCAGCGTGCAGCTCTTAGCGTGGAGGTAGCAGATGGATACATCGAGTGGTTTTATCTTCATTCTCATCCATGCATGATTCTTCCTGATCTCCAGGTACCGGTACCGAGGCCACCAGAGCGTGAGATCCTTGATGCGCGAGCTGCTCAGGAGGATGGAGATGTTGGGTACTTACAGCTCAGCGGAAGGATGAGCCGCATCAGAGACCACATCTATGTTGTGATGTACAGTGGTGTGGTTCCGCGAGGGTCTGAGGAATCGCATCATTTGGAGTAGGTATTAAGAGAGGTGCATGATGGAAAAGTTTACCGTCGTCGGGGAGCTACTGAGGGTGGCAGGGGTGCCAGGGGTGGCAGGGGTGGTGGCAGAGGTGGCGGTGGTACGGGTGTAGTTATTAGGGGTTATTTTTTATTAATGTTATGTAACATTTGGATGATTTTTAATGTTATAAGTACGATTTACTGTTAGAACATGTCACCGGCATGATATGTCTGTTTAGAAGCAATCAAAATGCACTAAAACAGAGGCTCGGCCAAAACAGATGGCTTCTGCCTCTGTGCTGGTGCAGTCCGGACTACACAATCCGAATTGTTTATCACTATCCGAAGTATGTAATCCAGAAACATCATTTTCCACCCCATTTGTTGACTTTCAACGGGGTGATATACATTTCGGATTACATAATCCAAAGTTTTTACAGAATTTCCGGATTATGTAATCCGAAACCATTTATTCAAAAAGTGGCACCAACATTCATCAGGGTGATTGAAGTGTCAAAAACCACAAATTTGTCCGAAATTTATATTTCGAAAGCTGTTCGGATTTTATATTCCAGACCAAGAGTATTTTTGAAAATAAATAGGGCGCGCGAGGATAGCCATAAGGTGGGAAAAGTAAATCTCAAAAATAAATTGAAATAAACTACTCATTTCCTATTTAAGGACTGGAACCTTGGGCCCTTAGAAATTCCTCGGGATTGTATAATGCTCATGTGGGTTATGCAATTTCAAATCTAAAATATTCGGTGGGAAGGAAATAGTTGTACAATTTAATTACCTTTTTTTTTAGGCTTAAATATGATAATCGTCCCTGTAATTTGGGCCAGTTTTGATTTTCGTCCCTGTGAAAAAAAAAAATTTGAATTACATCCCTGTAAAATATTTTTTATTTGAAAAAGGTCCCTGGCCCCACTATTCAGCTGATTTGGCATGGTTTTGGCCACGTGGCAGTTGCTGACTGTGCAACTTTTGCCACGTGGCGTGCCAC
>Ga0315914_1006064_pt1 | contig 17305 bp, 9 predicted proteins | sample MpolenodulesMG_FD_203920 | JGI IMG/M metagenome (GOLD analysis project Ga0315914, IMG submission 203920) | Medicago polymorpha root nodule microbial communities from Los Angeles, California, United States - elongated nodules | ecosystem: Host-associated > Plants > Roots > Nodule | place: USA...
AATAAATAGAAATTTTCCTATTTATTACTTGAATGAATAGAAGCGTAATACTCCGTTTTATGATGTTACTCTGATTTATCTATTAAATTGCGGTTTTTTGGAAACGGGGTGTTACAACATCTACCTCTGTTTCCAGCACAACCTTCCATATTGACCATTTTTTTACATTTAGATTTAAAAAAATTTTACGCAATACTCTTAAAAGTAATTATTATTTAAAAAAAAATATTTTTTTCTTCTTAAAATATCTATAACAAACGGCTCTTAATTGATTGCCTAAACCTAAATAATGTTTTTTTTAACCAGAAACACCCCCATTGTTTTGTTACAAGTTTACTCTTGATATTTTAAAACATAAACAAATGAATTAATTAAAAGAAGACATTACACATTAAAATATAACAACAATAAAAAAATGTGGATCCCCTAAGAATAAAAGGATAGGCCAGTGTTTGTGTTTTAGCTTACATTTAACGGTGGAAATAGGCTAGGTGGAGCTAGGCTTTACAAGGCCTGATCTTGGTCTGCCAAATTTTTTGAGGCCTAAGCCTCGCTTGTGGCCTGATATAGGCTTACTTTTTAGGCCTGAGTCTTGCCTTCTGAAAGCCTGATACGGTCTGCTAGCCTGTTTAAAAGCCTATTTAATATGAACATCTTTAAATAAGCAATGTGATATTTTTTTTAAGCAGAATAGAAATTAAAATATAATGGAAAGGATGTACAAAACTGGGCAGACATGAACCTGACCCAGTGAACCACAAGCTCAAACCCAAAAGGGTGATGCAGCAAATCAATACACAAGTTGTATAAAAAACAACTCTAAACAACACTACCACGGACAACCCAGTGCACCCACGTGTGGATGCGAAACCGAATTGCAAAAAAACGCAGAAGCGAGTGTTCAGAGTATCAAGTAGGCGTATGAATCGTATTCTAACACATAAACGATCCAAGATCCAACAACTCCCTAAAAACAATAGAAAGCAATCAAAGCCCTTTCGGGCCCTTCAATCCAATCGTAGTCCAAAAGAACAAACGTTGAAATTCAGTCCACCGACGGCGTACGAAACAATCACAACGGAGGATGCAGTTCACAAGGTATGACAGATGACAACCACCGTCAATACGGAGTGTCTACGCACCTAGACCTTTCGAGCAACATCTGGCGTATGTTGAGTCCATAAACATCCAACAAATACACATAGAGGAACATAACTGATACGAAAAAGATTTAAGATTAACAACAAACATAGATCATGAGCAAACCACCACCAGCAGCTTTAACTTCCTCTCCCCGGAACAAACAAAAAAAAACAACAACAACGACTACCACAAAAATCTCGGAATACAACAACAGATCTGTAACGGACGCTCGATTACAACCATCCTCAACAGAGAAGAGCAGTAGGCACAACACGAACACGGAGGAAAAGCATTCGTGAAACACTGTCGAACACCGTCGCGAAACCGAAATAGATCTGGCCGCGCCAAGAAGGCCTGAACTTCTGCTGAAAAGAATAGGCACGAAGGTGGTGCGGATAGCTAGTATATCGTCGCACCACCAACCACCAATATCTACATCTCAAAGGATGAGGTTTGGATATTTGGGCGAGGCGGCTTGAATAGTCTTAGAGAGAGGTCACAGAGAAAGGGGTTTAGTGAGAGAAAGGAAAAAAAGTCCAACGGTCTTGTTTCAAAAAATAAGCAATGTGATCTAAGTTTAAATAGACTAGCGAACCAATATATCAATTAGATTAAACTCTCTTTGGATAATTAGCATGAGTTTTAGGGATTTGACTATATATTGTATCATAAAACAATTCTAGTTTGTAGTAATACGTTTAAATATGCAAAAAATTAATATATACGGATAAACTTAAATTACTTAAAAAGTTATCAAATTTTTATTTTAATTCAAAGTACAAAATATAATATAATAATAAGAAATAATATTCATATTTACTTAAATAGGCCGGCCTAATAGACTTTTAAAAAAGCGTAGACCTTCTCTATTTAAGAAAAAGCCTGGTCTGTCGTAGACGAGGCCGTAAGCCCCTGTATGACGGCCTTATCTATTCCCATCCCTACTTACGTTAATATACATAAAGCGTGGGTTTGTTTCGGAAAAATTCTAGGTTTTTTTATTTATTAAAAATACCATTTCTATCATTTTAAAGTGTTTATTTAAGAATTAAAAAAATTATTTTATTAAAAAAAAATCATTCTTCACTCTAAAATAAAACGTTACAAGAATGAACTTTTTCTTAAATCTATTTTTTTTTTATCAAAAACAATTCTTAAATATATTTGTTTTTTTATCAAAAACAATAAGGTAAGACAAAAATTAGTTGAAATTCATTTATTTAAAAAAATATTTTTTTATAGTAAACAAACACACGTAATGGACGGTAAACAAAATGAATTTGTGCTCGTGAGCTCGATTTAGCTGGTAAGAACAATACATAATATAAGCAAGCAAACTTTGAAGTTCAAATCGTGACCACCAAAAAAAAAAATTTGAATTTTAAAATAATAGAACACCCAAAAAAAAACAAAAAAAATAAAAACAAATAGCTGCAATTTCAATTTTAAAGTTTGAAAAAAAAAAAAAAAAAACCTGCAGCAGTATAAACACTCTTCCTACTTCACCATCTTCTTCCATCAAAATTAAAAATTCCTTTAATTAACACAAAAAAATGGCAAACGTAATAATAACATGAACGCATCTTTCATCCAACTCAACACTAATCTCCCTCCGTCGCTACGCACTCACAACACTTCTCAAACTGCAAAGGTAATTCAATTTAATTAGGGTTTTCAATTTGTACTGAAATTATTAGATAAAAATAATAACTGGTTTTTGTTTCAGTGAATATGAGCATTGTTCCTAAGGAAACAATCGAGGTTATTGCTCAGAGTATTGGGATTAACAATTTATCTCCTGATGTTGCGCTTTCTGTTGCTCCTGATGTTGAATATCGTATGCGTCAGATCATGCAGGTTAGTTCTCTTCACTTTTCTAGTTTTTTTTTTCTTCAGCAGAATAGTTAATTAGTTGGTTAGTTAGATAATACAAACACTAGAGACGACATTGACACGGGTTTTGTAGCACTGACACTTTTGATCGAAGGCGTGTTAAGTGTCTGACACTGACACGAGTCACGACACTAGGAACCAACATTTATTGTAGGTTTGTTCAGCGTCTGCCATGTGTTTGACACTGACACGACACATCTGGTTACATTCAATTATGTCATTTTCTCAAATTACAATCAGTGTTGTGTTGTTGTCCGTGTCTTTGTCGGTGCTTCATAGGACACAAACATTGACGCTGGTTTTGTAGTACCGACACTTCGTTAGATAATACGCGAAATTGTAGCTATGAAACATTGATACAAACACTTGACACGACACTGACACATATTTTATAGCATCAACACTTTTGATTGAAGGCGTTTTCATTGTCCGACACATGTTCGTGTTTGACACTGACACAACACATGTGACTATATTCAACTATGTCGTTTTCTCAAATGACTGTCAGTGTTGTGTCCGTGTTTGTCTCTGTGTTGGTGCTTCATATGACACAAACATTAACACTGGCTCTGTAGTATTGACACTTCGTTAGATGATAGTTAGTTAGATAATACGCGAATATCATATGCGCCAGATTATGCAGGTTAGGTTTCTTCATTTTACTTTGTTTTTTTTGTCAATTAATAATTTATGAAGTAAAATTTGAACAGAAAAATAAGTGAGTTAGTGTTCTGGACTTCTGGTGTTAAGATTATTTTCTCTTACACTGTTTGTTCAAATCATGGTGTTAGGAGAATAGTTAGTTAGTTAGTTATACTGGTTAGATAATAACTGAGTTTGTAACTCTGAAACACTTGTACAAATACCAGACACGACATTGACACTGACACATGCTCTATACCACGGAAACTTCTGATCAAAGGCATGTTGGTAGTGGGAGTCCAGGAAACATAGTATTATCCCCAAGGTCTTGGGTTCAACTTCCATGGGAGGTAAATCCTCGCTATTTGTACAGGGGACATGAGGGGTGGGTGGGACGAGAAGACTGCCTATGTTTTGTGGGACTGGGCCATTACATATCGTGTTTGTGTCCGACACTGAAACGATAGATCTGATTACATTCAATTATATCATTTTCTCAAATTACTATCACTGTTGACGTGTCAGTGTCGTGTAGGTGCTTCATATGACACAATTAATACTTTGAGAAAATGGAAGTGATTGAATGTAGTCACATGTGGTGCTGTTGTGTCGGTGTTAGAGACCGATAGCAGGACATTGGTCACACCTTCAACTTTAGGAGGTTTGTAGTAGTATAATAGATATTCACAACTTCAGATTTCTCATACTTTAGGGAGGCCCAATGCACAGGGTTAAAACCTGGGAAGGGTAGATGTATGGAACCTTACACCTGCAAGCCAGTGTTGTCAATTGCGGTTTGTGGAAAATTAATTTTTGTTCACATTCTGCTGCACTAGAGTGCTATGGCGCTATTATAGCCACACTATTTAACAATGCTATATACTAAATCCTGTGTTGCAGAACAATAGTGGTTTGTTAAAATTCAGCTTTGCTACAAGCAGAGATTCTGTCTACCTTACCGTTGTGCCAAGGCTTGTATAGGAAAATAAAAAAGTTTTGACTACGTTATTATAAGTTTTCTCTTTTTTTCTTATCTTCTTTCAACAATGGAAACTTTCACACAGGAAGCAATCAAATGCATGCGACACTCTAAGAGAACAACTCTGACTGCAGATGATGTTGATGCTGCACTCAACTTGAAGAATGTTGAAGTAAGCGACTTGAATAAATTTTGTTTTAAGTGAGTGATAGGTTTCAGTTCTACCATCATTTAGCATCAATCGACCCATTGTATAATTTTTTAATGATAAATCTTATCAAAATTTTCACTTTTCAGTATGTTTTGAGCTCTTATGTATGACCTGAACAATTACTGTCTTTTTCCTAATAGTAGCTCCGAACCCTATCTATAAACATGTGTAGATAGAAAAGGATTAAAGCCTACATGATTTTTGTGAAATTTGGATATTGTGAATTTAGTGTACTTTATTATAATATCCACACATAATTGACATAAAGCAATTTTGTTTTAATTGTACTATTGTAGAAGGAAAGCACTGTCCTTAATTGTAGAGCCTTTGATGTGAAAGTAGTTTATCTGTTTCCCATTTTTTCTTTGGCGGTTCTTCATATAACTTTGTTAGATTAGATTGTTATTTATTTAAGCTTCCAAACTAATTGCACACCCAAGAACCATAAAAGAGTGCATGATTATATTATTTTTCTTCTGTGATAAAAGATGCATGCTTATATAGTTGTCACATGTCTCTGGCTTAGAAATGCCTTCGTGTTTGTTTTGATCTTTTGAAAGATATGTTTAATTCTAGAATGTAGAAACAATCCTTGTTTTTTTAGTTTACTTGACACACCTCATCTCAGAGCATACATGGAGAATATTTTAAAGTATCTTAATGTTTCATACTCTGGTCAGCATCCTCTAAAGTTGTTGGAAGATGTGTATTTATTTTCTACTGAATGAGAAATTGACTGTGGATATAAGAATATGTGCTCAGCAAGGACTAAAGTGCCATAATTTTCAGCTATTTCCAAATAGAGTGATGCATGTTACAACTACTGTTTAGAAGCTTTATCAACGTCTCTTGATTTTGAAAATGCTTACCTTTTGTCTCTAATCTCAGTATCACTTTTTGTTTTCTTCTTATATCAGCCAATATATGGATTTGCATCTGGTGGTCCTCTACGATTCAAACGAGCTGTCGGACACAGAGATTTGTTTTATATTGACGACAAGGATCTAGACTTAAAAGATGTAAGGGATACATTAATCATTGTTCTTCAATCAAATTTAAACCTGGAATGCGTCACCTTCTTAAATTATAGCTTGTGTTATTTGTAGGTCATTGAAGCTGCTTTACCAAAAGCTCCCCTTGATACTGCACTTACCTGTCACTGGCTTGCCATCGAAGGAGTGCAACCTGCAATTCCAGAAAATGCTCCTGTAGATGGTAGCTATCTAACCTGAAGTGCTACAAGTTTTTGTTTTTCTTTCTTTTTTGGTTGCTAAAAGATTAATTTTTGATGCTACAATTCTCTGATCTAGGTTTCAAGTAAACTAAAATATAGCTCTAGAAGAACTGTTGATGTATATTTTTCTGATGTTATCATTACCATGTCTTATGTATTCTCTGTTCACTCGTGAATTGTTTGTCGATTTAGTGGTTAGATTGTGATATGTGACTATTGAAGTTGTTTTTCTGTTTTCGTTTTGGCATCTAATGCTTCCCAACCTATTAATTGATTCTTTGTAAACTTTCCAACTTACCTATAACTTGTGCTTCCCCTGCATCTGTTAAGAATAACTGTGTTTCCATTATTTTATTTGCAGTAATTTCAGCTCCTTCGGATATCAAAAAGCATGAACAGAAGGATGATAACCTTCCGGTTGACATCAAATTACCTGTTAAGCATGTCTTATCTAGAGAGCTTCAGGTATCAAAATTATTACGGCACTGCAAGCTATCTTGTCTATCATCCTTTAGTTCATTTATGTTAGCTTAATATATTTTGCAGCTCTATTTTGATAAAGTGACTGAGCTAGCTTTAAATGAGCCTGACTCGGTTCTCTTTAAAGAAGCATTAGTAAGTTTGGCTACTGATTCAGGACTCCATCCATTGGTTCCTTATTTCACATGCTTTGTAGCTGATGAGGTAACAAGATGTCTTTTTCTTGTGTTGGTGGATAAGAATGAAAGGGTTGCTTTACACTAGCTCCTTACAGTTGTGTGCTTCTCCATTCCTTTCAGGTTTCTCGTGGTTTAAGTAACTTTCCACTTCTATTTGCCTTGATGAGAGTTGTTAATAGCCTTTTGCAAAACCCTCATATCCATATTGAACCTTATGTAAGTTCACCTCCTGTTGATATAGCATATTTGTATACTTCTTTCTGTCATGACATTAATGTTATCAACATTTTCTTTTTGGAATTCTGTAGAGCCATTGAAACGCACATACATGCTTTATGCTAACGTATTGATGTTGATTAGCCATTTCTTGCTCCATCATCAAGATGGTTATAATAACATTTGACCTAAAAAATATAGAAGCTAATTAAAATGAAAAAAAAGGTCTTTAAATTTAGTTTTTGATAGCCTGGTCTGTGGGCTGGCCCATGGGAAACAATCTCTAAATTTTTTATCTTCCAATTTTTGCTTGCTTCAGCTACACCAGTTGATGCCATCAATTGTAACCTGCCTTGTTGCTAAAAGGCTGGGAAGTAGATTGACAGACAACCATTGGGAACTTAGAGACTTCACGGCTAACCTGGTTGCATCAATATGCAAAAGGTAAGATATCCTCTATCTCTATGTTGTATGTTGTCGATTAAGGGAAATTGAATTTTTTTACTTGATATTTTTATTGGTATCCAATTCACCTGTAGCAATTCATTACACATTTCCTCAATTTTATTGCAGCAAAGCCAATGAATAATATATTTGTTGTGGATTTGACTATTTGTATTTCCTTCCAAATGAACCATTGTTTTCGTAGGTCAAGTTCAAAGACACGCTTTAATGTTTCCTTTCATTGTGAATTCGTATCATTTAAACTTATGTTTTTTGTTGAGCTATTAAACAGCTTCCTCGTGGAGTCGTTGTCGTTTGATGATTTTGAACTTTCTGCATACTGTTGAAATATCAAACTGTTAACTGGAAAATCTAGTCTTGGTGATTGGCTTTTGGTATCTCACCTGGTTTGAGATGGAAGGAGATTGTATCCCGTGAAATTTCTATCCAGTGGAATCTCTCCCACTCACTTTATATTTAAATTATGGAGGTTAAATTATTAAAAAATAATGAATGGTATGGATTAACACTGTACAGCCTCCAGTGGATTTCTCACGGGAGAGAATACCTGCCTGTTTGTGCTATTGGGTAACTTGTTTGTTGGTCATTTTGTATAGAAAGTTTATTATTTTAAAAGCTTTTGTCATGCAGGTTTGGACATGTTTATAGCAATCTACAGTCCCGGTTGACAAAAACGTTGCTGAATGCATTCTTGGATCCAAAGAAGGCAATGACACAACACTATGGTGCAATTCAGGGGTTAGGAGCACTAGGACCCAATGTGGTATTGTCCCTCTCCATGCTCTTTGTAATTAATAAATTAGTGAAACACCAAAAGTAGGATTAATACTGTGAAAGAGAAAAATGAATAAACCGGTTCATTTGTTTATTCTGTTTGAATATTACCCTGCAATGTGTACCATAACATGTTGTACTCCATGGTATCTGAAATACGAGATTGAAATTTGTTTTCATATATCCACAAAACAATGTTTAAAGCAGCTGGAAATAAGACGCTGTTGTTTCTATGGAAAGATGAAGGAGGAGGAACTAACTTCGTAATTGGCAGACTGAACCAGTTTGAACGTTTATGCTCAACCCATTTTAATTAATTTTATTAGCATATGAAATTTCTCCAAATCTGTCATACGATATACTGGTTAGTTCAAATTTTAACTTCCAGTGAGTTGTCCGTATGCATGTTGTCATGAATATCATTAGGTTCCCATTTTGTTCAGTCTGACAGAAACTGTTACTTTATATACTTAATATATATGCAGTATATTGAGACTTCTGTGAAACTGAAAGTTTTTACTTTTTGGAAAAAAAAAGTGCTACATGTTTGATATTCATATTATTATCAAACATGTATTAAACATAATTTTGTTATTTAAGGATTTAATTGACTCATTTGAAAAACCTGTGTTTCTTAGTTGTTTAACTCAAGTCAGTTTCTATTCTTACATCCAAGGTTTTGATATGTTTCCTTACTTTGGAGGTAGGTTCGCCTTCTTTTGCTGCCAAATCTTGAAGCATATATACGACTTCTTGAACCAGAGATGCTTCTTGAGACACAGAAAAATGAAATGAAAAGGCATGAAGCTTGGCGTGTTTATGGAGCCTTGCTGGTAAGATATGTTATCAGATACTTGTTACAACTGATAAACATCAGTACATCAGTCTCCGTATAATAATGATTGTCTGATAATTTTATGTAATGTTTCATTCAGCGTGCTGCAGGTCAATGTGTATATGTTTCGCTAAAGTTGTTCCCAGCTTTTCCATCTCCTCTCCCTCATACTGTCTGGAAGACCAGTGCAAGTGTTCTTACTTCTCCACCTAGTGAGTATTTTCCTCATTGCCTAAGGAAATACTGGTCAATTGTAAATGTCTTGGTATTGTAACTTTTAAGCCTGTTCATAGAGGGAGAACCCCTTTTGCATAGTTAATTATTTTAATGGAGTTAAATACCTACAAAAGGAAAGGACCTGCATGCTAAACTATTGGAATCCCCCTAAAATAAATGAAGCTTTTGAAACTGAAGCAGTAGTCAAGTTGGTAACGATCATGGCTTATCAAACTCTCGTTCGAATAGTGAATTGCCTAACTTTTTGTTTTTGTATCGAATTGTAAAATTTAAAGATACAACAGAGATATCTTGAAACATAAAATATAAATGATATATGATGATCAATGTAACAGGTGTAAGCTAGTGATTGACAAAACTTTTCTCTAATTTCTTGATACACTTCCAATATTTACGTTTGGGAAGCTGGGCTGATTGAATTTATCTGAAAACTGGATGAAATAGGCACTGTTTCTCTTGAATATATATTTGTTCAATTCTTTAAAAACAATACACAGAATATTATGATTCTGACTTGTGATGATTTATAAGTGTAGATAGTGCCATAGTTGTCTTCTTTAATGCTTAGTTCGTATACTGACTCCTTTTTCATGTTTGATCATGAAGATAAACGCAAGGCAAGCCCTATGGAATTGGAGCAGCAGCCCCCCTTGAAGAAAGTAGATACTGATGGAGAGGTTAGTGTAGTTCAGGAAAATTCTTCACCATCTCACAAGGAAGAGGAGACAGTAATTCAAGCTTCTTCAGCTGAGTCAAAAATTGGTGCAGCGTCATCATCTGGAGAGACGAAAAATAAGATCACTACAGATGGTGAAGTTAGAAGCAGTGGGGGTGATACTCAGGATTTGAAGATCTCTTCTGTCCTAGCCCATATTTGGAAAGATGAGCTGAATTCAGGACGTGTCCTGACATCATTGGTTGAGCTGTTTGGTGAAAACATCCTTTCATTTATTCAGACTCGTGAGATGTGCATGTTCTTGTAACCTAGGGAAGATTATAGCAAAGTTTGTTCATGGTTAAACTATGGAAAACATGTAGGTAATATGTGATTTCGAGAACTAACTAATATCGCTTAGTATAAAATGTATAATTTTCTTTTTGTTGAATGAACTTTTAGCTTCACGTGAAATTTATTTTGAAGCTTTAGGTGTCGGGTGTTAGAGCCTGTTGGAAATTGAGGGACTGGAATGTAATGTTTGTGTAAAATGTCAAATTCTATATTGCAGCCATAACTTTCGATCATTCTCACAGTCACAAGTACAATACAATTCCTTTTGCAACAGATTAAGATAGTTTAGTTCATACATATGAAATTCGCAACAAAAAAATGGTATAACTAAGGTGTTTTGGTGGTAACATGAATAACAGCATAATGTTAAAATTCAATACTTGTAGAATTACTTAAATGATTGGCATGATCACAGTAGCATTTAAGCAGCCAATTTAGTGGACTCTCTTTCAACAGCTATTTTAAGGATGCTGTCTTCTTCCAAGACCATTTGAATTGGCATGAAACCCATTCCATCTGCCATTGCAAGCATCATCTGCTTAGTTTCTTTCTTGAATTCTTCCAGATCAACCGTGCCATTCAAGTTGTGATCAAACTGTATGAACAAAGATTCATAAACACGAGCAAGCTCATTTGGGTCTGAGTCTACATCAATACCAAAGTGTGTTTCAAAAACCCTCAAGCTCCGGAGCTCCTTCAACATCTCTTCATAGGAGAGAAGACCATCGTTGTTTGTGTCGAGGTGAGAGAACCGATTTCCTACCGAGGTATTAAATGCTTCTTCGTCTTCAAGGAAGTGGACAATTGTGGCACCATCCAAAATTTCTACACTCATCTTTCTCTTCTACTTAATGTCAATAATGGAAGGTAGTTTTTTTTTTTGAAAAAGCCCTAAAAATGGAAGGTAGTTTGTAATACAAACTTTGTATTGACAATAGAGTTGTGCGTTTGCAAATGCTTGTAATTTGATGAGAAGAGTTGGATTCTTCCATGTATATATAGACATTAACAATTGCTTCCAGAAGAATATATTCTTTAACTACTAACATGGTATAGAAACCATGTGCTTTTTGTGTCCCTTGCATCTATTAGTTTATTTGATAGTCCAACCGTTTAAATTGGATGCTTTCCTCAACTGTTGGCTCCTGATGGTTGGAATTGTTCCTTGTCGGTAATCCACGGATATACCAAAGATATGATAATATGAATACATTATTTACAACACCTAAGTTCTATCTCATTGGCAAAAGCTTAATATCGTAACTTCAAGGTATTTAGTTCAATTTCACTAGAGAGCTATTGTAAAATGATAATTAGCGTTATTTTAATTAATATTTTTTTCTTTCTCAATTTTCTTTTAAAACATATTATTATTTGCATAACAATGAAACTCAATCTCAGCTGATAGGGACAATGTATTATTATATATAAGGACCCGAATTTGAATCTCATACACTCCATATATTCACCTTAATTGAATTATAGCCACTAAAAAACAATCAAACTCCACATGGTGAAGTCAGCGTTGGAAGACTACTGCCCCCGTTTTAGTGTATGTATGTATGTCAATTATCAAACGAGTAAAGTAAGTTAGAATTCATTAATTGGACGCGGTGTTTCGTTGAATGTCTTAAACAAAGGGTACCCATTGATTATTTTAATATTATTCAAAGAACTAAAATTATTATACTTTACAAAGGATCTTCTTGGATGTAAGTTGTAACAAAAAAAAAAGAAGAAGAGGATCTTATTGGTTTATTCTTCTTTTTCTTTTATTGTCGAATCATTTTGCCCCGTGATTAGTAGCAAATTACGATAATATAAAACATGCTTTTGAAAGAAACCAAACAATAATAACATTCAAATCTTATTCTACTAGGTAGCGTCAGCGATCAAATAACAACATAATGTGTATGTGATGCACAAAGAACATGTGACTTGCACCATACCCAAAGTTGTTTTTTTACTGTTTGATCAATAAATAAATTAAATCAAATATAATGAGATTTAATGATTCAATAGTGAAAAATAGGTTTGTGCATGATATAATACTAATTTGCTTGTGCACTTTAGACAAAGTAACACATATATATCTACCAGATTCTCTAGATATTTCTTAATATATTTCTTATATAATTTTTCTAAACATTCATTTACCTCAGATGATTTAACTATCCTTTCTTACTATAAAATCAAAAGGTTTTCTTTGTACAAGCCCAAACCACCGAGTTTTCACCATTTTTTCTATGGTAGTTTTACCGCACTTTTAACACAACATTCTCATCTCTACTTCACCTGTTTTATTTTTGTGATGGTTCTTTACTGTCCAACGTTCAGTTGCATACTACATCTTTGGTCTTATTGTTGTAGGATAAAAAACTTCTTTATCTTTATCTTGAGAGGTACCTTTGTATTTCCTAAAACACATGACCCTTATCCATTAAGACTCCCATTTGAAGCCGATTGCTTACCAATTCTACTTCTTCGTCAATTTGGACTATAGGCCGAACATATTGTTGAGTCTCTTGTTCTTGGGAAGAGAATGAGAAAAGAGTAGAAATTAAGTTTTGATCTTGGAGAGTTTGTTGAAGCTAATTTATTGTAACCCTTTTGTATCTATTTGTAAAGAACTCGTTAATAGTGGATTGGGGAGATCAATATCTCCCCCATAGTAGACCAATGTGTTTACAAATATCTCCCAACCTTAGAGAACCTCTTAAGAGAACCCACACCAAAGACCCTCAACCTTTAAGTTACCTCCTTCGATTTCGCAAGTTTCTCTCTTTGAAGCCTAACTCAAAACATGAAGAAGGAAGCCTTAAATAGTGTACAAGTCCTGTTAAAATCGTGCCCTGTTTTTACCCAATTTTACCACAATTTCACGTTAGTACACAGGACAATACTAACGTTATCCACAAAAATTGTGCCCCAGTTTCTGTTTATTGTGTCCGAATTTTTGTCGAAACAAAACTCTCAAAACTGACCCAAAATTGTGTCCCGATTTCATCAAATTGTGTCACGATTTTTGCTTGAGTTCAATCATCAATTTTGAAACAAATCTCAACACCTACCATCCTTAATATGAATGAATAACATTTATTAAATAACATTCATTAAATATGTTAGAGTCTGATTGAATCTAATAACATTCATTAAATAAGTTGTGGAAATAATCATTTCATCTATCCTTAACATTTTTTATGTGAACTAAAACTTTATCTTCTTCATCCTTCGTACATATCACTAGCTGCCAATCTCTCGTCTATCTTTCCCTCCCTTTAACAAGCGCACGCGCGTACACACATATATATATATGAGAGAGAGAAAATTTCCTCCCTTCTTGATACTTAAGAATTGGTTTAACCTTCACAAACTTTATTTTTTTGCCTCGCTCACCGCCTTCTTGGTCTCTTTCTTAGCTTCCTTATATGTTTTCCCAACTTTTAACATGTTACACCTAATCAAAACAAAACATTATATTTTTATTCTAACTTTATTCTGCACCCATTCATTCCACCACTTAAATTCTTTACCTCTTAGTCGATAACCTCTTTGATTATCACAACGTCTCTTTTACTACTTTATTAATCCATTGTGCCATCTTGTTTCATATATAATTTACACTTCATTGTGAATCTCTGAAACATCCTTCTAAAACCTTGTGTTGGAAGATCATTAATTTTTCACGATTCAAATACCACTTGATATAAAATGTATAACTTTCCTTGTGGTGAATTTTGTTTTGATGCTCTAGATGTTGGGTGATAGTACTTGCAGCCTGTTGGAAATAGTCAAATTCTTTAGAACTTTTTTGTTAACAATGCACATTTGGAATCCGTAACAAAGATGTAAAGGCTCAGATTATGATAGCTTATTTCATGAATACATTCGGAATCCATAACAAAACAGTTTAAGGGGTTTCAAAGGTATCAATATAACAACAAATTAAACAGAATATTATAATACTACAATACAAGCAAAAGTGTCAAAAAAAGCAAAATTAATTAAAAATCTTTGGCATGATTGAAGTAGCACTTAAGCAGCCACTTTATTGTGCTCTCTCTCCGTGCTTCAAGTTTTTCTAGGGTATGTTTTTATTTTTTTTGTTATTTGTCTTTAGTTATCATTTGCAACTAAATATTTTTAGGATAGGGTTCTAAGATGAACCTCTATTCTGGTTGTTGGATAATTTAATTAATTTAAAGTCTTTATTTGGTTATTTTCTTTATGCTATTTAATTTTACTATCATGCGTAAGATTTGTCTCCTCTGAAGCATAACCCTGACACCTAGGCACTTAGGAAGGTGACATACCTAATATTGATATTTATATCTGTCTTAATGAGAAAGTAACTAATTAGTAGCTAGGGAAACAAGCCATAGAGCAGAACCTTGAGATAAAAGTACTTAGGGAGGTTACGTAACCTAATATTGGTGCAAACCTACTACAACCAGGAAGTACTAGTTAGTAATTAGGTAAATAGGTGACTTCACGACTTAAATCAGCTAAGTAATTTCATTATCCTCGAACCTTGGTAAGGTAGATGCTGATAGGAATGCCCGTTTATAGAACTACCGAGAGGGAGAGTGTGCTATGTACTTCTAATATTCATAGATGAGTGAACCTTTAGAAGTTTTGGGACCAAACTATTGAGAATTTAGGAACGCCAATTCAAGTCTATGTTTTAACTACCTCCAAGAGAGTAAGACCCCATGCATACCTACCCGAAGGATCAGCAGGTGAAACTCGACAGCTGGAGGGGAATGAGCCCATATCTTGAGAGAGTAAGGCCCTACACATACCTACTTGTGTGATCCGTAGGTACAACTCGATAGCTGATAGGTAGTAAAACCCCATGAACTCATCACTTAGATAGGTAACAATAAATAGCATGAATGAGACCTGACTGTAACGTAATTCCAACAATTAAATAGAGGAAATTCGAAGAGTCCTAAACGTCGCTAACATTCTGCAATCAAAACAGGCAAACTTTGCTCTGTTGCAAACTGATTAACTTGCAAAACTCTACACCCTTTATATCTTTTATTTTTATTGTTTCCAAATAAGTAATGCAATTTGTTTGGTTGAAACGACAATCATTGTGGATACGATACTCTACTTATCACTTTATTACTTGGTAAATGGTTTGGTACACTTGCCTAAATCCGCCCATCAATCTCCCATCTTGTTACTTATTTGACTCGTCACATATTTCATATAGCTGAGAAAACACGTTCAACACTTGTAGTTCCCACTAACAAAATCATAGCTAACTTCAAAAGCTTGTACACCAAATCAAAAGTAGTGCTCTTGTTTGTTCTCACAAGATTTGCACAAAGGTCTGAAAGTCCTTTCAATTTTGAAAAATTGGGATCACCTCAAACATTTCTAACATAATTCTAAAGTTGATGGCGCACCACCACTTCCGACATATCGTTAAAATCATTTGGATAAAGTTCGATCATCTTCAATAATTTGTCCACATCAAAAGCTGCAAATGATCAAGCTAGATTCTAGCATGCAACAAATTGTAAAAGTTAAGTATTATCTTCATCAAATTTAGCATTGTCATCATGCAATTGCAAATCTACAACACTAAATGAACAATCATTCTTATGATCATCATGTAACCCACCAAATTAGTGAAATTAAAAGTTTAACCAAGTTCATTTTAGAAAATTGGGTGGACATCAATTTTAATATATTATTAAAAATAGAAATGAATAGCTTTTTTCGTTTATTTTTCGAGGAAAAGAAATTAAGTTTTTTTTTAAGAAGCTAAACTAAAATATATTAAAACAACCAAATAAAAGTTCCTCCGTCACAAGATGTGCCAGAGACTCTTACCAATCCAACATGATTACAAAGCATTGAGCACAGAAAAAAGAAAGCTAAACTAGGAAACAACCATTAAACACAACAAAGGCTTGTTCCTCCAAAAAAGATAATCAAAATCTAACAAAATAAAATTCGACTTTAACCACCAAAAAACCTAATGCTTTCCCTTTTCACTTAACGATTGAAGTTGCTTGGCCTTCTGTTGAAAATTTCTTCTATTTCTTGCCTTCCAAGTAACCCAAATCACTGAAACTAAGTTTTTTTTCTTTTACATAAAATTGTCTTAGTGATATGTTTATTTTCGTAGCCATTTGAACAAATTGCTAATATTTTTTAGGGGAAATTGCTACTATTTACTAAACTGAAAAATCTTTATTGCTTGAAAAACTAACTCAATCTTTTATTTAATTAGTAAATAATTTTATGGCCATTATACTGTAACAACTAGTCAACTACAAAATTATACCATTGATTTGTATCCCGTATTTATCATCATCTAAGAAATGAAAGGATTCAATAGGAAAAATTAATCTATTGAATGTTTTTATATTTTTGGTTTCTAATCCGAATGGGATGAAAGTTAGAAAGAAAGAAAAGTTCAAAAAAAAAGTGTTTATAGCATTTCTCATGATATATTAAAAGACTCCATTGTTCATCATTCGAATATCTTAATGATACTCATCTTCATTTACATATCATAAAGCTATAAAGTCTACAATACATGTCTTTAAATTGAGGAATTGGAATGTAATATTTGTGTAAAATGTCAAATTCTTCTTTGCAGCCTAATTGAGAATTCAAACGATACTAAAAGTAGTGATATGGTGATATCAGATTTGAAGTGTTAGATGAATTTAGACAGCCATAACTTCAATCATTCTCACAAGTACAATACAATTCCTTTTGTGACAGATTAAGATAGTTTAGTTCATGCATACATATGAAATTCATAACATAAAACGGTTTAACTAAGGTGTTTTGTTGTTAAAATGAATAACATAATGTTAAAGTTCAATACTTAAAGAATAACTTAAATCTTTGGCATGATCACAGTAGCATTTAAGCAGCCAATTTACTGGACTCTCTTTCAACAGCTATTTTGAGGATGCTGTCTTCTTCCAAGACCATTTGGATTGGCATGAAACCCATTCCATCTGCCATTGCAAGCAT
>Ga0315914_1006065_pt1 | contig 17305 bp, 5 predicted proteins | sample MpolenodulesMG_FD_203920 | JGI IMG/M metagenome (GOLD analysis project Ga0315914, IMG submission 203920) | Medicago polymorpha root nodule microbial communities from Los Angeles, California, United States - elongated nodules | ecosystem: Host-associated > Plants > Roots > Nodule | place: USA...
CCCTTCTCTACACATTGTTGGATTAAAAGTAAATTTAATTAAAATAAATACAATCAAATTAAAAGAGGAGATAAGTGAATTGGGAATTGCAAGAAAGATTGCAAACCCAAAATCTGGAAAATAACAAAAACCCACCCAATTCTTTGATTCATGCCATGGCTTTCGTTGGATTACTCATAATTTGGATTAACTATCATAACACCCAAATCTTTGATTCTTTTAAAACAAATACAAAAAATCAAGAGAATTGATGGTGGCACATGAAACCTTTTTCTAAGATTTGGGTGAGATGGGCCAAGAATAGATAGGAGTGATTAGGTAGGTTTTTTGCTTTTGATAAAAAAATCGGAAATGTCAATATGAGTTTTCCGAACTTAAATAGCTAACCAGAAATATTAAAGTTTTCCAAAAAAAAAAAGTGTTAAAATGTTGTGTGGGGTGAACTCGGAATGTGGAAATTTTGACAAAAGGGGTAAAATTGGATTTTTTTTAATAAATTGTATAGGTGAAGGTATAATTGTAGGGTATAGGGTAAAATGTCCTTCATATTATTAGGTGGAAACAAGATAACTAAATGACAACTCATTAAATGTTCTAACATAGAATTTGCTGACTTTCTTGAGTCTAGCACTAAATGCATCAATGAAGCTGCTCATAATAAATTCTTGAAAACCGCAAAGGACGGCAATGACAAGTGTTTATCACACACTTCGGTTTCTCATCAAAATCGCATACAAGTGCTACACAATCAGCATCATCTAAGCAGCCCTCTGAAATAGATAGAAGAATAGAAGAGTTTAACTAAATTGAGATAAAATTGAGTACTTATTAAAGAAAGAAAGAAATATGAAAAGGATTAAAACCGGATTACCTTGAGCATTCGTTGCAACTAGAAAAAGGGAAATAATGACAATCATAACATAAACAAACTTGACAATTTTAACCATATTTTGTAACTTTTCTTGTAACAATTTTTTTTATCACTTTATATTTATAAAGCTCATCCTCTCCATATATAAATGAAACAGTTTTAGCACTTAAGAACTTGGAAAAAATTGTTCATAAAACTATTATTATTAGATGTCTTTTCAATAGATGCATCAACAAGTTGTGTTTCTCCTTTTAGCACACTAAGAAACGAGGTCATTTACTAAAAAAAAATACGAGGTTTCACACAAAAGTTACTCATCATAATCGTCTTTTTATTTCTTTGATAAAATTTTCATTATTTTATAACCTATTATGGAGGACAGTTCCTATAAAATATGAGGCCCGACTCTCTTTTTAAAATAGGCCTTTGGTAAAATAATAACAGAACTTTTGTGTAGTTAAGCTTTTATTAAAAAATCAGAATCAATAGAACTTCTAAACATGAAACGAAATAAAAAATTAATAACTGAAAGAGAGATGAAATTTACCGAATGGTGTCGTTTGGATTTGTCACTCCTTCGTTGTGGGAAAGGAGAAATCGAATGGTATATGCGGAAAAAAAAATTATTGTTGTGAAATAGCTTTCCAAATTGACTAATTATACAAATTTGGGATGGTTTGATAACATCATATTTATGTCTAGAAAGGAGAATTAGAGTCTAGAAAAAACTCAAACGTGTACCGAAAAAAGAAAAAGAAATAACATATATATTTTTTTATTTAAGTGGGGTGTGGATATTAAACTTAATTATTATTTTTGAAGACCATAACTTTTAGAGACCCGGCTTGATTGAGCTGTTTGCGCACCCCAAGGCCAGCTCTTATGATAGGATAGGGAAAATAAAAAAAGATTGATAATAACTTCATTTCAAGTGACACCAGTAGAAAGGTGCAGACAAGGGGAATGAAAATAACTTAAACTTCGTTTCAAGTGACACCAATAGAAAGGTGCACACAAGGGATGAAAATAACTTAATTTCAAGTGACACTGCAGAAAGATTCTGGCAAAGGGATTTTGAAGCATATTAATTAATGAATGTGAAGAGAACCTTGATAAAATCAAAGGAATATGATTTTTATACGTTGCTTAACTAATGTGATATAATAAATTTCAAATTAAGGAATGCATATGGCTTGACCTAGGCGGCACCATAAGTTGTTAGAATGTTTTTCATAACTTTACACCTTATCTATAGTTGCCCTGAAAAACAAAAGACAGTCATATGCAAATAACAAATGAGATACCACCAATGCATTTTCACATGTATTGAAACCAAATAAGTCTCTTCTCACGAGTTGTATATATTAATGAGTTGTGTTTGTTCCTTTAGCACAGCAAGAAGACAAAATCACAAACATAGCATAGTAGTCATAAAAGTCTATTCCTTTCTTTTTCAATAATTAAATTTTCATTATTTATAACCTACTCATGATAGGAAAGGGAAAATAACAAAAGATTAATAATGGGAATAACTTCATTTCAAGTAACTTTAGGAGAAATGTGCACACAAGGGGAATGAAAATAAATTAATGTCAAGTGACCCTAGTAGAAAGGTGCACGCAAAGTGATTTCGAAGCAGGTTAACGATTGAAGGTGAAGAGAACATTGATAAAATAAAAGTCATGAAATTCTTTGAAAAAGAATAATAATAAGGAGAAAGAGAGAGGAGATTTTATTATAGAGAAATACAAGGACTTGGGAAAGAATCACAACAGGATGCATGGTAATAGTATGACCAAATAACCCAGTTGTTAAATGGACATCTACTTATAGTAATAATAACAACCACATGTATGTACCTCCTAAAGCGAGTAAGGTTGGTCATGACATTTGTCTACTCCAATCCTCATGTGAAAGCACTTTGCTATATTTGCTATATACTTGAAGAAATTATCAACAAACATTCAAGATCACTTTGTTTACACATTTTAGAGATCTTTTTGGATTATAAGTGGCTTAAGTCAAGGTGAGATATATTTAGGAAAGTAGGCTGACAAAACAACTTGAAAGTAGATTTTTTTTAAGAGACCAATTTTTGGCTCTTTGTATTCATTTTTATGTTGACCCACATGTGGTTAACCTACATTTTTCATTCTTTTTCCAAAAAAATTATAACGAAGGTCTACTCATACCCTACCCCATACTTATAATGTTGCTAATTTAAATGAGCAATTCTAAATTTAGTTGCAAATTGTACAAACTTTTCAAAAGTCTATTTAACTTAAAGAATCAAGTAAACGACATTATAGGTTCAAAAAGTGTAACATGATTCATCACTTAGTAACAACAAAGAAAATTGCATGGAGGCTCAAAGCGGATTCGAAAATGATAATAATATCAGGGTGGTTTGAAAAAAGATCAAGGTACCAAAAAAAGTTTCTAGTGTGTAAAATATTGTAACCGATATTCCATAGAGACCTATAGTAAATTGGAGTATTTTTCTCAAAGTATCACCAATTATTGATGGATGAACTAGCAAGTGCACTAAATCGAAACACATAATAATGTAGTAAGTTATTGTCTCCATAGAGATTATTGTTCAAACCAGTAATTAATGGAATTAATTTGTTTATAAAAGCAGCAAAGAGTTTATGGTTTTGCAAGTTTTGAATTGTCTTGCGTAATGCGAGATTCGATTTTTTTTATTCAAATGTTTAACAGTGATTAAGGTATCCTTGAATCCCCAATATCTTCGTTCTTAGAATTAACTTTGTTTAATACTAGTTATCAACTTTCCTTGATGAACAAAGGTTCTGATATGACCCTTTGATGTAAAAATGGAAAGTTCGAATATTTATGGCCAGAGAAAGGCTATACTAGCGACGTTCCCCTAAAGATTAATCATAATGGTAACAATTATATGTTTATTCAATTAAAAGATATTAATTTAGAAAATAAGAAATTTATTAATTGTTCAGGCAGGCACCGATAGGATAGTCAAGTCATATTCCTTAGCCTATAGATAAGGTCAACCACCAGTAGAAATGCATTAAGCGTGGTTTTCTACAAAATTAAGGGGGTGTAAGAAAGAGAGACACAAGACAATTATATTGGTTCCTCCTACAAACAAGGAGTAGTTCAATCCCCTTACACTTTCAAGTGATTTTTACTATATTCACTAAAGATTACAAAGGCTCAAACACAAAAACAAGAGATTTCCAAATGCTCAAGCATAAAAGCAAGAGACTTCTTATGTCGACCAATCACAACTTAAAAAGACTTCTTACAATCTAACATAATCAAATTAAAGATTGTTTGGTTTTACGCTTGATATACAATCAAAGGTGTAAACAATTACAAAACAGAGTAAGACTCTTAAGACTTTAGAATTTACAAGATATGAAATTGTTAAAAAAACTATTAAGTGTTTACACGCTTTTGAATTTAGCAGAGTAAGGGCGCTAGTTAAAACTCTTAAGACTTTAGAGAAGGATTTGAAAGGCGTTGGAGAGTGTTAGCGCATTAAGAGTCCTTGAGAAGCTATCAAATTAAGACATTGGAATGTTGTCTGATATGGCTAATGTCGTTTGAAAAGACATTTGAAAACCATTTCTTCAATTAGAATTATCTATTTCATTTCTTATGTCCTTGGATTTGACTTAGCACATGATTCAGAAGAAGACAAATTGTACTTGGTCAGGTCCTAAAAGAGACCATTCTCGAAAGAAGACAAAGTAGATGTGGCTTCTGAGTCGTCATAATCTGGATAGCTCTGAGTTTATGACTCAGAGTCTGGGTGGCTCAGAGTTTGATGATTCAGAGTCTAACCTTTAATAGCTTCTGGATGGATTCTTCACTTCTGATCACATGTTCACTTATGATTGATCTTTCTTAAGATCTTATATAAGGTCTTTAGCTTCTCTAGTGCTTTTAATGTTCTCATATATGTTCAGACCTTGATAAATTTTAATCTATGGTCATGTACACTTAAACATATATTAACATATCCAATTGTTCTTCAATACTTTGTTATCATCGAATCTTCAGAGACATTGTACAAATCCAAATTTGTTCCAACAAGGAAAACATGGGTAAAGAAGAGTAGTTGACTTTCCTTGTTGTGTCTTACCAAATACTACAAGGAAGAAAATAATGCAATACCAAATACTTCTGACATTGATTGGATGTTTTGTATAAAATTGTGGCACTTCTTGAGTTATTTGTGACTGCATCAAATCTTATGTATGAAATGCCTTAAAATTCTACCATCTTTATGTTTGTCATATCTTCTGATCTGTAACTATTTGCTCTGAATTTTTTTTGTTGTTAGTACCTTCCTTGTATTGTGAAAATTCCCATTGTGAATGTGCCAAAGTCTTTCCAAGTTGAATACATCTTTTCACATTGTATAATCATACGGTTTGGATCATTTATCCTTAGATGATGATATAAAGGCACTAGCTCATAGTGCATTTACGAAAGGAGTAAAATCGATTCCATTAGTGATTATGTTACATATAGTACTATTTTCACTCACTCTCCCACCAATATTTAATTTCATCATTCATTCATCTTTATACACCAACCAACCAGCTTCAATTTTTCGAATAGGAAAACCTCATAAGAAAGCTCACTATTTTTGTGCTTGCTTCGTTTTCTGCAAATTCCTCACCTATTAGACACGAGAATTGTTAAAACTATTCCTTACACGAATCAAACTCGGTGTATTATTCCAAAGATAGCTATAGAGAGGTCTTTTTGTGAGTGGTTTTGAAGAATTGAAGTATAATTGGAAACATAATACAATGGCTCCAACATTCATGACAACAACAATTGCGGAAACATCAGCTGCATTTAACTACAATATAAAGATTTGTAGCGTAATTGCAATCGTTGCCACAATTTAGAACCATGGATGAGACTTTAAAAATTCAGAGAAATGACAAGTTGAATCAGGTCTGTCTGTGTATGCATGACTGACCCCAATAAAGAAAAGTGGAAAGAAAGTATGGCTAGCAAGCAGGCAATTTTCATTAATATTAGAAAGTTTATACTTAGAGAAGGTATAAACAGATACGATAACACATGAAGAAACTCCTCTCTTGCACGGTATGTTACCCCTCGTGATTTGGGGGTAATTTACCCCTCATATATCAACCAATCAAATTGAGTGGTTTGTACTCTATTAACTAAATCAAAAATTAATGTGTTCAATTAATGTGTTTTTATCTTTCTAATCAAAGAATTTAAAGAGATATTTTATTTCCACGTTTCAATTGTTTAGAAAAATTTTGTTCTTCTTTTTTCTTTACTGTTTTTTGTTTCAACTTTTTATTTTTCCTAAAAAAAAAAAATTACCCTATATCTTGTTTTTTTTTTAAGCTTGGATCCGGAAAAATAAACAATCCAAAACGTTATTTTTTTGACATCAATTAGATCTATTTTATTAATTAGATTATTATATATTGTCATCGTGAGCTTAGTTCAGTTGGTATGGACAATGTATAATATATGTAAGGTTCGGGGTTCGAACCCCGGCCACCAAAAAAAAAAATTATTATATATTATCATATGCTTGCATCTATCAATATTAGCCTAAACGTTATTTTAATTTTGTTGGGTATTTTTACTGGCTACATTATTGCTAAAGCTACATTATTGCTAAAACAAATATCCATACGTTGTGTAGTTGGATACTATGTTCCAACAAGTTTTAGGCATCTCTGTGAGATGTTGGACACGGTGTTCCAACATCCTGGCACGGTTCAGTGTGTCTGGGTTCATGCCTATTTGTATGCGCGCTTTACCTTTTTAAGGAAACCACTTTTTCGTATCTTGGTGACCAAGCAACGTACATATCTGTACAAAATCAGTTGTACTTTTATTTCCAAAGGAGCAACAATATTTTAGGAAACAAAGTGATATGATTGGAAGTTCCGAAAGATGTTCCTACTTCTTAGGACTTTCCATATTTGTTACTGATTCATGTCTTGTAGATATGCTGAACGATCTACTTTGTTCTGAAGCCCAACAAGGTTTGTTAGCCCATATTGCTTCAGTATCAAAGGAAGACTTCAAGACCTAATTAGGTATTCAAGTTGTCATTCTAAAAAGTTTAGATTTTAGGGTTTTGAGTATTTGTGTGTTCTACTCTTGTATCATTTGATGCAAGTTTAGTCCGGTTTTACTTGTGAGCCTTTCTTGTATCATCTTGATACATGCTAAGAACTGTGTGTTGAGTTGTAAACTCGTTGTGCTACACCAAAGCTTTTAAGCAAAGTCGTAGTTGTTTTGTTTGAAGGTCACTTCACCATTTGTTATTGTTTTGAGTCTGATAGATCACAGGGGTTGTGATTGACCTCACAACTCATTTTCAAATGTAGATTTGCAACCCGAAATTATTTTTTTTTGGATGAATTGGTTTCTAATTCGATTTTGGTTTTTTATGCTTGCATGTATCACAAAAATATGTGGTTGTCACAGTTTCCAATTCCGGCTATGATTATCCAAGCAGCAGTGGCGGAGTCCTCCCGTAGTGGCAGTTGGACATAAGAGAAATTATTCCAATAATAATTAAATTAAATCATATAGAAGAATTACAGTTATCATAATTGTTTTCTTAAATTTGCTGGAGAGAATGAGAGAGAGAGAGTTTATGGGTCAGGTTTGGCATGGATTGTGCATAATAAGATTTGGTGATGATCTAATCTAGATGATATAAAAAATGGTCTAAATTGGACCAATCTAATTGGTGGTGCAAACTAAATGCCACCCAAAGAGATAATTACACTAGAAACTCTTTAAATTAATACTCGGTAAATTAATAAACTCTCTAAAATAATTAATTTTGTCTGATCCCGACTTGGGCCAATGTAAAAAATTGAAAAACTCGATAAAATAATAAGACTTCCTCAAAAAAAAATTGAAAAACTCGATAAAATAATAAGATAATAATTTTTCGGGAGATCCCTTTATAATTTTCGGTCCCAAGAAAATCATAAATTAATAATTCATAGAAATTGAAAAAAAAAAATATTACACTCTATTGAAATATGATTCAATAGTTGTCTGTTTTCCTTTAAAGTTCAAGTCTGGTTGGAGCTCATTTTTAACTTTTCTTATTGCATCCAATAGCTCAGATGTTGTATTTTTGTATTGTATTTTTCCAATGCATATGAACATAGTAGTTACTAATTTACGTTGAGTCTCAAGGTTCGCTGCAACGTAATTCTAAGAGGCATAGACTAATTTGCCTTTTTGTTTGGCATGTACTATATAATTACTTAAAAACTCTTTAAATTATTAATTATTAATTTATCGATAAATTAATAAATTTCTCCGATCTTGACATTATTAATTTATAGAATTTCTACCGTATAAGGTTTTTGAAATTAAAAAAAGTGCAAAATTTCATATTATTAGGTGGCTGCGAAATAATTAAATGACAACATATGAAATATTCTAACAGAGAATTCGCTGACTTTCTTGGGTCTAGCACTTAATGCATCAATGAAGCTGCTCATAATAATATCATAGAAACCGCAATGGAAAGCAGAATGTGATTCACTACAGTCATTAAAATGACGCAGTCACACAGTTAAACAATACAAATCCATCTAATCAAATCAAGGGTCAAGATTTATCTTATGTGACTACGTTGTTTTTTTTTTACTTCAGTGAATCACGGTCCATGGAAAGCATTGACAAATGTTTATTATACACTTCGGTTTCTCATCAAAGTCGCATAAAAGATTTACACAATCAGCATCAACTAAACAGTCCTCTGCAATTGACAAGAGAATAAAAGAGTTTAACAAAAATGAGATAAAATTGAGTACTTATTAAAGAAAGAAATATGAAAAGGATTAAAACAGGATTACCTTCATCATTCGTAGCAACTAGAAAGAGAGAAATAACGATGATCATAACATAAATAAATTTGACAATTTTAATCATATTTTATTACTTTTCTTGTAACAAATGTTTTTACACTTTGTATTTATAAAGCTCATCCTCTCCATACATTAATGAAACAGTTTTAGCACTTACGAAGTTGGAAAAAATTGTTCATAAAATTATTATTATTATTATTATTATTATTATTATTATTATTATTATTATTATTATTATTATTATTATTATTATTATTATTAAATGTATCTTCAGTACATCAATATATTGTGTTTCTTCCATTAGCACACCAAAGAGACGAGGTCACACACAAAAGTTACTAGTCTTAAAAGTCTTTTTATTTCTTTAATTAAATTTTCATTATTGTATAATCTATTATGATAGGATAGGGAAAATAAAAAAAGATTAATAATAGGAGTAACTTCATTTCAAGTGACAACAATAGAACGGTGCACGCAAGGGGAATAAGAATAACTTCATTTTAAATGACACTAGTAGAAAGATTCATGCAAAGGGATTTTAAAGCATGTTGATAAATGAATATGAAGAGAACCTTGATGATAAAATAAAAGGAATATGATAGATTGTTATTTGTGATAAAATAAAACTAATGTGATATAATAAATTTCAAATTAAGGAATGCTTATGGCTTGACCTGAGACGGAATCATAAGTTGTTATAATATTTTTTATTTTGATAACTTGCAATTTTTTTTTAAACAAGGCAAAATGAGATTTAAACTACCACTAATGATTCATCTCGTATAAGATGTGCAAAAGAGAATCATCACAAAATAATACAAAGTCTAGTCACAGATGCCAAAAAAACAAGCACCGAAGTAGTGAGACAAAAGAAACATGAAGGTTAGAGCCCAACACCCATACTAGATAAAGGATGCCGCCACCATTCATGATAGCTAAAGACAAAAGTAAGCATATTTGCCCTTAAGCAATGGAAAGATAACAGTTTAACCTTTTCTGATAAAGTTTTAGTATCTGCAGCCCTCTGATGAAAAATGTGATTGTTCCTTTCCTTCCAAATAATCCAGACACAAGCCATCCGGATTATTCAAAAGAAAGTGTATGACGAATGCAGTAGGCCAGCCATTTGCCCAAACTAAAGAAAATGATACTTACTCCCTACTGGAGCAACAAAAAATATATGCAGCCACTGCAAGACCGCAGACCACACGCTGCCAAAGATGTCGCAGCTGAAAAGAAGGTGATCTGCAATCTCCACCGCACCGCACCCCCCACACACGCAAGGTATCATCGTTGTGAAGGATATGTCGCATAACTAGATTGTCTTTGGTTGGAAGCCTATTGCGAAAAAGTCTTCAAGCAAACAATGACACCTTTAACGGAATTTGCTTTTGCCACACATCAACAAACATGTCCCGATCAGGAGGTGATTCAAGCGCCGTGAGATAATGATAAGTCCCCTTAACGAAGTAGCCATTAATGGGATCTATGACCCACCTCCACCTGTCAGAAATATGATCCTACAAAATAATATCATGCAACAAAAAACAGTCATATGCAAGTAACAAATGAGATGCCACCGATACATTTTCACATATATTGATACCATATAAATCTCTTCTCACCTAGGCGCGTTAAATTAGCGATGTCATATGGAATTATTCTTTTCAGTAATGCTAGAAACACACTTTTTTAACACTCTCTTTAATACTCATTCTCTTATTGGTTTAAACCATTGTGGGTCTACACTTTAAAAATTGAACAAACACAGAGTGGTGAAACATACATTAATTTCATCCAATAAAAAAGTGAGTGCTTAAGAGAGTATTGAAAAGTGAATGTTATTAACATTCCTCTTATTCCTTTTCATATACGAAACAAATGGGATATCTTCTCTAAATTTTGGAGTTATTCCTTTTCATATACGAAATAAATGGGCTATCTTCTCTACAAGAGTTATCTAATATGACCCTCTTATTTTTTTATAAAGGTTAATAAATTAGTAGTATTGTTAAGTTTTTCTTATGTATGTATTAATGATTTGTGTTTATTCCTTTCTTTTTCAATAATTAAATTTTCATTATTTTATAACCTACTCATGATAGGAAAGGGCAAATTACAAAAGATTATTACTGGGAATAACTTCATTTCAAGCAACTTTGGGAGAAATGTGCACACAAAGGTGCACGCAAAATGATTTTGAACAAGAACAATAATAAATAGAAAGAGAGAGAGGATTTTATTATAGGGAAATATAATGATTTGGTAAAGAATCACAACAGTGTGTATGGGCTAATAGTATGGCCAAATAACTACGTTGCTAAATTGACATGCACTTATAAAACTAGTAATACCATCCCCCTGAAGGAAAAAGAATACAATATCATTTTATCATAATTTGTCTCACTAATAACCTTACCATGAAAATCCAATGAGATAAACCATGGTGATGACTATATTTGGTAAGTGCACCAAAACGTTTTCAACTAATAAAGTAGCAAGTAAGTTGTTTCCAGAGGGTTTGTTGTATCAACTAGACAACTAGCTAAAGTTATTAAAACAATAAACAAAAGCAATAAATTGGGGGAGTTTGCAAATTTGATTTGAGTGTACAAAGAGACTGAGTTGATTGCGGAAGTAAAGGTTTTGATTGCAGAATGTGGAGGTAATTAGGATTCTTTTAATCCCCTTTATATATGTGTTGGATTTACTTCAGCCATTTATTAGTTATGAGATATGAATCTATTTAACTGGCTAGTTCGATTGGATTAAGCGTTTCTCCAGATGTCAAGTTGCTTTTGTTGATCACCTAAAGGTCATATGTGCGATACGGGTTACAAGGTCATCATAGGTAATTGAAACATAAACGAAGTTAATATTCCTAAATTGTTATCTAAAAGAACCGCCTAACCTTAAGAATCTTAGACGTTCACCACATAACCATACTTGCCCCTTGTAGATTAAATGGATAGGCCTAACCCTATCTTACTAGGGGAAAAGGATAAGTTTTATACGCAATATTCATAAATTAGACTAGAAATATCTCTGCAGACTATTTCTATGTTCAACCAAATCCTTAGGTGTGTCACACTCCCTATGATTTGTGGAAGCATTAACCTTTTGCATATAAAAATAAAATAAATTTAAAACATAACTGAAAAAAGACTTAAATTATTTGAATCCAACAAACAAATAGAGGTTCATCTTAGAACCCTTAATAATAGGTGTTTAGTTGCTTATGTTAACTAAAGACAAATTACAAAAGAAATAAAACATACTTTAATGACAAAGGATGCGGAGAGACTCTTCTGTTGATACTCATAGAAATTTCCTTCCTCTTGAACTGCAAAATTATGAATGAGAAAAAGTGAACGAAGGTTCTTGTAAACATATACAAGTTTTCAGCTAGGTTTGGGTTGAAAAACTGGGTTTTTCCCACAAACCCACAGAGAAAAATAGGGAAAACCCTAGTTTTACCCAGCCTTGCATGTGCCCTGCAAATGGGGTAATGTGCATCATGTGTAGGTACTAGAAAAAGGTTTTTCTCCTAAGTTTTGCACACCCATGGCGCGTGGCTTCAGCTCCCTATGCAATTTTGCCTTTTTCTTTTATCTTTTGAGTGCTTTCTACCTCCAAACTGGTATTGGGACTTGGGACAAATTTCCATAAATTTGTTATATCTTTAGAGGCCTATTTAATCTTCATTTCATTTCTTCCACTTCTTCATGAGGTGTCATGCTTTGCCGAATTACATGATTTTACAGTACAATACTTACAAAACACCTATGAATTGCTTAGTTTGGGGAAGAACTATAATTGAATGACTTGATATGAAAACATTACGAAATGTCCCTTAAACAATGAGCAAACTTCTCTAAAATTCCTCTTTATTGACTCTAATTGCTAATAAAATGAATGAAAAACATAATAAAAATAACTTAAGATGACATGTCATCACAACCTCAAACTCTAAATGTTGCTTGCTCTTAAATTCTAAATTTGCATAAATTTTGAGAGAGAATACCATTCCTTAGAGGTTTCTTAGATCATCATCCATTACATTTCGAAACTCAGCTAAGTTACCACTTTCATGCAAGCGGAACATGTATGTACCTCCTAAAGCCAGTAAGGTTGGTCATGACATTTGTCCACTCTAGTCGTCATGTGAAAGCACTTTGCTATGGACTTGAAGATATTCCAAACAAACATTCAAGATCACTTTATTTACACATTTTAAAGGTCTTTCAAGATTATAAGTGGCTTAGGTCAAGGTGGGATATATTTGAGAAAGTAGGCTAACAAAACAACTGGGAAGTAGATTTTTGTTAAGAGGCCAATTTTTGGCTCTTTATTTTTTTATTTTTTTTGTGTAGACCCACTTTATGTGGTTTATCTACATTTTTAATTCTTTTTTATTTTTTTTATAACCAAGGTCTACTGGTACCCCACACCATATTTAGAATGTTGCTAATTTAAATGAGCAATCCCAAAGTTAGTTTCAAATTGTACCAACTTTTCAAAAGTCTATTTAACTTAAAGGGAAATCAAATAAACAATATTATAGGTTCAAAACTTGTGACATGATTCGTCAGTTAGTAGCAACTGAGAAAATTGCATGGAGGTTCAAAGCGGTTTCAAAAATGATAATAATATCAGGGTGGCTTGAAAAAGGATCAAAGTAACAAAAAAAGGGTCTCGTGTGTAAAATATTGTAACCGATATTCCATAGACCTATAGTAAAGTGGTGTATATTTGGCTTCAAGTCTCACCGATTATTGATGGATGTACTAACAAGTCCATCAAGTTGAAACACATAATAGAGTAGTAAGTTATTGTCTCCCTAGAGATTATCGTTCAACTCAGCAATTAATGGAAAACCTCATAAGAAAGCTCACTATTTTTTGTGCTCGCTTCATTTCTGCAATTCCTTACATATTAGACACAAGAAATGTTGAAACTATTCCTTACACGAATCAAAGTCGTTGTATAATTCCAAAGATAGCTGTGGAGAGGTCTTTTGGTGAGAGTGGGTTTGAAGAATTTAAACATAATTGGAAAGGAAATACAATGGTTCCAACGCGGAATGACAACTGCAACTGCAGCAACATCGGCCGCATTTATTTGAAGTTAAATATGAAGATTTGTAGCACAATTGCAACCTTGGCCACAATTTAGAACCTTGGCCAATAAAATGTGACTATAAATTTTGGTATTTGCTCTAAAACAAAAGGATGGGAATAGGACCATTAAGCAGAATTTAATTTAAAGTAACATTAACATGCAAGAAAATTACTAAGATGTATATAACTAAATTTATGAAAATATGGAAGTACAAAAGGACAAAAATCAAAAGCAAATAAAAATAAAGTCATATACTTATAATAATTCTGCAAGTCATTTTATTCTAGAACAGGCACAATTTTGCATTGCAATTAAGCAATATTATTTAGTAGCACCTTTCACTAAATGATGGTAGCTAGCATGCGGTAAAGTATAATGCAAATATCCTCCAAGTGAATTTCCCACAAGATAAACTGGTTTACCAATGACCTGTATCAAATCAATTTGTATCATTGCTTTAATCATAACTTCCACATGCAAGGCACCCTCTAACTATAACTTTCATGTATATAAAGGAGAAACAAGTTGTGATGGTTTCTTCTGCAAAACCGATGCTGTAAACTGGTTTTATATTGCAGACAATACAAGATTAACTATTCTTGTCAGTGAACATTTGAAGTTTCCTCTTAGGAACATAAGAATGGTTAACTAAACAGTATTTAACATCGTAACGTATGAAGCACGAACACGTGTCCGACACCGACAGACACCGACACTTGTAATTACATTAAATTATGTGATTTATTCAAGTTATTAGCTGCGTCGGCGTGTCAGTATCTGTGTCATGTCCAGTGTCCGTATCTGTGCTTCATGGCAACATAAAAGAAAAAAGGTACCTGAAATGGAAGTGCGATTCTTCATTTCCTTTGCCATGGCTCATATTATCACTTCATAATTTATTTTTATGACAGGGATGTGAGCGATCTTGGACACATGACGACTTCTCCGATTGGCATACCTTGCTGTTAATAGCGCGCATCCGTTAATGTTCAATAGCTTAAGAGAGGAGGGAAATTCATCTCTTGGCAATAAACCAAGTCTTGGACAATCATCAAATTTCAGTTTTGGACAAGTTACAAATACAAGTGATTTCAGAAAAGAAGGCAACATGACTTTAAAAGACTCAAGCTATGTGTATATAAAATAAAAAATATTAAATAGATACACCATATTAATGTCGATATTTTAATTAATCTATGAGTTTTCAAAATTTTATCATATTAACTATTATATATTGGCACGTCAAAATTTTCTCCTGCATATATAAGCATATAAAATCTTCAACGAATGCGGTGCAAATATTTAACGGTGTTTTAAATATAAAATAAAAATTTATTTAATAGAATCATTACATTAATGTTGATATTTTAAAAACAGTCACGGGTTTTCAAAATTTTATCATATTGACTTTCTCATATGTGTATATGAAAATTTGTTTATGCGAATATAAACAAATAAAATTTGCAACATATGCATTGTAAAAATTGAATAGTGTTTTGCATTCAAAATAAAACTTATTTAATATGTGTCAAAAAAAACTTATTTAATAGAAACACAACATTAATGTTGATATTTTGAAAATATGCTTATGATTTTCTAAAATTTTATTGTATTGTCTTTCTCATATATGTATATAAAAATTTGTTTATGCAGCTATCAACATATAATATCTGCAATTGTATGCGGTGTAAACATTTAATGATGTTTTTCATACAAAATAAAAAATTATATAATAGAAACACCAAGGTTTTAAAACTAAAGAGTTTACCTCACCTCGTTTTACCTATGTAAACTCGAATCATAAATTCGACTCATGAATTCGTACAAGTTTATCTAAAATTAAAATTATATAAAATTTATTATATACATGACATACGTAAGCTAATATTATATTGCAAATAGGTCAATAGTGCAAAATATGACTTAATTCTAAAGGCAAAGTATACATAACCACCATAATTAAGAGTTGTGTTAACATAGTATCAAAATACAATATTAACTTACAAAATCATAAGTTTCACAAGTCTCTAAACCATAAAAAAAAAAAAAAAAAATCCAAAAAAACAAGTTTCACAAGATTCTAAAATTGTTAATAAAACTATCCAAAAAATAAACTAGTTAATTTCTTCAAAAGTGTAATCCTTCTAAAGTTTCACAAGCACATTCAGTATTTAGTAAATCACACATCAAAGACAAACAATAACATTTTGTACCTTAGGCTTTGAAAAAAATTAGGTTTTCAAGGAAAATGGGTCCAAAAAATAAAAGCCCAAAATAAAATAAAAAAGAATTATGCTCGTTATCCAACACTTTTTGCTCGCTCCCATCTGAAAAGACCAAAACGCCCTTGCATGAGTTAACTCACGCTGGTGTTAAATTTGTGTGACAAAACTCACGTTGCGCGCTGTTTTAAGGCCAGACAGAACCTCATTTTTTCATTTCCCATCTAAAATCTCCAAAATCTCTCTCAAATCACCCAAATCCGAAATTCCTTCAACTTTAAATCAAACACCACTCCAATAACAAGTAAGTTTTCATAATCATACACCATTAACCTTTTTATGTTGGTATGTTAGACTTGTTTCACTTAAATTAGAATTTTTTAGTTTTAGGGTTTTGTTTAAATTTTGATTTTTTGGCAAAAAATGATACAATGTTACATGTAAATGACTTATATTGCTTAATTGTTTAGATGTTTGCATGTTTATGTTGTAATTATGAGTTTTAGGGTTTATGTATAATTTGTTCTCCAAGTGTTTGATGAAATGTTTGAATGACTTTTTCATTGATTGTTTAATTTTTTATGGTGTAGGTTTGAAACAATGATTGATTAGTTCAGTGTTAGCATACGCTTTAATGGTGGAAATCCTCAAATGTTGAAGGTTCGATACATTAATGTAACGTTAAAAGGTCTCAAGGATCAACTGGATGAAATCAATCAAGGACTTAACCTCAGAGACACAAGGAGGGTGGAATACATTTGGTATGAATGTCCAACGTTGGACGACGGGAGGATAACGTTCAGTCGGTAGAATTAAAGAACGACGACGACGTGAGGAGCATGTTCTCGATTTTTTGGGAGCACAAAATGTTCCCGTGAATCGATATGTTTGTCATGTTGTTGACATCGCCTAAAGATATTCTCACAAATTTGATTCTGCCAGAAGATCGTGATTAGGTAGGGAATGCACCTTCCAACTACAACAATTATCGTCTTACCTCTGAAATTGGATAAGGTCAAACCTGTTAAACAACAACTCTCAAGCATTCACTCGGAAGTTGTATGTTTAGGTAGCGTATTGAATGTCGTGATTTGCAAGCCCCTTTGAAAAGTCAAAAGATTAAGAGTACTCAACATGTATTATGCAGAATCAGTTATATAAGTTATGAAGGAATTCGATATCATAACTTATATAACTGA
>Ga0315914_1006066_pt1 | contig 17303 bp, 6 predicted proteins | sample MpolenodulesMG_FD_203920 | JGI IMG/M metagenome (GOLD analysis project Ga0315914, IMG submission 203920) | Medicago polymorpha root nodule microbial communities from Los Angeles, California, United States - elongated nodules | ecosystem: Host-associated > Plants > Roots > Nodule | place: USA...
GTAAAAGGTAATGAAAGAGCACTTAAGATATATAGTGATATAATTTAGTCAAATAGTTATTCATCAACTTTTATAAAGTTTATTGCCTTATAAATTATTGATGTTGAATGATAGAACATGTAGAGACAAACTTTATGCTAGCTGAACCACTAATCAAAGACATGACTCATAAGGTCTTTCATATGCTTGTTGTCATTAAAGATGTCTTGGATTAGTGGGAGTCTCTTTTATCTTATGTTCTATACTTTAGTTTTGGTATCGATACAGACTTTATGTTATGATTTTCTGCAGAAATAAATTTTATGAGGTTGTTATTGTTATAACAATTTATGTATTATTTCTGTAAATATTGAATTTGCAAACTTCATTTTGATCTCACTAAAGTTTTCCGTTGGATCAGTTGGAAATAGGCATGATTTAGAGATCACATTACATGAAATTTTCATGTCACTCATCCATATCGATCTATGTCATCAAGTGCATTGATATGGTGGTCGTAGGGGTTCCGTCACGTTATACGTCAGTGACGACAGCCGCGGTGGTCCCATTATTAATGTATGAGGTGGACCAGATTGTAAAATTGAAATCTAAAGATAAATAGCATTTAGACGCGCGCCTAAAGAATTCTGGTATAATTATTAAGATATGTAGCTCAAGTGGGAGATTGTTGGAATATTTTATTATTTAATTATATTCCAATATCATTATGTGGGCAAATATCATAATAATAATTATATTAGCTATTTATCAATTGTGAGTCTTAATTGATTAGTGATCAAATTAAGTAATAAGGCTATTAGATTTCTAATTGGATAATTAATTAAATATTTAATTAGTTGATATGGACTCAATGAGTGGATGTCCGGATGGCCCATTAACGGAATAATGGGAAACTCTAATGGTCATCCAATATAGGCTATGGTCCCCAATATACCGTACATGGCAAAACTCTCTCTTCTCCCCATCTGAAGAGAACTTGAGGCATAAAGGTACCGGTTGAGGAAGAACCAAACTAGCCGCCGCTAACCCCTTATGTTTGTTTCAATCATTCCTCTATGTTTATCGTCGTATAGTTGAGAGGGCTGCCATGAAAGCTTTATCCAGGTATTCCTTATACCTAATTCTTAATATCCTTGATAAATCAAACATGTTGTAGATCCGTTCATAATGATGTTCAATGTTTTGTTTGCTTCCGCTGTTGATTCATAATTGTTGAACATGTTTTATCAAATCTGTTTTTAATTAGACCTAAATTTCTAACATTTAAGCCTTTAACTTGACCTATGGTTTTTAATTAAAGGAAAAATGAAAATGCCACAAAAAAAGATATAAAGAAAATTGGTACTCATTGTCTAGTGGAAGACGAAGAGTTTAAAGACTTTGTAGTTGTATGTTACCCACTTATAATACCAAGTCACAATCTAAATCTCAAGGCGTAAACTAGAAAAGGTTTTAAACTTGCATAATTTTTAAGTTGAGGTATTTTATCAAGTGATTGACAGACAACCTCAAGAGCCTAACAACATATTTACTGTGGTGAGTATTGAATTGCTTATTTGTGTAGCAAGTTTAAATCCAAGAGATTCATTTTGTGCATTTGACAAGGAGAAGCTGATTAATTTGGCTCGATTTTATCTATCAAAATTTTCTTCTTTGAAGCTTATGGGAATCGACAATCAACTTGAAAATTATATCATGGATGTTCGTTTTGTGAACAATGTTCTAATTTAGGTGGGATTAGTGATCTTTCAAGAATGTTTGTGGAAACTAGAAAACATATTGTTTATCCAATGGTATACAAGGGCGTATGCAAAATTGCAGCAGCTATTTCATATATTGCATGTTAAATTTAATTTATGCTTAGATTGTTGTGGATTGTACTAATTTAATAAAAATGATATTGTTGTAGCCGACTCCTTTGCACTTGACAGTAAAAGAGTATGTTACGCCTGACAAATTTGCTTTCTGGAAAGAATATGGGGAGTCTATCGGTTTTCATTATGTAGCCAGCGGCCCACTGGTAAGCTCTTAACAGATGCATTAAAATGTCATTGCATTTGCACCCCCTCTTTTGGTTTATGACTTAGTAACAATTAGCTTACAGATCTTATGTGATGCGATAAAACAACAATTCTACCTAAATGGACAAAAGGAATATGCAGTATGCCTCTAACCATCCTCTTGGATATATACCATCTTGATTATATTATTAAATTGTCCAAACATTTTGATTATTGTCATCGTTGAACTTTCGGCATTTTGATCGTGATCCCCATATTTGTGCTGTGCAGGTATGATCTTCGTACAGGACTGGGGATCTGTTTGTCCAGACAATGGTAAGAGAAAAGGCCAAGAGGGCAGATGGCTCATTATTGTAGCTCTTGGCTCTGTGATTATGGATATATAGCAGCAGCAAGAGATGATGAGATTTTTGCTGCTTGTGCAATTGCTGCACAGAAAGATGGTTAGCTATACAGTTGTCTTCTATTGCTTTGGAGTGAAGATATCCAGATTTTTTGTCAATTATATGAAATATTTGGTTGCAGTGAGAAATCTATTCACTTAATCCATAATTCATTATATAACATATGGTTATTTGATATTTTTAGTTTCTTTTTTCGATATGATAACTGTGGATAGACTTGAACTTATAACATGTTGTAAACCATTAACCATTTAAAATTGTCACTACTCTATGTACTTTTTATTTATTCATAGCAAACATATAAGTAGTAAGAATAGTGTAGAAGTAGTCATTGAATCCAATACAACAATGATTAAAAAGGCGAGCTAATACAAGGAAAAACAAGAGCATGCCAAGAACCACCATGTAATTATACAATTCTAAAGGGCTATATCACTCACAAGAGAAGCAGTGGCCACTCTTTAATCTAACCCAGAACTACTTCCATGATGCAACCTTAAAATGAGTGAAACTCTGATTCTTGATGATCCCTACATAAAACAAAGAGTGCCCCATCCACTTGGGATGCAGGCACCATAAAATTTCATGTAATACTACTAATCATGAAAGTCAGATTATTTCTTAATGTGAGGTGATTGCTAACTTCCGCAGCCATCTAGTTTTGATTGAACTTTCTTTCCCTGCTGTTGTAATTCAGAATTTCCTTCGAAGGAACACCTATTTTCAGAAGGATCAGTTTGGTTCCTTACTTTAAAATAGAAATCATTAAAAATTGAGGCTAATAAATAACCATGTAGTATTGCCACTTCACATTGAAACCGTGTCCAGTGTCTAACACATGTCAATGTCTGACAATGACACGGCAATGACACATGTGATTACATTCGATTCTTCTACTTTTTCAAATTATTTCCGGTGTCGATGTGTCATTGTCGTGTCAACTGTTTGTATATCTGTTTTAGAGATAAATAATGTTCTGGTATAAATGCAATGAAGTGGTTCAGGGTTGTAGCCTTCAAACAAAGTTATGAGGTGTGTTGGGATATGTTTCTCCTCAATCTTGTGGTTCAGAACTTAAAGTACACTCAATCTTGTGGATTAAAGGGTTACTTGTAACACGAACACATGCCAAAAAATAGGATAGAAATTTGTTATTGTTATTTGAATGATAGTAGGATCCCGTTTGCATTGAGCTTATGAAAAAGAGCTTATACAAATAAATAAGTTTTTATCTTAATTTATAACTTCTCACTAACGAAAATTGTACCTTCATAAACCGTTTTATCATAAACTACATTAACAAGCTTATAAATAATACATAAAAGCATATTTATTTGCATAAGCTGTTTTGCATAAGCTCTAAAATAAGCTAATCCAAACAGGGCCTAGGTACAATTGTTTTATTTGGTTTTCTGGCTTAAATATATGCCGCCTGGCGCCAAAATCATGATACATACAATTATTTGCAAACATTAATCCATCTTGATATACAAATTTTGAAAGTAATGTAAGCAGCTAAATTGATTACAAAATTACAGGAAATTAACATCTAAGTACAAGGAGGATTTGAGTTGCTGGGTTGGAAAAACTCAATTTTTAGTTCCTAAAGAAGGCCATTAACTGGTGATGTGCTAGTTACATGCTCTCTTTGTTAGCAGTTAATGTTTCATTTTTCTTGCCACCTTTTCTCCTTGGTTTTGCCTCTCCTAGCATCATTATAACATCCCTCATGGAGGGTCTTTCCTTAGGTAGCTTAGCAGTGCAAAGAAGTGCTATTCTGAGAACTAAAAGCATCTCTTCTTGAACATGCTTACAGTTTCCTACACTTGGATCTAACGCCTCTTCTGGAGAATTTTTGTCTATCTTCCTTCTAATCCACCCTACAATGTCTACAGATTCTCCAAAGTCTGGATCTATAGGCCGCTTTCCTGTAATAAGCTCCAAAAGAACTATTCCAAAGCTGTAAATGTCAATCTTTTCATCTACCTTCAAGGAGTATCCATATTCTGCCAAAATAGTAAAGCATTGAAATGGTTAGAAATGTGAATATTGTAAATCGAAAAATTAAGAAACATTGCTTACCCTACAAAAATAAAAATAGTCAGTATTGTAAGGAGTAACTCACCAGGGGCAATGTATCCATAGGATCCGGCAATCATGGAGACTGTTTCATTCTTCCGAACCATCATCTTGGCTAATCCGAAGTCTGCTATCCTTGCCTCAAGATTTGCGTCAAGAAGTATATTATTCGACTTGATATCACGATGGATAACAGGTGGATGACAGTCATGATGAAGATAAGCCAGTCCCTGTGCGATTCCTAGAGCTATGTTATACCGCGAAACCCAGTCTACAAGCAATCTCGCTGATTGTTTACCATGCAAGGCATCTCCAAGGTTTCCATTGACCATAAATTCATAAACTATCATCACATCAGTGTCATTATAAAGAAACCCTAGTAGTCTAACAATGTTCCTATGCCTTAGCCTCCCTAAAAGATTCACCTCTCCAACAAGATCATCACCACTTCCTACTTCAATATCAGATTCTGTTCTCCATAATTTTTTGACTGCCACAACTGTACTTGATTGCGCAATCTCAGCCTTATAAACAACGCCGGTCCCTCCCATGCCTATCACATTTGTTTCCTTGATGCAGGATAAGATATCAGTACTTGTAAAATCGAGTCTCTGAAATGCCATCAATCTCCAAGGCCATCCCTTGCTACCTCCGTAAAATCTTCCTCGGAAGCACAATCCTTCAGTGTACCACTTCATGTATATGGATCTTGCTACCAAAGCAGCAAGTCCAATGGCTAAGATGGATGATATTCCAATTATCCATCCTACAATAATGTGCTTTGTGTGTGAGCTTCCGTGCCTCATTGTATATGCTGAGGTTTTCCCACATGGAGGGAAGAAACCACCGCAAAGGCCAGCATTTCCCACAAGATCATTTGGATTTATTGCTCTTAGCATGCCATTTTCCGGGACAGGACCTTCTAACTTGTTGTATGAGACATTGAATGTTTCCAGAGCTGGAGACATACCAAAGTTATCAGGTATTTGACCGGTTAGAGAGTTATTAGCAAGATCAAGAATGGACAATGTAGGCATGCTTGCTATAGCTTTTGGAATGCCGCCCGTCAAAAGGTTGTTTTGCAGGCTCAATTTTACCAATTTCTGACACGAAGCAATGCTTTCTGGAAGGACTCCGGAGAAAAAGTTTGATGAGAGATCCAAAACTCCAAGTGAGGGACAGTCTTGGAATTGGTCTGGAATATCCCCTTCCAGGTTGTTTTCAGAGACGATGAACGTCTGCAGATTTGAAATGGAAATAATGGTGGAAGGAAGAGAAGAGTGGAGGTTGTTTCTGGAGAAATCAATGAACGAAAGAGATGTGGAAGAAGCAATGTCCTCAGGAATTCCACCAGTGAGACTATTGTTAGCCAATTCTAGCCTCTGAAGCTTCTCAAGCTTACCAAAACCAACAGGAATTGTACCAGAAAGAAAATTGTTTTGAATTCGAACACGAACGAGTGAAGGACATTTGGATAGGCTTGTTGGAATTGGACCATTGAAGGCATTGTTGAAAAGTATAAGCTTGGTGAGATTTCCCTTAGTGCAAAGAGTTTCAGGAATCTCGCCGGAGAGTGAATTGGACGATACATCCAACCACTGCAGTGGCGAATTCTTGCCGAGGTCTCTAGGCAATGGCCCTGACAAAGAATTGTTCCATAGCTCAAGCACCTCTAGTTGAGGCAAATCTCCAAGGCCAGAAGGTACAGGACCAGATAGCTTGTTCCTCATGAAGTTCAGAAGCTGCAAATTCTTCAGCTGACTTATTTCAGCAGGAATATTTCCTGATAACATGTTGTCTGAGAGATCAAGCAGCATCAATGAAGTCATGTTTCCAATAGTTGTTGGAATCTTTCCTTCAAAACTGTTCTTGTACAAGAAAACTGTGTTCAATAACTTGAGTTTTCCCAACTCATCAGGAATTTCACCACCAACGTTGCCTTCTGCTAAATCAAGATACTTCAGCTTGGTTAAATTTCCAAACTCTTTCGGAATCCCACCTTCAAATTCGTTATAACCGATGATCATATACTCCAGCAATGAAAGTTTACCAATCTCATCCGGGATTTTCCCGGTGAGATTATTCCCAGATAGACCAAGGTACTTCAGATTACTCAAGTTACTGATGGATTTTGGAATAGACCCTTCAAAGAAGCTGCCTCTAAGATCAAGTGTCTCTAAGGAAGAGATATTTCCAAGGTCCTCAGGAAGAAAACCTGAGAAATTGTTGCTTGATGCATTCAAGGAAACAAGTTCCGACGCCTTTCCAAGGCCTGATGGAAAGTCGCCGGTGAAGAAATTCTGGCTTACGTCAAGACTCTTTAGTGAGGTGAGGTTGGTTATGTGTTTTGAAAGTGGTGACTCAAATCCATTGCAACACAAGTTTAAAAAAGTTAGACTCTTTAAACTTTGTATCTCATTTGAGACAATTCCACTCAGATTCATGTGTGAGAGATTAAGCTTCTCTACAGCTCCAGCTGAGTTGCACTGGACACCAGTCCAGTTACAATGAGCTTTAGCTGCTCCTCCATCCTTCCAATCATGTAGGCTATTAAATGGATCAATGAGACCTGCTTTTATAGAAAGTAAAGCAGATGCTTCATTATCTGCTTCTGCACCAGCACAACAAATGCAACAGAAGAAGAAGAAGACGATGATGAAAGACTGAGTTTTGAGCTGCATTTTGTTGTTGTTCTTCTTCAGCTTGATCAGTGTCTCAGTTTTCTACCATTGCACTCTCTAATGAAGGACAATGGTGTTGTAAGGAGTAGACATGACACTGACAGAGAGTGATATCTCTTGATTTTGATAAGGAATTGATTGGAAGGACAAAGGAGGATATGGTTAATGTAAATAGGATTTGATATATAATAGGGTTGGGTTAGTTATAAACCATTCATTAATGTTGGTCATTTTTTTAAGGTTTGTCATGTTTATGGATTAGTATTTGATAGCAGATAATAATGTTAACATAGTGACAGTGAAGGTTTGGAATTATTGGAAATTTCTCCGACATAAAACATGGTAGAGAATGTGACCCTTCATGCCATTTAGTTCCTACTTCTTTTATGTGTTTTCATTGTCAACTTGAAGAAGGAATAGAGATGTACTTTTTTTCTTTTATTTAAAACCAATTGTTTCTCTAATTTGTTTATTATGAATCCCTTTTTACAGCAAGGATATCCTTGCTAAGTTGTCTAGAACAAAAAAATGAAAGAATTTATCATCTGCATATAGATTCACCCCTATATTAACTGTCACCGATAACACCGACACTTTAAATTAAAGACGTGTCAGTAACATGTTAAACATATGTCAATGTTCGACACCAACATATGTGATTTAATATATTCATTTTCTTAAATTATTACCAGTATCGACGGTGTTTTATGTGAAAAGATATTAAAAGGAATAAAAAAAAATGTAACTACTACGCTACTACATAGTTAAGTAAACTTTATAAACTCATTTAAGCTTTAAGGATGAATGTTTTCAGAACCTTTCCTTTTGGGAAGTTAATAAACAATATTCAAACTCAAAAGATCTTGTCATGGCCCATGACAGTACATTCAATAAAAATATTTATTCTAAGTATAAGAAAATAAAAGTATTCATTAAGCTACTTCAAGTGTGTTTCATGATTGTTAAAGTTGAATTTCTGGTGGACTTAAAGGGTAACTTCTAACTATGACAAAGATTCAGAAATGATGCATAAATGACCCAAACTAACATATGGTTAAAACTTAAAAGTAGGATCTACCTAACCTGAAAAATTATGTACTTGTGATGATTATCTTAATATCAAAATCTAAACCAAAAGAAATATTATAACCAATGAACCATTATCCATCCCCACTTGATAGTTTTATCCTAATAAATGTTAATTATTCATAATGATTTAAAGGGAATCTTTCCATGTTAGAGGGAGAAAGAAACATGAAAAAGAGACAAATTCTACCATTCACTCACTAATTGCTTTCAAAGAAATGAAAGGACACAAAAATGATTGTGGGAATGTGGGGTATTAAGATTAGAGCACCTGTTACAGTATCAACTATAAACAAAGAAGCTTAAATACATTTTGGTCTTTTTGCTTATTCACAAATTTTATTCCCTAGCTCCAATTTTCATAATTTCATAAATTTTCTGCACCAATAAATTTTGAACTTATTATGTTGAAGTGCCATGTTGAATAATGAACTCACAATGTAACAAAAATTTCTAGTTCTACAATTTGATAGTACACATTAGGTTAATTTCCGAGGGAGGTTTAATTTATTTTTCTTTTACCTTTTAAACCTTTTGAATACAAATAAAAAGTACTCAAACTGCAGTACTTGATAAAAGTAGGGTCATATGCAAATGTCATTAAGAAAGGATAATAAACTACTAAAGGAAATATGAAACAGAAGAAAATGGGGGGAGAGTGGTGCACTTAATCAATCATGGCATGATGAGAGTATGAGCCCACCAACTGCCACTTCTTTCATATCAAAATTCATTATTTTTTGTTTTTACTTCTTTTCTCTCTTACAAATATTCACATGCAAGCATGTGGTGTGTTGGATTTAGGTAAGTGATACACATTACTAGTACTACTACCGTTTCTATTGCCCTATAACACATTTGCCACCTATGATCCATCCATATACTGAATCATATGGAAGGCATGTGAAATAGCAGCTTCCTAGTGAAGTACATTTTTTTTCTCATTATTTTTTGACAGAGACAGTGAGGATTTTAAATAATCAATTGGTCATGGTGCTTAATTATTTGATGACTATTATGTTCTTTCTTATAGTTATATACCATTTTTTTATAGGAATCCAAGGGTGGTATATTGGAGAATGTTGAAAAAATGAAAACTTTGCTTGCGTGCGTCCACATGGGGTTTCATCCCAAGCATTCACCATTTTAAAAAAGAAAAGAAAGAGATATGTCATATTATTATTATTACATATACAGCAAAGAGATGCTAAAACGGGATCAAGGTGCCCCTAATTGCACATGTACAAGTATGATGCATCATATTTCTTTTTTGACCAAGTGTACATGTATGATGTATGTAATGCATGTATATTGGTTTTCCAATAATCACTTTCCACGTATTTTCGGTCTTATTTCTTTTGTTTTTATGATTTTGTATTCCTATTAGGCAATTTTGAGTGTACCGGTACACCGTCATATATTAAATGAATAGTTTAATGAGTTTTTTTATTTAGAAAAAATATATTTTCTATCAGTTACAATTATAATAATTATATTTTATTTCTCAAAAGTGTCGGCAAATCAAAATTCAATTTTTATTTTATTTTTAATACTTATAATAGTGAAAGTTAATTATTATTTTTTGATAAAATGTTAAAAAGTTAGCATGAGTATTATAAAGAATGAAATTTTTTTTTTCTTATGAAATAGTAATATTTTTAAAAATATAAAAGTCAATAAATATCTCTCTATTACATAAAAATGATCGTTAACTTATTGATTTATGAAATAGGTGTACCGGTACATTTTAATTTAAAGGTGTATCACAGAAACTCCCTTCTTATTATGATTTTGTGTGGTGTATTTTTTATTTCTCCATCTTAGTTTGGTGTTTGCTTTATTCAGGTTGAAAGATTAGTTTTGATCAAGTGAAGATTCAATCAATGTTTTCCGCTAATCAAGTTGCAGATCTGAAGACATGAATATTCCGGACACTTGAATATAGTCATATTTGTAATCACATGCACTTTGTCGTTTTATGTCATTAACATGTAAGTTTGTTTGTAAATTTGTCATTTTTGTTTTTAGCGACTTTGAATTTGTTGTATCGATGTACTATATCAATTCTTGATAGAATGAATGCCATTTATTTATAATCCTTTTGCTTTGCTCTTTTTATTTATTTTTTCCTCATTTCAATTCCCTTTATTTTATTTTTAAACAGAATTTCACTCCCCATTATTTTCAAGTTGATATATATCAGTTTGGGCTTGCAAAGTCCGATACAAGCATGTTAGGTAGGCCCTACAATTATCCAACCACCCCCTAAAACCATCAAAATACAAATTTACTCATTTTCTTTTTTTACTTTTTTACCATTTCATTTTTTGCTAAACCATCAAACTAAACGAACCCCACTTTCAATATTTTGGAAACTAGACTCGTTCACTCCAAAGATTTCTTCAATTCCCCAAAGTTTTTCCATACGCTAAAATTAATCGGAATTTAAAATAGTTCCATTAAACTTGAGCTACGTTGTCGAAAAATTAAATTGTTACGGGTAAACTTGAGTCAAGTTTACCATAACACTAGATAGTTCCGATAAACTTACTTCATGTTTATAAGAATTGATTTTTCTTAAATGATGTTGTTTTGTAATAGATATGTAAATACGCCAATTATGTGATAGACATCAATTATATGTAGATTACATAAGCTTTCAAAACTAATAGGTTAATAATGATGTTAATCTATGTTACAGACGTACAATTTTTTAATGTAGCCACATAACATAATTTATTTTAATGTATTATTGTAGGTGTTTGATATACAATAAGTTGTACGACACTGAACTATAAGCAATTCAAAATTAATCTTAGGTTATTATGACAAGGGTGAAAAATATAAGCAAGGTAGTATAGTTCAACACAAAGTGTTTGTAAAAAGTGTGGTTGCTCATTTAAGATGATCAGGTAAACGAGTAATGTTATGTTCCAATAATTTTGCTTCATGTTTATCAGCTCTAAAATTGTGTGTTGGTAAACTAAGTTAATTTTTATTGTATTTTTTTTCTCAATAAATTTTTTGCTAAACTTACTTCAAACCTATTGATTTGCAGCTAAATAACTTTTCTTTTGTTGAAGTTAACGGAAGACAAAAATATATGTCGTCAACTTCAAATTTATTGTAGCCGTAAATTTGAAAATGAAAAATAAAAAAGTGGGAGTCAACGAAATGAAAATAAGATGGTATATTATTTTAGAGTTAAATATGTTTTTATTCCCTTTAAACATATTAACTTTCATTTTTAGTGGGACTCAATTTAGAAAAGAAAATTGAGGTTTTAGATGTCTTAAAAAAAATGTCACTCTAAAAATAATAATAATGATATGTCAATGATGACCTTTTTTTGAGGTGAAACGTAATCAATGATGACCTCTAACAATGATATTTTAAGATTTTAACCATTACATGTCATCAAAAAAGTCACTCTAAGCATGAAACGTGAACTTTTGAAGAAAAAAATGACAACTAAAATCCGTACCAAAAATTTAGAGAATCAAAGTTAAAATTGCTTTTTTTAAAGGGATGGAAAATGAAAGGCATATATTTAAAGGATCTGAAAATATATTTAACCTACTTTTTAATAAAAAAAAAAACTAATGGAAAACGGATAAATGGTATTTTTAAAGAAAAATATTAATAAGTGTCCTTAAAATACCAATATCAATTGCGATTAGTGTGTTTTCACTTAACCTGAAGACATTGTGTTAGGGTAACAGCTATATTTAGCTTTTAGGCAATGTCATACAATTGCAATCGTTCCCATGCAAAGCAACGATGCTTTTGTGCTTTGTTGAATTTATAAAATAATAATAATATAACATTAAATTATGATCTTTTCTTTGAGGGAATTAAATTATGATCTTAAAGGTGCTATATAGTAATAATGTAAAGATTTTGCTAACGACTATACTCAGCGCAATGGTTAAAGAAACTATAAATAAAAAATTTGTTTTAAAAATATAAATTTTGATTTTTGATTAAGTAATAATTACATTACTTTGTCCCCATGAGCTTAACTCATTTGGTAAGGGATAATGCATTATATATGTAGGGGCCGGGGTCCAAACCCCGGACACCCCACTATTGTACCTTTAAGGTGAATTTCTCCAACCGTTAGGCTACTTGACAAAAAAAAAAATTACATTACTTTTATAAAAAAAATTACTAATTTTGATTGTTTAACAATGCCTTGAGGGCACTGTTTAGCATCCGTAAAATATAATTGTGGTGTATATTGTGCTTGGGGTCCTTGGGTCCCATTTAAAAGTTTTTTTTATGAGTTCTATGATAATTTAAAAAAATAGAGTTTAGTTGTTTAAATAATCAGGAAATATGAATAATATAAAGAATTAAATGAGATCCATTTAAGAAACTCAAATAACTATAATGGAGGTGGATACTCCTCTGCCATTGTTTAAGTAATCAATAGAAGAAATTTTTACATAGAAAATTGTGTATTTTTTAGAGTAAATTACACTCCCCTTCCCTCAAAGATACTTGAATTACACTCCCCTCCTCTTTTATGTTAAAATATACACTCCTCTCCCCTTTTATTCAAAACATATTAGAAAACATTTCACTCCACTCCCTTGAGAGAAACTTGAATTACATTCTCCTCCCCTCTTAAGTTAAAGTCTACGCTTTAGTCCCTCAATAATTTATTTTTTTTTAATTCTAATAATTTAGCAAAAAAATAATCTAACACACTTCAAAGAAAAATAACATTGCAAGTTCATTTTAATATAATCAAATTTTGAATACATATCTTTCTTTATTTTTTATTCACAATTTCATTAACATATAGTTTTAAATCCTATTATAAAATATGAAACAACCCAAAATAAAATTAAAATATGTGAAAAATTACTAAAGTCGATTACGTATGGTTATTTAAAAGTGAATTTTATACTCTAAATTATAAAATTAATAATAGAAGATTTAAATTTAATTTTCATTGACATTTAGATTATAAAGAAACGAATTTATATTTTTTAAATGGTGATTCAAAATTGATATATATTATAAAAATATTTATTTATGTTAAAATAGATTAAAGTGTAGTCCATATTTAATTATTAAGGGAGAGAGATGTAATTCAAGCATCTTATAGAGGAGGAGAATATAAATTTTACATTGTAAGGGAGGGGAATGTATATTTTAACATAAGAGAGGAGAGGAGTGTAATTCAAGCATCTTTGAGGGGATGAGAGTGTAATTTACTCAAAATTTAAAGATGTATTTGCATCATTGTTGTTTAAGAATAATTAAGATATTTAGAAAAGTTAAATATGATAGAGTTCTCTTAAGGTGCATCTAATCAATAGGGATTTAGTTGGATCGACTTCCATTCTCAAAAAAATTGGCGTCAATGAATGAATATTTTAATTTACACTCGAGGACGGACCTAATTTAGGGTGGGGATCTGCTATGGCACCCCTCAAATTCTTTAAGTATGATCTTAGATATTAGTTCCCCCAAATATTACCAATCGTATCTACTAGTATAGTGACAATAGTTTGTTCTGCAAATTTCAGCCATAATATTTCTCAAGACACATATGTATCTTTTTTTTTTTTCCGTCTTAGATGAAGTGGTAATTTCGACATTTGGCAGTTGAGTTAGGACTTCTAGACATATCTCCAAAATTAACAGGGATGGTAATTTCATTTGCCCACCTACATTGACCTTTTAACTACGAAGTAGTAGTAAAAGAAACAAAATTTTGACCTTAAAAGAATTGAATGTGACTTTCAAGATGAAATTTGTACTCATTTTGAGATCTTTAAATGTGTCATACATTTGCCTTAAATATCAGGGGTTTCTCCAACCCACACTTTGTCTTTTTGTTTTAAATTTTGGTTCAGTGTTTTAAATTTGGTATTGAATTTGGCTCTGTAGCAGTTTGGTATGTTGAGATTATTTCACAACCCACAGTTTGGAACACCACCCTTTCCTCCATTGCTTTCATTGACACGACACCAAGGAACCGTCAACCCAACAACATTGTTTTTGACGCCATGCATTTTTATTTTTTTTTGAATTAAAGCTGAAACAGAACTACAACTGAGGCCAAGCAACAGCTACGACCACTCAAACAAGTTTTTAACCCTACAGACTTTGAAAGTATAGCTGGTTTTTATTTTCTTTAGGGGCTGCTACAGACCCTTAACTGGTTCATCTCTATGGATTTGAATTGGGTTATTATAGAGATGGATTGTAAGAGGGTAGTAAATGACCAATTATCTCTCAATGTAGGGCAGCTCTTTTATCTTTGAAAAACAAAGACAAAGTTATGTTTACTAGACGACATGTGAACGGTAGTGTTCATGCTCTAACACAAACATCTATTAATTACGTTATTCGCAAAACTTTTACAAGCATTCTTCATTTGTATTTGGAACATTATCATGAATGAAATGTGTTGAATTTGTTTACTAAAAAAAAAAAAAAGGTAGATTCTCTTGAGTCAATCTTATTCAAAGCATTGTTGGATCTTAAATGTGTGCAATTTCTCAATCAAAGCACCATGTAGGAGATTAGCTCATTTCTTTTGAGCTAACTCGCATTGACTAGTATACATTTTAATAGATGTCGTAAGTTATACAAAAGGTTTTTTTTTTTTTGTCAAGGCTAGTGATTAAAAATTTATACTTTTAAAATGAATAAGTGAGGTGTTTGAGGTTTAGTGATGAGTCGTACATATATTATACAATGTCTCTGCCAACTATGTTAAGCTTTCATGAACATGTATGTTATTTTTATTATTGGATCAATAAGTCTCATTATTAAATTAAATGAAATATTTAATGATTAAGTAACCAAAAAAACTTGCATGATACAATACTAATTTGTCTGTGTACATCAGACAATTGTCGTAACCAACATTTTTTTTTTTAATGAACTGCTCTGTTTTATTTTTACCAAAGGGGAGGAAATAAAAAAAAGGGATAGATAATTTTAGCTTATGTTATCCATGTAATATTTTTTCAGCGAAGATTGATTTTCAAAATTCTAATTACAATAGCCAACTCAAGAAGATAATAAGAGTCTATAAGCTGTTTTATTTCTTTCATAATTCTTTGAAGGTTCAACTTACAATAAACTTTAACAAGTATAATTATGGTCAAATTACACCAAAGATCCTTTAAGTTTGAGATTTGTAATATATTGGTCTTTTAAGTTATTTTGGTCACACATAGTTCTTTAAGTTTGAGATCTGTAACAGATTGGTCCTTTAAGTTATTTTGGTCACACATAAGTCCGTTAGTTTGCAAAAGTTTTCAATTTAGTCCTTCTGCCCATGTCATCGTTTTGGTTAACAGAATAACTAAATCGAAAACGTTTACAAACTTAAAGGACTTATGTGTGAACAAAACAACTTAAAAGACCAATCTCTTAGAAACCTTAAACTTAAAGATTAATGTATGACCAAAATAACTTAAATGATCAATCTATTACGAACCTCAATCTTAAAATTTAGCGTATAATTATTCAAGTTGTGACCCATTTAACATAAATATTTTACGTTGTAATAAAATAGTCTCACACAGCCGTGTACAATATTTCCCCCTTCCAATATTAATCCTCTCACACAAGCTGTAATATAAAGTATGTATCTCATGAAGTCTCAAATTATATATTGATCATACACAAATTAATGTAGTCACAATATGGAATCAATACACAGTCTTGAATGGCTTAAAAACTTTAAGATCAAGAATAATCCCAGCAACAGAACCAACAGTGGCAGCTATAGAGATTAAAAGACAAGCAACACTAAGCAATTGAAGACAGATCCATTTCGAGCTCCACTTCGGTATTCTCTTTTGAATTATATACATCTCCACCGGAAAATAAACTGTAAGAGGCCAAAATCCGAGTGCACCAAGAAGTCCAACTATGTCATTGAAAAATGGAAGGAGCATTGATACCAAAGTTGTTAATATTACAAAAGTTGTCCTCCAAACCAATCTAAATAGGTTGAGCTTGCACATTTGTCTGCCAGGGATTGGAATTTTTATGTTCTTATTCACAAAATCACTCTGAGGGAATCTTTTCGCTGTGTAATTTTCAACGAATGCATAAAGGGGCTGGCAGTAAACTTGGTATGCACCAATGAGGTGGATAACTATGGCAACATTGGCTATGTCAAGGAGCCAAAATGGGTTATAGAAACCAAAACCGGTTAAAAGGTTTCCAGGACTTGAATTTCCAAATGCCGCGTATCCAAAACAGCCGCAAAGCATGTAGAAAAATGCTGTCGCTGCAACGCCGATGATTGTAGCCTTCTTCATTGTTTTTGCCTCAGACGGAGGTGGTGCTTTTACCGTGTCCTGATTCATAATAACATAATTTTTTAAATTTTGATTGAGCTTAACTCAACCCTATAAAACTAACTTATAAGAAGATAAATATCATTCATTATAATTATTTTTCAAGCCTTTTCTTTTTTACAATACAGGACTTATTTTATGCTTGTTGGAAATATTTTTATAAAGTTGTGGAACAAAACAAGTCTTATAACAAAGAAAATATAGGAAAATGAACTAATACCTGAATTTCTATAAGGATCATGGAGTATGAGTATGCAAAGGCTATGTCACCAAGAGCTTGCAAACTCCCCCAAACTTTCTGAGCTTTTGGTACATCAGTTACCCCGGCCACGGTTCCATCAATCTTTTTGTTTTCTATCACATGACCAATTTGAATCAAAGTTTTTTTTTATTACAGACAATAAAAGCAAAAAAATATATATGAGTAGAATTATATATACCTATAACTTTTCCAATGCCAAGGCCAAGACCAATTGTGGAGTATGTAAAGGACATAACAGCAGCTAAACTGGAGAGCCACCACAATTGATCAAAATCTGGAATTTGAGAGAATATAATTTGTACTGCACCAAATGAAATCATGTAAATATTGCTATTTATGTGACATGGATCTTTTCCACCACTTCTATGGAAACAATTTGACCTTTCAATTGCCCTGTTTCATACAGAATTAACCAAAGTCAATTATACCAC
>Ga0315914_1006069_pt1 | contig 17301 bp, 5 predicted proteins | sample MpolenodulesMG_FD_203920 | JGI IMG/M metagenome (GOLD analysis project Ga0315914, IMG submission 203920) | Medicago polymorpha root nodule microbial communities from Los Angeles, California, United States - elongated nodules | ecosystem: Host-associated > Plants > Roots > Nodule | place: USA...
AGACTTGGAATTTTTTTCCGAAAATTTAGATTATTGAATAATTGGAAAGAATTGGAATTTTTTTTCCCGAAAATTTAGATTATTGAATAATTGGATAAAAATTTAGTAATTAGAATTTTTTTCATTTTTCGAAAATTTTGATAATTGGATAAAAATTTAGAATATGAATAAATTGGGTAATAAATAGACAATTTAGTCTATTATTTTAACTAAAAGTCATATTTACCTTTCATCATTTATTATACTTATTCTTCAAAAAAAATCAATTATTATACTTTAAAAAAAATCTACTGGACAACGTAAGCTTCAGTTTCATTTATGTGACATATGATTTTCCTAATAAAATTGACCTATGATTTTCATAGGTATATATATATGGATTACGTATTTTGCCGTAAAAAAGATAGATTACGTATTTTATTTTTTTGTTGCTATTCTTTTAACGCTTGTTTGTTTTATCATTTTTAATCCTATATATTGATAGATTATTTTTTACTTTGTCTGTAAAATAAAAGTTTATATTCACTCATTCATAAAGTATACAAACTGAATGAAATAAAAAAACAAAATTTTAACCAAAAATATATTGATTATTATAATAAATTTAAACGACTAATTATCTTAAATATTTATGACCTCTAAAAAAAATATTATGAATAAAAAATGTCCTTTTATGTCAGTTTACATTTATGACCTTCTGTATAAGATTATTTCTATTAGGGTAAGAGTTGTGAGTTTAACTAGTCGTTGTGAACTCTTGATAGATCAATTAACAATCTTTCAGGTGGTTTAGATCGAAGATTCTTGTTGTTAGGGTGAGAGTTGTAAGCTTGATTAGTCGATGAACAGTTTGATTATTCATTGAACATTCATCAAAGTACTTTCCGTATAAGTTTCTTTCAACTAGGGTAAGAGTTGTGAGTTTGATCAGTCGTTCAGACATCGATGAAGTAGTTTAGGTGAAAGTGAATTGTCATCACTGTGAGAATTACAAGCTTGATTAGTCGGTAAATATTATGATTAGTCATTGAACGGGTATTCAAGTACTTTCACTACAGGATTCTTTTAGTTAGGGTAAGAGTTTTGAGTTTGATCAATTGTTCTGAAATCTTTGTAGTAGTTTAGGTCTAAGAAAATTGTCATTAGGGTAAGAGTTACAAGCTTGATTAGTCGATAAAGAGTTTGATTAGTCATTGAACGTTGATCCAAGTACCTTCACTCCAAGATTCTTTCACTTAGGTTAAGAGTTGTGAGTTTGATCAATCGTTTTGAAGTCTTTGTAACAGTTTAGGTCTAAGAAACTAGTCATTAGGGTGAGAGTTGTAATGTTGATTAGTTGATAAATAGCCGGATTAGTCATTCAACTTGCATCTAAGTACTTTCACTGCAAGATTCTTTTAGTTAGGGTAAGAGTTGTGAGTTTGATGAATCATTTTGAAGTCTTTGTAGTAATTTAGGTCTAAGAAACTTGTCATTATGGTTAGAGTTGTGAGCTTGGTTAGTCGATAAATAGTGATTAGTCATTGAACGTTCATCCAAGTACTTTAACTCTAAGATTCAGTTAGGGTAAGAGTTGTGAGTTTGATCAGTCGTTTATAAATCTTTGAATTAGGTTAGGTCAAAGAATCCTGTCATTATGGTGATAGTTTTAAGCTTGATTAGTCGATAAAGATTTTGATTAGTCGTTGAACATTCATCAAACTACTCTGACTACAAGATTATTTCAGTTAGGGTAAGAGTTGTGAGTTTGATAAGTCGTTTATAAATCTTTGAATTAGGTTAGGTTAAAGAATCTTGTCATTATGGTGATAGTTTTAAGCTTGATTAGTCGATAAAGATTTTGGTTAGTCGTTGAACATTCATCCAACTACCTTGACTACAAGATTATTTCAGTTAGGGTAAGAGTTGTGAGTTTGATAAGTCGTGCTGACATCTTTGTAGTAGTTTAGCTAAAATAATGTTGTCATTTGGGTTATAGTTTTCATTAGGATTGGAGTTATAAGCTTGGTTAGTCGATAAATAGTGTGATTAGTCATTGAACGTTCATCCAAGTAATATGACTTCGAGATTCTTTCAGTTAGGGTAAGAGTTGTACGTTTGATTAGTCGATCTGAAGTCTTTGTAGTAGTTTAGGTCAAAGAATCTCGTCATTAGGGTGAGAGTTGTCGCTAGGATTAGAGTAGTAAGCTTGGTTAGTCGATAAATAGTTGGATTAGTCGATTAAAGAGTTTGATTAGTTATTGATCATTGATCCAACTACTTTGACTATAGGATTCTTTCAGTTAGGGTAAGAGTTGCGAGTTTGATGAGTCGTTATGACATGTTTGAAGTAGTTTAGTTCGAAGAATCTTGTCATTAGAGTGAGAGTTGTAAGCTTGATCAGTCGATAAAGAGTTTGATTAGTCGTTGAACGTTCATCCAAGTACTTTCACTGCATGATTCTTTCGGTTAGGGTAAGAGTTATGAGTTTGATGAGTCGTTATGACATCTTGGAAGTAGCTTAGGTTGAAAAATCTTTTCATTGGGGTGAGAGTTGTAAGCTTGATTAGTCGATAAAAAGTCTGATTAGTCGTTGAACGTTCATCCAAGTACTTTCGCTGTAAGATTCTTTCGGTTAGGGTAAGAATTGTGAGTTTGATCAGTCGTTATGACATCTTGGAAGTAGTTTAGGTTGAAGAATCTTTTCATTGGGGTGAGAGTTGCAAGCTTGATTAGTCGATAAAGAGTTTGATTATTTAGTCAGTTGGTTTAAATAATTGAGAAGTGTGAAATAATATAATACACTAGATTGAGACCATTTATACCACTCATATCAGTGTCATGTATGTGGATGCTCTAAGGTAATGAATTGAATTTTCGCTAAAAATAATTAAAAAAACTCAATTCCATTTTAACAAAAAAAATTTGCGGTATTATTTCACTTTCCCTCTTATCCCAAAATTATCAAAATTTATCTCCCTCTTTATTTTTCCCTTCTCACGTTTTTGTCTGTAACATATAATTTTTTTTTTGACAAACATATCAAATTTATTTAATTTTTAAATTAAATTTAAAATTTATCAAAAGAGAAGGCTCCAAAATATGATTTCAGCACTCTAACATGGCTCCAATATTTCCCTCTATAATTTTCACATTTTCGTTTTCCTTTTCCGAAAAATTATCAAGAGCTCTTTCTTTTCATTCTCCCTCCCTTTTTTCCCTCTCTTCTCCCAAATCAACAAAACACAGTATACCCACTCCCTCTCCTCAAAAGCCCCTTCCTCTTTTCTTTCTCTTCCCTCACAATTCATTTCCCTCTTTCCGGAAAACTGAAATGCTCTTCCCTCACCAAACTCCATCGAACTCAATCCGTAGAACCATAATTCGTTTAAATCGTCGTCGTCTCACCAGAACCCATCAAACACTCATTCGCAACAACTACCCTCTTTCCCGTCTAAATCATTTGAACCCATAGATTGAACTTAGAAATCCTTAAAATCAATTGAAACCCTAAGATTCGATTGAACCCAGAAAGTTGTAATGCACTAACTTGTTTATTCCTTTTAGTTTATGTTGCTTCTGAAAGTTAATATTTTTCAATGAAATTTAAGGTTAGGTTGAACTCTGATTTATAATCTTTTTTGATTTCAGCTTTGGATTCAAACTTGGATCGATTTAGGTATTGTGTTCATGTGATTTGTGAATTAGTTTGTACTTATTACGTGTGATTTGCTGAGTTGAGAACCTATTATGTGTGATTTGTGAGTTAGTTTGAGCATACTGTGTGTGATTTATGAAGTGTTGTTCTTGTACTGAGTTCTCTTTTGCTTGTTATGCTTTTTGAGTTCGGATGTGGAGACTATACGGGGGATTGAAGCAAAACCTAGTGTGATGCCACCGACTTCACAACGAACTGGTGTTATCGCTGTAAAATGTGGAATGACTGCACTTTGGGATAAATGGGGTGCTAGAGTTCCAATTTCTATACTCTGGATTGATGATAACACTGTCTCTCAGGTCAAAACTCCTGAGAAGGAAGCCTATTGTTCTCTCCAGGTGCGTTCCCTTTCGTTCTCTCGATCAAATTTAATGTTTCTAATTAGTTACTAAGCCGATTAACTCACCTTAGAGTTACTCTTGGAATAGCTTGAGTTACATCGAAAGTTACTTAATGTTTATAATGAATTGTTAAGTGCAGTTGCTTGTTCCATCGTGTATATTGTTAAGTTCAATGTGTATCTAATTATAGACATGTTTGATATTTTGTTTTAGTTAGATTGGTTGTGGACAGAAGAAGGAAAAACACTTGACAAAGCCTGAAGTGGGTCATTTTAGGGCTCAAGGAGTTCCCATGAAGAGGAAGCTTCAGGGGTTTCGAGTGACAGATGCACTTCTTCCTGTTGGTACATCGCTTAATGTTCGCCATTTTGTTCCCGGCCAGTATAATGACATCACAGGAATCACTAAAGGAAAAGGTTTTCAGGTGTTTTTCTCTTTCCCTCATACTACACACTTCTCATTCCTTTTTTCATTATAAATAATAATCTCTCTCTTGCATTGTGTATGTAGTATTTGTACATGTTTATGCTTGTATTGTTCCTGTTTGTGTCAATATAATACTTGTGTTGAGTTGAAATGCTTAGTTATTATTCTGTCAAAGAATTATTAAATTTGTATCTGTAGAATTAAAAAGAATTACCCTTACAGGATTGCTTTTTCATAAGTGTCAGTTGATTAAATAATTAGGATTGTACAAGTTTTAATCCACCTCCAATTGGTCAGCAACAATAATAAGTTGCCACTCTCCCAAGTCCTGATGATACAATAATAGGTTGACGGCCATTTACTCCATTTTTCTCCTTCTTGGTGAGTTTTATCTTCCTTCCCTCCTCTAAAGTGTATTGTAGGAGTTTTGTATACACATTTTCGGATTTTTGAATCAGGACATTATTTAAACATGTTTTTGGCGATTTATTCTCCGTTTTGATGTTGTTATTGGCATTATCCACACATGTTGAAATCTCATCTCTTGTAAAAGTTTGTACTCTATGCTGTTTTGAACTTTCAGTTTGTATGAATTTATAATGTGTTTAACTTTCTATTTATATGTATTTGCACTATTCTTGTTCCTAAGGCTACGAAACTATCTTCTTAAAAAATTTGGAGCTCTTTTTTTGTTTAATCTTTTGATGCAATGCTCCGACAACATCATTCTTGCAATGCTCCTGAGTACTTAGATCATAAGAATTTCAAGTGTTCTCATTCAAAAACATGCTTCTGCAAAGTTTTGAAACAAAACAAAATCCTTATCAATTGACCATGTCAGAACTAAATTGATTTATTCTCTTATTTTTGTTTTTGATGAGATGATTTTTTCTCTTATTATTTAGTTAAGGAGATAATGTTTATATCTAAATTGATGAAGACTTTGCTGAAATGTGGCTCGTTTGTTATGTGTATACAAACCAAATGAATTTGAACTGAATTTTTGTGATGCTATCTGAATTTATTGTTTGTTTCGATCAAAGGCTGAGAGATTTGATTATTTCTTTGTTCAGGACCAACCCCCCCCTTCAAGAAGTCTTGTTTGACTAGAGACTGTATAAGTCTATGGTTTTGAGAAAGGTATGGATTTAACATTTTTGATAAATTTGTCTGGCTTTGCTTTTTGATATCCTTCAGTTTTTTAGATTTGAGAGTAATGGCTGAATGATTATTTTGTTATAGCTACCCTTATCTTGAGCAGCTAGCATGATGGATATATGAATATGCATACAAAGGTATAAGGACTCATTGGTTGTTGTTTGTTTATGAACGATGCTTGATGCTTAGTTTTATATAAGTTATTTTTTGAGAAAATGAATTTTCATGGATTTAGTACTAATTTTGGAATCTACTTCTCACGTGGAGAATGAATATGAAAATTATGCACAAGACTTGTTTAATTTTTGAGTCTGATGCATATGGTTTGGATTTCGTTACATGACTTTATTATTAGAGACTAGGTTAACCTTTTATTGCACAATTTTCCCAATTTTAACACGGCCTATATTTGCACCAGTTGTCCTGATCCAAGCGCTCAAGCTGCTCTGAAGCTTGTCTGCGATCTTTATGCTCTTGATCAAATATGGAATGACATTGGAACGTACTGCAATGTTGATTATGTGGCTCCCAACAAAGCCAAGGTACATAAAAAATTTCTTTGAAATAAAATTATTATAAAACAAGGGAAAACAACGCCAGAAGCACAAAGTTGAATATGAGATTTAGGATGTAGACCTTGCTCTCTTTAACACTATAATCTAAATTACTGTTGAATAATGATGTTTTTCCATTTCACAGGCAATCCACAAACTGTAAGAATATCTAAGTTTCCAAGTGAGGAATATTGCAAAGGAACTTGTTGATGCATTTGATCTTCCGGATCATGTAACAACTAACAAGGGCACCTATTGCCAAAGCAATCAGGAGCTTACTCTCAGTACACACAATCTGTGGGATTCCAATAAAATAAGGGACCCAAAGAAGATGAATATGTATTTGCAGAAATTAATATCAAAATTCATTTAAGCTCATTGTTGAAATTGGAGTATAATAGTGGTTGCATCTGACCAAAGAAACCCCACACAGCTCATAATCTGCGGCTATTACTATGGATTGAAATATGATGTGTTTCAGTCAGACATTTGGTGGAATATGTAAAACACTAATAGTTTCATTTTTTTAATACTCTCGTCCCTTTTTGAAAATGGAAGTGCTATCAGTGCTTGGAGTGTTACTCAATCATAAGCTACACCTTTGTTAAAGTTGTGGATGAGTAAAAACCCTTGTATTTCTTGAACTTCTAAAATACCTATAAATTCTTGCTGCCATAATCTAATGATGATATTCATAGTTTTCATCTGCAACAACCCATCCAATTATTTAAACTACAGTCAATGTTTATTAATTTCTTCTATTATGTTTCTTACCTCGATGCATAAAATAATTAAGATTTAATCAATTAATCTTTGCTATGTCAAACCAAGTGTTTTGCTGTCCCAGAACAAACATCAATGAAGTAATTATAGTTTTTTTAACAAAGTATGAAAAAATCTTTAGCCTTTTTAACATGAAGTGACCATCATTTACAGATACTCCATCTTACAAATTTCTTTTTTCGAACAAGTACAAGGAGTCAAGGACCATATATGTTCATAGTTTTTTTAGGGTGTTTTTCATATACGTTTAAAATCTCCAAAGCGTACAGCAGCCCAAAGCCTGTAGTTGAGAATTAACATTATTCAGCTCTGATAGTTCTGTAATATGCAGTTCGAGCCACTTCACTTTTTTTGCCTGATATCTTCATACATCTTCAACGATGCTTCGGAAAATTTGGTCAGTCGATCAAGAACCTTGGTGAAACTTGCATGTACACAACACATTTGCAGACTAGCCATACATCTTATCTTCACTTTTAAAATATTTTTTGCCTGACATCTTCATACATCTTTTAGATATTGAATCAACAGAATAAATAGCCACTCTTATTCGCGACTGCTGATCCTTCACAACCCTGGTCTTGTCGATCACTTGAGTGCCTTGGTCTTTTGCAAATTGATGTCTAAGCTGGTAACATTTTCAATCACAGACCTTCCTGATGGGTATACTAGTAGAAAAAAAAAAATGCACATTCAATGTCAGTAACTAGCGCACGACCGTGCCAATATATAGCACGACCGTGCGTCAATAAGTTTCAAGCTTCGGATCGAATCTTCTTCCATTTCCAGTGCAGACGAACACGGTCGTATCATAATTGAGCACGACCGTGCGTTACTGAAGAACAACAAATCGAAAAACGAACATGGAGAACACTTAAGAACAACAATTTCAATGGTGACCACCTTCTTCAAAATGCATTTCAATAATGAAAACTACGACTAGTATTCAACAACCTTACATCATAATAAAGAATTAGATATGTTTAACAAATTCTCATACATACCTTCAAGTTCAAAGATTTCAGAAATCAACAATGAGATTTAATGAATTCAGATCTAGAAACCAAACTAAGTTGCAATCTCCATACTTTAATGGAAAGTGAAATAAAATTTAACAATCTTGTTCAAGAAGATGAAATTTAAGTTAATGGGTAGGCTGATAGTGAGTATCACTTTCTGAAAATATGAAGAAAATGGCGGTAGATGAAAATGATTCTTTGTGAGATTCAAGTGAAGGAAGAGAGAAAGAAGACTCACGTGAGATTCAAAATGGGGGTTGATGGTTAGTAAGTTTGAATTGCTACTCTGCATTTTCAATTTTGGGGGGTGTTTCCAGCAAAAAACAATAAAACCAATATTTTCCATTATAATATGTTTCCCTTTTATTAATGATTTATTTTCAGCAGGTAACCCCACCCCCCAAAACCGCCACCTGTCCAAAAAAAAAAACAGCTTGTGCATGGTGCACAAATCTTTCCCTTGTGCATGCTAAATGCCAGTATTATGGTTGATCTTTCTACCTGGATCCCACTTTGCATATAAATGATGTACTATCATGTTGTCGTAACATTTTTCTGTTTGCTGGCTGGTTTTTGACATTGTAATTGTTTCATAAGTATTCTCTCGTTTGTGCATACCATAGCATGATTTTATCTATGGATTGACCATTTCAAATTTAAAAGTGACATGCAATATTAGGAAAATTGATAAATGGAAAACTTGATAGTTCATAAACCATATTCGTTTTTGTGAATTTGAATTTCCTTTGTAAATACAGTTTAGAGCTTTTGTTTGAGGGCAAACAAAATTCTAAGTTGAAGAGTTTTTATTAGGTCACTGGTTTGGGCGAATAATTGAAAAAGTTAAAGGATGTGTCTTCAAACTATGATGAAAGAGAAAATATGAACATAATAGCAATTAATTTTTAACATTATTTGTCTATAAAAGCACAAACAAATTTAGGATCATATATTTTTCAAAACTTTGTCAATAATTTACAATAATATATGCTTATTGACAGGAAAAACAAGTTAATAAAAAGCTAACACAAAATATCCAAATCCAAATAAGGACCATATAAGTTAGAGTAATTTGCACTCCCCATAGAATTACTCACTAAATAGGCCTTGACATGGGAGGCTATGTTTAAAATTCCCATATGGGACCAATGTAGTTGCAAATGATATGAACTTGCCCAAATGCTTTGCTCCTTTGTCATGTGCAACTGCCTATATGTCTTTGTTTGAACTGCTAAAAGTAACATTTTCTATCAAAGCTTTTCCTTTTCCTTTTTACGTATTTGATAATCATTCTCTTTCCTTGTCTTTTGGTATATGGGGGTGGGGATAGAGATGATGTTGAAGATTTCTTTTTTCTTTTGTAAAAAAAAAAAGTAAACTCAAAATGGTATGGTGAGATCCCATAGAGATTGCATCTTCTTTTTGTTGGTGTTTCGTAAATAATGATGAAAAGAAACCCAAGTGAGTGAGATCGGTTGAGTTGGAACTGCAATGATTCTTACACCTTTCAAACCTTTTACACTCCTTTTCTTTTATCCTTCATAATTCAAAATTGAAGCGAAAATAAATATGGGTCTTGTTAATCAGTGCTCCGGGACATTGGTTAAAGAATCTATGAATATAAATTTGTCTTGAAGACATAAGGTCTTATTTTTGACTAAATAATGATTACATTACTTTTTCTGTGAAAACTTTTTTGTTTTGGATGCTTAAACAATGGTTCCGGGGCACTGTTTAACATTGCCCAATAAATATTTATTGTCCTCCATTGATACTTCAATGATAAAAAGAGTAAAGATCCTCTCCATTTGGTATAATAAATGGAGGATGCAATTTGGAGAGAGATAGACACATAAAATAGATAATGTGTCCTACTATTAAGTGAATCTCATCATCATTAATTACTTTTTAGTTTTTCGAAATTTTTGTGTGTCTATATCTCTCCAAATAGATGAAATGAAGGAAATAATAAATGAAGAGGATCTTAACTCGTAAATGGTAACAAAATTGAATGATTTAGTAAAGTGGATATACTTTTGAACAGAACCCAGGATTATATTGCCTCCTGTGTATGTGTTTTGGAACACTCGAGTGGCTTTAAAAGGTCTACACATTTTAACCATCCATGATTAACTATACTTATGATATTACTTATCCTTTCAACTATTTATTTTATCCTTTGTCTTTTCGGGTTATTAAACTCTTGTGAACTTGATGTATTTAAATACTTTCGTTTCTAAATTTATATATTAAATTATAAAATGTAAATTGTTATAATTGGTATTTTTTTTATAACTATACTTTTTCTTTGCACAATCAAATCAAACTTGTAAACTCCCCCATTTAATTTGCTTTTTATTTACTGTTTTAATAAGTTTATCTAGTTGCCTGTTGAAACAACAATCCATATGGAGACACTTTTACTTACTACCTTATTACTTGAAAACGGTTTGGTGCACTTGCCAAATTTAATCATCAAGTTTTTGACCTTGTTGCCGGAGATTGTTGATATTTTCAAAAGGTAGTTGACTTTACTTATTTTATTTCCAAGTTAGATTTTATTCACATCTTAATAAGAGTGATTCTGAGATCATGTGGGTAAGGAACTACATGGTTAAATGAAGATTTACAAGAATAGTTTGATACTACCTATACCAACAAATATACATCTTCTTTTTGGTAGACCAAACTTCATAGTTTAGCGTGCGAGTGAGGGACAAAATACATTGAAAGGACTCGTGTTAGTTTGTGGGGGTCAGTCAGGAATACTTAAAGTTATCAGGGACATTACGAATCTCGCATGACCTGTTATATGTTGGAGCGCGTGTGTGCTAGTTTGAATATGTGCTGACCATTTTTAAAAAGAGGAATACTAGCAACACACATTCTAACACCCGACATTACTCTGCTTCTCCCAGACGACCCGACAACATGTGTTTTGACACTACACACGGTTTTTTGATCGTGTGCTATCATAAATTCATACATGGGTATTTTTGTTAAATAGGAAACACACAAGAAGTAATGGAAAAACAAAATCTCTTGTCATTTTATAGCCCGCACCATTTGATCCATCTTACCAGAAAATACTTTTATAATACGTGTAAATCAATTATAAAGTAAAGGGTTAATTAAGTTTTTAGTCCCTATAAATATACTAAATTTGGTTTTTAGTCCTCGTAATTTTTTTTGATAGATTTTGGTCCCTATAAAAAATTTCAGCACTTAATTTTAGTCCCTGTTAAATTAAAATTTGTTTAATTATGCTTAAACTTCTAAATTTTTGAAAGATTTTTTATAGACATGTTCATAACATTCTAAGACACTCGTCTATAAAATCTTTTATTTTTTTTAACATGTACTGAATTAAATATGAATTTTCTAAAAGCTAAATTTTCAAGATTATATTAATGAAAATTTGGATCTAGTAATAAAATTTTGAGCTACTTTTTTGCGGAGGAACTTTGTATAATGTTCTAAATAAGAGTATGAAAAAATATGTTAAAAATTTAAAATTTTAAGCACAATTAAGCAAATTTTATTTTTACAAGGACTAAAAGTATGTGTTGGTCCCTGTTAAATTAAAATTTGTTTAATTATACTTAAAATTTTATATTTTTAAATGATTTTTAACATACATGTTAAGAACATTATAATAATCTCTTTTATAAAAAATTAATTATTTTTAACATGTAATGAATTAAATATAATTTTTTTAAATGCCAAAAATTCAAGATAAAACTAACAAAAATTTGGACCTAAAAATAAAATTTTGAGCTAACTGATTGCGGAGGAACGTTTTATAATGTTATGAACATATCTGTAAAAAATCTTTTAAAAATTTAAAATTTTAAGCATAGTTAAACAAATTTTAATTTAACAAGGACTAAAACTAAGTGCTGAAATTTTTTATAGGGAACAAAATCTATCAAAAAAAATTTATGAGGACTACAAACGAAATTCGATATATTTATAGGGACTAAAAACTTAATTGTAAAATTCTATGTTTGTACCAATAAAGTAAAATATCTTGTTTGATAGAAATGTGGATCTAATGCGTTCAATTATATGGGTCAACACAAATAACCATTTCTGTGAGACAACTTTTTCTTCTACCACTTCTAGAAAACATAGAATTTGTTCAGATTACACAACCTAGATGTGTAATGTAAACAATATTCTAGTTTTTAGAACGGTCGAGAGCAATAGAAGTATATATCTTTTTGCAGTCTAACTTCGTTGGCTAGACAAAATCAAGTGACCCAATTTGACAATGTTAGATGTAGAACATATTTTACGAAAAAAGTAATATAATTTACTTGTTGGATAAAATACACGTGGGTCCAACACGTGATCCCAACTGCACGAAAAAAAATGTATTTAATATGAAATAGAAAATCGACTATACAATGTTAAGGGATTCAAACACTCTTAGAAGTTAGCAAGTGGTCATAACTTTTATCCCTTAAAGTATGGAGAACCTGGTTGAAAAGTGAGAATCCGCTTTATGTTACAATTGAGGTTTTTTTGTTGGATTTTATTTTAGGTCTTTCGGACGAATAAATATATACTTGAATAATATCAAAGGACAAATGCAAGTTGTAGAGTTTATCATGGATACTAGTAGTAAAGATCCTTTGCACAAATCTAGAAAGAAAAATAAAATAAAGGTGCGAAATATCCAGCATCTATCCATATATCTTTAAATTTGAAACTTGAACTATTCTTATGCAAGAGTTTTGATGATGTGACATGTCTAAATGAGCTCTAATTTTTCATTTTTTATTGATACTTTGCCACCCTCTTTTAACTATTACTCTAATAATTCATTCATTATTTAACCCCACTAAATCAATTTAATGTTTAGTGAATAGGCCCATTATGAGAGATTGTATATGCATGATGATACCCGCCACTCATTCAATGTTTTTCCTATTCATTTTCCAATAGTTTCAAACTATCCAAAATATTTTTCTTGAAATCAATCGGTTACATTGTCATTCTATTAATGTTTCCTAATAAAAAAAAAACTCTATGCAACATTTCTTACGGGAGCAATTTATTTGTATATTTATAACACTATATTATCATGCTATCAAAGAGTGAATTCCCTCTCCAAGTTATGCATCTTCTCCCTCACATTCTTTTTTTATTTTCAGTTATAAAAATTTCCATTGAACCAAAATTGTTCTTGCATAGTGAATTGCTTTAGTTGCAGATATTGAATTATCACTCTAAAAAATTATCCCTGATTTTTTCATTATCATTTTCTCTAAGAAACTAGGATACCTCTTCAATTTTATCTTATGGTTCACCCCATCCACCATCACCACTTTTGTTACTCTTCAATCTCTTGATTATTCATTGATTTCTAATCTATGACATGATAGGGTCTCAAATTACTATTAGATTAGAAAAATATTTTAGCTCAACTTTTCTTTATTGATTTTGTTTTGAAGGATACTTTGTTTATTGGTATAATGTTTATTAGTTTAATTTTCTAACTTTTTTAGTTTATTTCTTAAGGTGGATGTGACAATTTTTTCATGTCAATTAGAAGAAGAGATTCACTACTAAAAAAACAAAAATTAGTGAGGGAAAACGTGAAATCTCTCTCTAATTTCGTCACTAAATTTTGCAATCAAGGAACTTGTGAGGAATTTCATTTTTTCCGTCACTAATTTCCCTCGCTAATTTTGCTTTTTCTAGTAGTGATTGTTTCAAATAAAAAAAAACTGGGAGAAGAGGATAAAGGAGGCTTTTATTTTCACTTTTGATGCATCCAACTCGAGAAGCCTATGAAAAACGACAGCTCATGTAGGTATATTTTTATAGCCCTAACTATTATTTGCATAAACATTTAAATTTATTGAATTTATTTTGAAGTTGTTTTATACAGTAGATTGTTTAGAGTTTAAGTAAATTATTTTTAATTAGATTATATGAATGTAGTGCTAATTGTTATCATCTATTATATATTTATTTTCACACTTATATTTTCGGTACAATTTATTTGTTTATCAAATTTATATAGGTTAAAGAAATATATAGGTTAAGAAAATATTAGTAGAAAAATATTACAAATGACAAAATAAAATAAACAATATAATTATTTATAATGACAATATTTTATATTTAGTCAAGAAAATATTTCCATCTCTAAAAATAGTAAAAAAAAAAAATTGATTAAAGGTTAATGAAACTATTGGATGATACCTCTTCAATTACTCGCTCATTATATTAATGCAAATTTTAAGTAACTGTTTTCTATTTCTTAACTATGATCATTTAGTCACTCATTGTATTCCTTAAACAAATGAGAAGGATACTGGTGATGATAATTTTGTTCATCCTCACTTTCTTCAAGCAACTATTGAATGATACTTTTCAATTTTGTATTATAGTTTTTCTCTCCTCTTTTTTACTCTTCATTTATTGACTATTCATTGGTTTCTATGATATCACTCAATTTACTCAAAACATTGCTCAAAATTAACCTACAAAATGAAAAAGCTTGATTTATCTATATATATATATATATATCTTTGTAAAGGAAACTTGGGTTGATCTCATGCAAATTTTATGATGATGTGGCACTCTAGAAAAACTTTCTATTATCTCTCAAATTTCTTAATTTCATCTATAATTAAACACACACCCACTATATTTTATTTTTTAATAGTGCTTTATTGAACATCCCTTCATAGTCCAATCCAATAAATTAGGTAACAGCTGCTTTTATAAACTGCCTGAAAACATAATTCTAATAAAGAAGAAAATTATCGAAAATCTTTTACAAAGTCAAGAAAATAATATAGGATATGTTTTAGCCTAAAATTGGAGAAGCATTGAATGTAATTTTAAATATGATTACGAAAACCAAAAATCAGTATGATTTCTAAGACTACAAAATCGTGGGAAATGATTATGCATGCTTTTGGGTATCTTTGAGTGTTAATTTGTTTGAAATATGATCCTATGCAAAGCCCCGTGTGGCGTGACTGTATGTTTGTACCATATGATCATATGATGATTTCTAAGCCATAAGAACCGTTAAAATAAATCCTCAAGCAATCTATCTAAGTTAACGAGGTTTGTGGGTGATTTGAATCAGTTTGTGTTAAAATAATGCATTTAGCATGTAACGCGTCAGTCTAAAAAAGAATCTCAATCAACTTTGTTATTTTTCAACACCTCCCTCGAACCATTTGAAAGATTTAATTTAGCTTTAATGTATACAACCTTTCAAATATCATCTCTTACCATTTTTAATTCACTACTTACAATTAAACACACAAAAAAATCTGATTAACATTGTCGACAGCATTGTATATAAATATGCAACACATCCAATACACTTCTTCACATTTTCACATTTGCACTCCTTTTGTTTACTCATTCTTGGGTTACTAAATCCTTTGTAGACAATCATTTCTGTTGTTCACGGAAATACCAACAAGAAAGTGAATAACATCATATATAATTTCATTGCTCACGATAATGTGTAAAACTTTGTTACCATACTATATATAATTTCATTGCTCACACGAATTTGTAAAACTTTGTTACCATATTTTTTTTTTGTGTCTCGGATGTTTATTCTTTGTTCTTACAGGGCAGTGGACCCCACGCATAGGTTTTTGAACAACCTCGCCAACATCACATAGGAGAGTAGTCTAAAAGTGCGCATTGCTAGATTATGACAATTTCCATATGAATAAGAAAAATAAATTGCTTAGTATACATATGGTGTTGATTGATGAAGAGGTATCAATGTGCGAATTATATTTATGCAAAATCTAATATGGAATAAAATCTCTTACAATAAAAAAATATTTTCCCCTGAAGTCTAATATTGATAGTAAAACGATTTAGTATTTTGAAAAAAGGTCTTTTTATGTGTTTGTAACTAAACATTGTTGTTCATTTATGTTTGTGACCATGAAAAAATGATTCACTACTCTTGTCATTTTATTAAGAGGCCTTTTTATGTGTTTGCAACGAAACACTGATCTAATAACAAATAGTCTTTCTAACATGTAAGAGAATGTTGGAATCAATTCTTAGTTCTTATTTCTAAATCTAGATTTATAGCACATAAATTCTTGGTTCTTATTCTAAAATTAGTACATAAATAATATTTATAGTTTGAACTAACTCATGATAAAAAAATTATAATATTTTAGTTAGTATTTATCAATCCCTCTAATTTTTTGGGCAAGATCCGCCACTGAATATGATTCCTTGAAATTTGGGGTTTTCTTTACTTTTTTGGTTAGACTATTTTTTATTTTTAAATTCCTTTTCATCTTTTTTTGTTATAGAGCAATTGCCTTTTCAACAAAAAATAAGGTCAAATATAATTGCCTTTTAATTCATTTACATGTCTGTCACAAACAACAAACATATTCTTTAAAAATAAAAATAAATTTACAAACATGCACCTTTTCTTATATAATAAAAGAAAAACATATAAAAATTATCAAATAAAATGCATTTAAGGTTGTACCATAAAAATGTCTATAAACCTCTATTTATTTTCTTAGTGTCAATAAACCTTCAACACTTTTTTAAACAACCAGTTCTATTTTTAATTCTATCAAACGAAATGCTCATTATTTTTTCAGTGCCAAATTTTTAAACCAAAATTGAGTGTACATAAATGAAAAAATTATAAGTGTATTGTATCAAGATTACCGTTTTTTAGTCAATTAAATAATTTTTTATTCATGAAATCAAATCTATATAGTTTTTTTAACTATAACATGTCGTTGTAAAGGTTAATTTTCTTCAATTTCATACTCGATAATAATATTTATCTGTATTTTAGTGCACGGGTTGAATTCCTAGTGTATCATTAAAGAAAACTTTTCTTACAATTGAATGTTGATAGAAGAATTCTAAATAACTGAAATAATATACAAGGTTTTTGTTTTTACGAATAAACTATAGGCACACCGGCACTGTTAACATTATCATTTCAACACCCACTTTTTTTTATTGAATTAAATCACGTAGTTTTCCCTATATGTGAAATCCTTTTATTTTGGTTAAGTAGCTTAGTGGTTAGAGCTCACACAATTTAATTATAGAGAAGTGGGGTGTCTGGAGTTCGAAACTCGGCCGCTATATATAATATGCAATATCTCTGACAACTGAGCTAAGCTCAAGGATAAATCCATTTTTAATATGGTGTAAAGTTTTACTTAATAAATAGTAATTATTAGAAAGATAATGTTAAAGTGAGTGGCCGTTGCATTTCTTTTTTCTTAAATTATAAGAAGTAAAAAAAAAAAAAAAAACAGTGATCGCACGTTATTTGA
>Ga0315914_1006071_pt1 | contig 17298 bp, 6 predicted proteins | sample MpolenodulesMG_FD_203920 | JGI IMG/M metagenome (GOLD analysis project Ga0315914, IMG submission 203920) | Medicago polymorpha root nodule microbial communities from Los Angeles, California, United States - elongated nodules | ecosystem: Host-associated > Plants > Roots > Nodule | place: USA...
TATTTGTGAAGATAATTTAAGCTGATGTTGTTTTGGACAACTTGGCTGTGTCTTTTTTAGATCAGCTTCTCATGCTTATCCCCTAAAATAATTGTTAACATGCAGCAAAATTGTGGATGCAGTTCTCTGTTTTATATTTGCCGCAATTCTCTTTTTTTATTTTCTTAACTGATTTGTGTCACGTTCAGATGATAATGATTTTTCTCAGATTGCCATTGGTTTTAGACTGGATAAACCGTGGGGTTTTGACTCTTCTTTAGTTCCACTACACCGCATACTATCTTATAGTTTTGATATTGATTACTTTTACATAAAGAATTTTTATTATTGCTCATGATCCATGTTGAACCTCTCTAATAACTTCATAGCAAAAATATTGCCATCATTTCCAGTAATGCTCGTCATTCATACTTCAAAACCTGTTGAATACACTAGAATTGATTTCTATCATCTTTGCACACTCTTTGTACCCTTGGTTGAATTTTTTCCCGGTCCTTCCTGATAATATGTACAAATATATGCATAATTGAGTATGAATCATGTTGTTCTATCAAATATATAAGTTGCCATTATAAATGCCTTTCCGAGTTAGTATAAAATTAATCTATGTGGAGATTATTGTAACATGCAAGATGGAGCAGTAGTTATCATCAACTCTTCTTTCTTTGTTGTTGCTGTTCTTAAAGGGGCTCATATTTTAAATTTCTAAAGGCTAGTTTGTCCCTCATTTTGCAGTTTGAAGACTGCACTTTTGATTGGTTATACTGGCCACAAGCTCAAGAGCCTTACTCCCTAGACACCACTGAGTACATAAAATCTCTGGATGCAGAAGAAGATATTAAGCTTTTGAAGTCTCATGGATGGGAACTTCCGCCGGAATGCGCCCGGATTCTTTGTATATCAACCATGCTTCTTCAGAAAGGTGCAGAGAAAGGACTCACTCCTTTCACCATTGGAAGCATCATGTGTAGAGAAACATTGAAGAAAAAGTCTGTCATTGAGCAGATTATTCACAAAGCGGAGGATGCTGCACTTCCTGGAACAAGTGAAGCTGAATTCCTTGATCTTGTTTCAGTGCTCATGGATAATCATTTAGAAGGGATATTCCCATGACTGTATTGTAAAGTGAAGATAGTGTTGTAAAGTGAGGATGCTCCTTTCATCTTCAAAGCAGGCCCCACAGTCTACTATAATGGACTGTAGTTAAACTTCTTCCAACCACCAATCAAGAATTGATGCTTGTGTTGCTATATTGTTGTGTTTTTTATACTACACCTTTGGCTTCAAGGAATGGAAATATGTGTGTATATTGACCAGGAAAGTTTATGGAATTTCTGTGCTTCTTGAGCCAATATGCAATATATATATATATATATATATATATATATATATATATATATGATAAATGTATTCCAATATAAATAAAATTTTCCACTCCATGTTCTGTCAATGCTGTTTTTCTGTAAATATGTTGAAGTTCGGTGAATGATTTGGAAAGAATGGAACAAGAGGAATTTAATTATTTTTTGTTTTTAAATTTTAGAGTTGGACTTGAATTGCATAAAAGTTTTAAATAAAATATTCACCATTAATGGTGAAAATGTGAGAACAAAACGTTTTTTCGTTCCTTCAAAAAAAAAAAAAAAGAAGTTTTTTCGCTCCTTTGATTATAATTTTTTTAAGACATCTTTGTTTTCCATATAAAAGGTTTTAAATATCATCAGTAACAACAAAAATACTAGGCGACTTCTTCCTTTTTTATTCATCCAAATAAGCAAGATTCCATGTGCTGTAACTTGTAAGCATTGAAAGAGTATGCCATTCTTTATAAAATGGGAATTTAACTTATCTTTTCTTCTATAATACTTAACTTTGTAAATATTGTCAGCAATGTGAGTTATATATCAACATTGGATAGAAAAGCTGTGATCGAGCACAAGTGATAAGACTCATTGACTTAAAGTTTTAAGTAAAAGTGTGAGGTCTTTCTTAGATGAAGGAAAAAAGTAATTGCACTACTAGTTTATTTGTTTTTTTTTCATAATTAAATTTTGTTTTTTCTTGGTGGTGGTCGGGGTTCGAACCCCAAACCTTGTATATTTTATGCATTGTTCATAATAACTGAGCTATAAGCTCACGAGCACATAATTAAATTTTGTTTATAATAAGAAATAAAATTTTAGTTTTTTTTTTTTTTTATAATACTTATCCGAGGGAATACTTTGTTAAAATTGTAATAGAAGCAGAATCATTTCTCATACAAATCATTGTCAATTCAAACACATTTCCTTTGAAAATTGAGATCGATTGTCCTTTTCTTTTGAAATTTTAGATTGATTGATTATCTCTCTCATGTGGTCTGTTTGTTTAAGCATTGATTATAAGTTTCATTCATACAAATTACTCCCTTTATATATAAGAATTTTGAGAAAGGCTAGCAACACACATTTTAACACACATTTTTCAAGACATTCTCTTTGATTGAGTAAAATTCACATGAGACCCACCAAATTTATATGGGACCCACATGATTTGGTGGGTCCCATGTGAATTTTAACCAATCAAAGAGAGTGTGTTAGAAAGTTTGTGTTAGAATGTGTGTTGCTAACATTCTTCAAGAATTTTTTTTTAAAAAAAATTTGGTCCTATTTATAAGAAAATATCACAATTTTTAAGGTATAGTTATTGTTTAAAAGACTTTTCTACCCTTTATTTAATGTTTTTTTTAATATTAGTGAGAGTATTTAATGCTTCACAATCTTTTATGAGAGTACATTTGTAAAAATATTCAAAAAGTTACATTAATTAATGACTTCATTGGTTTCGATTTTTTTTAATTTTTTTTCTTATAATAAGGACCGGAGGGAGTAAAAATATTAAATTCATTAATAACATTGAGGGCACTTGTTAAGAAGTTAAAAGAAGAAATTTTATCTTGGGAATGATGGATTCGATACATAGAAACTTTAAAAAGTAATTTTTTTACATAATACTTTCAAATTATTTCTATTTTTGAATCCTTAAAGACACTTGTTAGCAAGACCGATAATATACATTTTTTCCAAAAATTACCATTCAATTGAAGTTTTCCTCAAACTATTACACTAAAAGAAAATAAATGAATAAATATTTAATATTCTCAATAATTATTTAAAAAAAGTATATTTATATTAAAAAATTATATGTAACTTATAATTAGTAGTGCTCATATCCCACAGGTAAAACTTTTTTTTTTAGGAATCCCACAAGTAAAATTCACCGCGTTCTAACCAAAAGGGTCGTTGGTTGAAGCTATTTTTGTATGGTCACACAATCAAATCTAAAACGTTTAGACATTGATAATATATGGAGGCATTTCATTTTAATAATTAAAAAAAAATTGATTTAACATTTTAAAGAAAAATGTGTATTTATGTGTGTGCTTAATGAATATAGATTAGTTTTATGAGCATAAAAAACTTCTCTGCTGGTTGAACCTAAACATGGATAAGACATGGGATGATGGGAACAACGACTATCATTATGTTGGACACCCCATGTGAGACTAATCTAGTTGGTGCCCCCGTTAATTGATGGAGGTTACATTGCATTCTCCAAAGGAAGTTTCCAGGCAATTGCACAGATGCCTGAGCCAACTAAAAGTTCTTCATTCAATGACTAAAATGGAATATAGGAAAAAGAGTAGCTTTCAAAGGTCCATGTAGATGCACTTAAGTTTTAGAAAATTGCTCCTCTCCTGATAAAAAGCGATCACTCCCATACAAATTGACTTAAATACCACCTACATGAGTTAATTCACGCATGTATATAAGACTCTGTTTAGTAAAAAGAAGCTATAAGCTAGCTAATAGCTGATAAGTTAGCTGATAGCTGAAAAGTTAGCTTATTAAAATTAAAAGTGTTTGGTAAAATTAGTTGTTGATGTGGTTGATAAATATAAAATGACATAACAGAACATGCTTGTTTAACGCATGTATATAATTTTTATTACTTAACACATTTATTTTTAAATATTTAAATATATTTTAAATTATTTTCATCTTCAAAATGATATATATATATTTATAAATTCAATCGACTTGTTTTATTTAACAATTTTTATTTTATTTTTATTTTTATGAATTTAATTTAACTAAACTAAACTTTCTTCACTGTATTTTGTAAATTTTTTAAAAATTAAATATTATATAAATAATGAGCAAGGTCAAAAAGACAGAAAAGTGAAGAAGAAAATTTAAACAGCCATACCCAATATGTGACAACATGGTAACGTGGGTTATAACATCGGTAGTTTTTTATTATAAAAAAATAAAATAAAATTAAGAAAAGGTTAAAATTGGAAGAAAGTATAAAAAGCTATAAGCTACAAACTCAAAAGCTACTTGGATTAGCTTTTTAAAAAATGCTATAAACTAGTGAGAAAAGCTTTTTATGAAACACAACACATTCTATCAAAACAAGCTTATAACCTAGTCCAACAAGCTATAAGCTAGCTTATTTGTGTTACCAAACACAGCCTAACTCAACGTGACTTAAGTCACAGTCGGCACATGACTTGTAGCTTATAGCTTTTTATACTTTCTTCCACATGCTCGTCACGTTTTCGTCGTTCGTTAATTCCACTCAACTGAATGATACTCTCCCCTTGTCGAGCGTTGGGCGTTTATACCGAACGTATTCCACCATCCTTGTGTCTCTGGGGTTGACTCCATGGTTGAATTCATTCAGTTCATCCTTGAGACCTCTTAACGTCACACCAAGACACCGAACCTTCAACCTCTGAGGTTCCCCGTTGTTGAATTGTGCATGAACATCGATCCACCTGGCCATTGTTTCAAATCTACACGATAAGAAATTAAAAACAATCAATGAAAAACTCTAAAAAAAACATTCAAACATTTCATCAAACACTTGATGTGCAAATTATACATAAACCCTAAATATCATAAAAATAACCCTAAACTCTAAAAAAAACATAAAATTGCAAAAAGTATAACAAAATTATTCAACTTATATCTGCTCTTAAAATAAATCATATACTCTTACATGTAAATCTACTTAAAAACTAAAATAAAAAATAAATATAAAACACCAAAATAAAAAATTACCCTAAAATTCTAAACTATAACGTAAACATCATGCAAACATTTTAACTAAATTAATCAACTTACATCTGCTCTAAAAATGAATTATAACATGTAAATCTACTAAAAAACTAAAATAAATTAAATCTACTCAAAAACTAAAAAAAATATTTATAACAACTAAAATTTAAGTTAATAGCATTACGATTACTTACTTGTGATTTTGTTGAATAAATTTGGTTGGGTTTTTTAGAGAGATTTGAAATTTTTTGGTAAAATGAGAGTAATAATGGCTGAGAGAGCTTCTGCCAGATTTGTAGCAGGAGCACATCGGCAGTTAACGGCCGAGTTTTTTCTCGGTAGTTAACTGCAGCCGGTTTCAATCAAATTCTGCAGTTAATTGCCGATGAACATTTGAGTAATTTACTTGTATTTTTCAGCCATATCAAACGTGTGAACAACAATTTTCTGGAAAAAAAAATGGACAAGTAAAAACATTTTTAGTTATTCTTTCTTTATAACAAAGGACATAAAGGTAGTAGTAGGTTATAAGCCCGTGGTTCTGAGTCAAAAACAATAAGCGACACGGTATCATACTATTGTAACAACTTAATTTCTGTCGGTGGAATGAAGATCCAACTTGCAAGTGTACTTTTTTAGACTTTGTTACAGTATACTGCTAACTATAGTTAAACAAGCCTTTTGAACATAGTTTTGAAAACCGGTCGGTTGGACCGTGAACTGGTGGGGTGACCGGTTTGATTGACAGTTTGGATTGATCATGCTATCAAACCGTTATGAACGGGTGTGAACCGAAAAAACTCGCATAAAACCGACGAATCGGCAGTTTTCTGGGTCAACCGGGTTATAGCTTTTTTTAATGAATTTATATATTAAAAATTGGGAAAACAGCACCTAGTGGGAATCAAACTGACGAGCAGGCTGCCAACTAACTGAGGCGCTAAGCATAACCACTGCACCAACCAATTTTTTGTGAAATTACACTTGATGTTATTGATTATATATATATATTTAACACGACCAAATGCCACTTCAATTTACATTCTAATTTGTAATTATGTCTTTCCTCAATAACAAAGAAGCGTATTTGCTATCTCTCATTTTTTTTATCTTTATAATATATTCTAAAAGTAAGTGTTTTTATTATTTTTTGATTGAGTGTTTTTAATTTACTATGATATATATGTGTGTGTTTTTATCAAATAATTGTGTCATATTAGATGAATTTAAATTTAAAGAAAACAAATTTCATAAATCGTTTTAATTTATCTATTTTTTTAACATTTATTTGTGTTATGCTTTTCTATAGATCAGGTCATCTTATTTAATACACACATAAAGAATTTATAGAGACCGGGTGGTACGACCGAGTCATCCGATTCTTTCATGCGGTTTGACCAGTGACTCGACCAATGACCCAGTGATCCACTACCTTTTCCGAGTCGATGACCGGTTCGATTTTTAAAACTATGCTTTTGAATGAGGGAAAAAAAAAAAAAAAAAGGTCATGAGATATATGTTATATATGAAACACCTTTTACAACTTATATTTCTCATTATTATCATTGGGAAAAATAAGCATTGTGCCCGACGATAACTATTTATGTAGTTTTGGTACAATTACCAAATAAAGTATGTACTATAAAATTATATGGGCAAATCGAATCAAATTAGTACTCTGAAGATTGAAATGTATCATCTATCTATACTTGCATGCAGCAGAATAGACTTCAAGTGGATAAGCCAGCTACATATGCCACCCCAGTGGAGGGCAACCAAGTGGACCCCGATATGAATTGGGCCACCGTGAATCTATTTGCTTCCACGGTGGACGTAATAACCCGATACCCTGGCCACTTTACCCTTTGCCCAATAGCTCCACCAGGTCCATAATTCATGTATTCACCATAATACAAAGTGTCTAAAGCAAATGTTGTATTCCACTCTAACCATCCACGTGGATGTACATGATCCCCCATGTATGATAACATGTACACTGTTCTAGAGTATAGTTTCCATGGACGACCAAGATATGTAGTGAAATTTCCCTTGGATGCTTCAAGATCTTGTGTGGCTAGGATCCTACAGTTGTGGATGGATATACCAGTGTTCTGATTTGGGTCTTTTCTGTTTTGGGCTGTGATGGTGTTTTTTTGGTAGGGCATGGGCTTTCTTGCATAGAGGCTACAGTTTTGAAAAACAACTGCAGCATTGCCAAATATGAAGTCTACCGTACCGTAAATGTCACATTCACGGTAAAATTGACGGTTTGAATGTGCATACATTGTGTCTTGATATCCAATGATGTTGCAACGGTAAACCACCGCGTGGTCCGATCCAACACGGAGGGCCACTGCTTGGTGCTTTGCTGGTCCGGCGTAGTTCTCAAATGTCATGTCTCTTGCAATAAAACCTGGACCACTTGCAGCTGCACCATAATATATAAGATTAAGGATTAGTGTTATGGAATTATTATTATATAAGTAAGTGGTTGAAATAGAATTATCGATAGTGGTCTTGTCTTTAGGAATTGTGAAAATTCTGTTATTTTGCCGGTGCTGGACAAGAACATGTTATTGTTTATCAATTCGACAAGCAATGCATGACCCACTACACTATCAATAATTTGGTTTTGGGTACTTTTATTTGGTGCCATTAGTTTTTATTTTTTTTATCTTTTCAATTGAATTGGTGGTGATATATATAATAAAAAAGTTCACCTTTGATTTGACAATATATTTGTCTAATTTGACTTCCAAATTTTCTCATATATCATTATGCAATTGTAGAAATAAAGATAAAAATAAAGAAAACCATGACAGGTTTTGATTAAATAAATTAACGTGTCATGAGAATGCTTACGTAGAGTTCACTAGGAGAGGAGGAAAAATGTGTGCAAGGTTTTTGTTTTTGACTAAAGTGCAAGGTGTGAATAATTCCGGTTGGGTTGTTGTGTCATTATAATTCTCATGAACTTTAATCTACGACTTTAATGAAAACGCAATGTTTGTGTAAAGTATTTACACCAATGTTTGTCTTGTCATTGTAAATCTAGTTTCTATTGACCATGTATTTCTCCCGTATCTTTATTATATGGGAAATGCTAACCGGTTCTTCTGGGGCAATGATACCGGTTAAGGATATGAAAAAGAAAATTATATAGTAGTTAATACATTGAAATTGTGTAATTAATTTATAATAAAATCAAAAACAGTTTCCTTTTATGATATGCTTAACCAGTGTCCCAAGGACACCGGTTAGCAGACCCTTATTATATTTGGATTGTAAGCATAACCCTTATTATATTTGGATATTTGGATTGTAGTATATGTGAAACTTCTTGATAGTGTAACTTTTGTCTTATTTATTATATTTTCTTAATTTCATTTTCAATCCAAAAATCAAGCAAGACTCCCTTGCCTGGACTCATATTGCCTGCCCTGCCGTATAGGAGAGTAAGCAGGAATCTTGAAATATGACAATGTAGAATAGGCAGCCCACGTTCAACTTGTACGGAGTCTACCTCGTGTCGTGCATGGTTTTGAATTTTAGTTTCATGCTTTTGTTTCCCTTAATTTTTCTTTTCTAACAATAAAAAGGCCAAAATGTATTTTTATAATAAATAAGTTATCTTTAGAACCAAAAAAACCTTTCTATGTTAAAGTATATGTTTTTTTGGATATGAGTTAAATATGATTTAAAAGTAAGTTAACTTTTATTGTCTTAAATGATATAGTATTTAGTTTCTAAACATTTCATTTATATTATTTTAGATTAACTATACACGCTTATATTTCATTTAAATGAAAGTTGTTTTTTTTTTTTTTAAAGCTGTTTTAAAATACAAAAACGTTGCCAATTAGTTTGGTAAAAATATAATGGCAAAAAAATAGGTAAAAATACAGTAGGGAAAAGAAAAGGAACGGTAAGGGGGGATTTACCAAAGGAAGCAGTGTGAAATGTTGTCAAGTTTTGCATAACATTCTTTCCCCCTGTGATCACTGTCTTTCCCTTTCCGTCTCCCATGATCATAACATTAGTTTTCTTCCTTCCCACCTTTAAATTGTCCTCTTCGTACCTGAAACGTAGTATTAATTTGCATTAATTAAAATATGTTCACTAGTACTTTTTTTTATCTACTATATTTGTAGCATTATAATTATAGCTTCAAACATGCTTAGCTTTCATGTAGTACTAGGACTATTCTATATATTAAAGCAATATACTAGTAATTAATTAATTAAAAAAAACATAATGTAACCTTTTGTTTATAAGGAAGGATAGATCCAGATAAACATTTATAATATCAAAATCATTTTAAATGAGGATGGAGGCACGGAGCACAATTATTACAATATTATTAAGCTAATCACATGATTACAGTTATTAATACATGAATGATTATTAATAGTGAACAAGTCAATGACGCAATCACACCGCAATGCATATCCACCAATGAAAAATGAACAATATTGAAAAAGTGGAATTTAGTGAGAAAAAGAAGAAGAAAAACAGTGAAAAGGGACATAGTACTATACTATAATTAATGTAATTTACCTTCCTTGTTTGATATAGATAATGAACCGTCGGTTACCATACTCAGGTATCTTCTTAAGAGCTTCCGATATAGTTTTCACCGTTCCGTTACCGTCTTTTGAAACAACCACGTCAGCTTGTATCTCCGTCACCGGCAAACTCAACAATCTCCTTTCTCTTCTCTTCAACCATACTGGAAAATCATCCTCTGGTTCTGGCATTGTCATTAACCTTCTCCTATTCCCTATCGGAACGCCGGAGAAATCATCACCACCACCGGCAGAGAAAATGGCTAAACAATTACTCACAAGCTCCGACAAGTCTTTTAAGTTATTCGTCATCTGATCCTTAACATCGCCGGAAGTGTCGGCAAAACCCTCGGCGCACGTGTCTTGGTTAGTGAGCGCAGCACTCAGCCACGTGAGGACATCTTCGGTGGATGACGATTTAAGAGGCTTAACAGCACCGTTGGAGGAGGAGGAAGGTACGGCGGAGGAGAGTGCTCGAGCAAGAGCGTCGACGGAATTGTCTAGAAGTTCAAGACAGTCTGTGTAAGCGGCACGGATGTAAGGGTTCATGCCGACGGTGGAGGAGATAGAGGCGGAGGTGTATAGTGCTTTGGAGAGATGCTGTAGCGTCACGTTGAGGGAAATGTGAACAAGATCTTTCTCAGATGCCACTGTGGAGTCAGGGAAATCGAGAAGATAGTTGATGCAGAGTGAAGGAAAACGAGTTTTGCTGCATGTGTTAGAGATAGCTTGTGTTGGGTTACGTCGGAGAGTAGGGTTTTTTGGTTCGGATGTAGTGTGGGAGTGAATTCCGGTGAGCATTGCGGCGGAGACAGTGGAGGCGATAATTAGTACCACGGCGAGGAGTGAGAGGAAAATGATCTTCTTCTTTGAAGATCTAGGTTTGGTAATGTTTGTTGGTTCGGAGGGTGTCGAGCCACCAGGGTCGGATAGTCCTAACCTTCCGTACTCCATTGTGAAGTGTGAAGTGTTAAGTGAAAAAAAGAGTGTGAGAAAGTAATGGACTTATAGAAGCAGTAGTTTGCTAATTATGCAGTTTGTTGTGATGAGTAATGTGTAATGAATGATAGCTTTTTATATAAATGACGGTGCTTACTGCTTAGTAGTAATAGACACTAGTATATAGTGAAGAACAGTGTAATGTGTTATGTGTGTGTATGTGGATGTTTTTAGTGAGGTTGGTGTGAAGTCTATGTCGACTGAGGAATGAGCTGGCTACTACTTTGAGACTTTTCACTTCCACTATTGCCCACTGAACTCAAAACTCATTATAGACTGGGGGCTTCTAGTTTCTATTTCTGTTTCTATTTGATCCCACTTGCTTTGCTCATTCATTATTAATCTTATTAGGATGGTGATAAATATGATGTGAGGATGAAGAAATTTGGATCAAGTTAGATTAAGCTTTATTAGTTGTAACACCAAAAGAGGTGGACCATACCGCATGATCATCTTAATTAAATGTATTAAGATAGCTATGATAAATCTTTAACAATTCAATCCTATCCGATGTCATTCTATTTTCTATAGTTCTAGTTTTCCATATCACTTTTCCACTTTTTCATGATGCCCAAAAGGTGTCGTTAGTGACTAAATTCCTTCCTCTACTCTTCTTGGTTTGAGCTAGATTTTCAATTATGTACAAGAGAAATGATATTTGAACAATCATTTTATGATAATTTTTGTGATAATTTTCTCTCTCATATTCACATTATGTTTTTACATTATCTTTCTATTGTTTTAGTTTTCGTGTCAATACCTATTTTTTCTTTGTAAATGTATGGTTATCAAGTAAGTTGTCATCTAAATTGTTGTTCAAATAACAACACAATGAATAAGGCTCAAGAGAGAGCTAACTCTTTTGCTTTCTATATAATTAAGGAGAATTGTCATTCCTATTTAAGTATTTTAGACTTGTCGTTCAGAGGTTTGTGTATTGTACGGTTTTAGACTAGGCTTAAGCCCGATCCCTCAAAACATTGACTCAATCAAAGGTTAAAGTTTTCCCCATCTACAACTAGTAGGAAAGATCAATCAAGACAATGGTGGGAACAAACGACAGAGATCAAGGAAATAGGACACTACTTGTGTGTCATTGGGATATCAATGTTATATAATATTGACCAATAAAGGTGTGCCACATAGCACTTATAACCTCGACAATTAAAGTCATAACTTTTCGGAGATTTCCGAATTCCACTATAAATACCTCTTGATATAGAGGAAAATGTACATATTATATATCTCATCTACCTCCCACTTTCACTTTTCTTACTTACTTGGACGACTGAGTGTTTGTAGATACACCCTATATCAATTCATTTGAACTGTTGCTCGCCCATCTTCCTTGGAACCAGCCTCTTGATTCAACTTGGATCATGTAGTGTAGCACATGACCAAGTTAGCGAATGTTTGTCTTTTATGATTGTTACTTCGCGGGCTATGTAGTACAACAGTAAATAGACATTTTAATTTTTAGCAAACATTTTTGTGTTTTAGGCTCGCCGATTAGGCTCACCGCTTGGAAGGTTGTGTTATGTGTATCATATTGGAGTATTTACCCACTCTCGTTGAATTAGTTTGCAGATCGATCAGGCACTGAGTTGATTTATTATAGACTAATTGATTGAGTATATGACCCTATTGTCCATATGACTTAAAAAATAAGCTCATGCGAGAGCCATTTCGCTTTCTATATATATAAGGAGAATCACATACCCTATTTAAGATATCTCTTATTCCTTTTTCTATGTTTTTTTATTATGTTGACACTGATTTTGTCATAATATTATTTTATTTGCTAAAATGTAAGTGAACTGAAATAACAACTCCAATTAAAAAGCTTTTGATTTTAAAAGTGATCTTTCAATAGACAAAATTGAGAGCAATAGACTGAACAAAAATTTAAATTATTTTCCATCATTAAACAATGAGACAGCTTTTTGCTCTAAGTACAAACAAATCTTTAAAATATCTTTTTATTTTCTACTCAATAAATATTCTATCTCACTCTCTCTCTTTCTCTCCTACTATTCTCCCTCCCAATCCCATCCCCGGTCTCCTTTCTCTTTTCAGTAACATAGCTAGAAAAAAAACTTGAGTGAGCCACCAAAATATTTTTATTTTATTTTTAAAAAAAACTATTTTAAAGTTTTTTAAAAAAAAAATTAAATGTATGATTTATCATTTTTTTGCTATAATTCTTTTAACATATATTTAAAAAAAACTTCAAATGTGAAATAGGTTTGAATATTGTTTCATAAAAAAATATTTTAAGTATTTCATCCTTTTGGTATGACTTTTTTTGGATAATAAAATTTCAATAAAATGCTTAAAATTAGAAGCAATTTTTAATAGTTTCTCATGAAAATGATTTTTGAAATATATTTTTTTGAAAAAAAAAATGATTTTTATAATATTAAATCTCTAACAATTAATATCTATGTTAATGGATGTCAATAAAAAAATCACATTTTTTTATATCTATAACAAAAGAGCTCAAAGACTTATCAGAGCTGATACTTGTACTAATTTCTCTTTCGATATAAATTGTCATGATATTGTATAGAAACTTTCATGCAAACAACAATATCATAGAAGAAGTCTTAGTAGCAGTCAACAAGAATATAGTAATTAACAAAGTCATTTTCAAATGTATCATTATTTTAAGTTTTTTTTTACTTAAATTAAGTGTTCATCATGTTCTTAGGATCAGCCTCATAGCTCGTCGAGGTTGCGCTATGCCACTGGACGTCAACTTTTTTGGGGCATAAAATACTTTTTTTTATATGCAAGACACTAAAATAATAGTTATATACATTAAAAATTAATTTTAATTACATTGATCATGGAGCTTCAGTCGTATAGCCACTTATGTTATGTTTGAGTGTGTGATCATGGGTTCAAGTCCCACTAGAGTGTAATTTTTAATAATTTATCTTTATAGTGGTTTTTTTTTTCTGGGCCCAATTTTTTTTTTAACATCCCTTAAAAGATTAAAACTAGGCATATGAATTTGTTGAGACCATGCATGTTCTATTTGGTTGAACTAACTTGCGATTTACTGAGAAGGTGTATAAAAATGCAATTTTTAAAGGTCTTGTTAACCAGTGCCCCCGGGGCACTATTTAAGGAACTAAAAGTAGAAAGAAAAGTCAAATTTTACATTAAAAAAACACTTTTTTAACTTTCAAAATGTAAAATACACAATTTCCAATACAATATTTTCTTTTATAATTCCTTAACCAGTGCCCCCGGGCATTGGTTAACATTTCCCCTATGTATTTTAGTAATTTCCCCTATGATTTTTTTTTTGTTTTTTCGTAAGGTGGACTGTGGTCTACTTATACCCTAACGTGGATCTGCCACCTTCTCTTCCTCCATTACCTCAATCCTTATATGTCTCCATATATTCTCACTCTATCTGTCTCACTATCATGTCTCTCTGATGACAAGAAATAATATAGGATTTTTAGTTTAGTTTTAGAGTGAAAGTATGTAATTTGAATGTATTTTAGTCAAGCTTTGAAAAGAAATCGTTCAAAAGTCATGAAAAGACAAAAGTATGGAAATTGCCTTGAAATCATGAAAATCCACCTAAACCAGACAACTATGTGACTTGCTATGCTTTGTACAAGTTAATGACTAATGATGCTTGGATCATAGTCGTTTCGAGCGTTCTTGTAAGAAAAAATGGAGAAAGGAGGGAAGTAACCGGAGGAACTCAACCACTACCTCTCCCGCGTTGCGGGACATGAGCCCCGCATCACGGGATATGATTGACACGCAAGGTGTTCGCCACGATCTCACTCATGTCGACGAATTTGAGCCCTTCATCACAGGTGATGAACAAAAGGCAAAGGGATTTGGTTTCGTTGACCTCGTGAGTAACAGACTCCCGTCGCAGGTAAACTTTTCGTAAATTCTAGAGAAATGTGTGCCTATATATATTGGATCCTTTGGTATGTGAAAAACACCTTTTGACGAGTAGAGAGAGGTAAAAACACAATTTTAGCAGATTAGGAGCGACGAGAGCCATTCAGAAGCCAAAGAATCATCAAGTGGTGATCCTTTTCTTATGTTTCTTTATTCATATTCAATAGTTTATGTTTAAGAATCACGAATAACTAATTATCTCCGGGTTAGGTCATGAAAGAGGAACTTTCCTGCAATTGTTTGATTATGTAAGATTAAATTATTCTATGAATTTCAGTTGATTACTTTGCTATTTTATTCGGTTAATAGTGTTTTTAATGTTTTTAATGCGTTTACGAATGTTCGTAAATCAATTTTGGTCTCAATGATTACTAACGCTAAATTTGATGACTTTGCCTATTTTAACCGTTTGGTTGTTGTTAACTTTAGACATATTCCAATAATAACATGTGTACTTAATTTGGGGTTCTTAAACCTCCAAGGATTATAGACTTACCTAAGACATCAGGGAGCAGGAACCATCCAAAGGAACCCAGACACTTATCCAGCTATTTTGTTCAAAAGTCTTAAAATCAAGTCAAAAGATTATAGTATGTAGTTACCCAAACTGTTAAAGAAAAGACTCTGACATAACATAATTACCCTTTAATCTCTCTCATGAGTAAATCAACCAATCTAATTGCCAAGTGCAACCCCGTTGATACGTGAATCATAATCATCATCCTAGGTGTTTAGTTGAAATAATGAAATCACTGTGGAAACGAACTTTATAATAACTCTTGTTATTTTGCGTCATTCATTGTAAATTTGTAATACTTTTTAGTTTTTTTTTTCCGATATTAATATTTGTTTTATTTTGAATTAGTCATTAGTCATGTATAGTAGTGGCTAAACGAAAAACAATATTAATTTTTTTTTTAATTGAATAAGCTGATTTATTTGTTATAAGCTTCGTTTTCATTATATAGATTGACGCAATTATACATTTATACTTCAATATTTAAGTGAAGATGGCGATGTTAAACAACAACAATACATGATTAGACTAATAATGAAAAAGATAATCAACACTGAGTCCTGCCCGCATAACATGCCACGGGATGACATGTGCCGATAATATGTTCTTTGTCTGGCCAGGGTTGACATTAACACATGCACAACTAACCCCTTACTATGTTGTTGTGCAAAATTGTTCTTTGAGAGGCTATTCGAATTTCATTTTATTCACTTACACTTGACAAGAGTGAGTAAGCCACTTCTACACTTTCTTCCTTTCTAATTAGCATTGGAGTTTAAGTTTTGTTTTTTTTTTATTTAATTTATCTTTTCTCTCATTTTCTCTTATGGTCCCCAATGTTTGGAAATTCTTTACATGAAGTTACATATTACATGAGCTAGTTAATATACTCATATAATTTGATCACCATGAGTAATCAACGGCCCTTTTAGCTGTACCGAAAATGATGTATGACATGATCTGTGTACGGGTAATTCCTAGTCAAAGTATTGGGTTATTCTAGAAGAAGGAAAGAGAGGGGAAACCCGATCTATATAACAACGTTTTAGAGAAATGATATTCGAATAACTATTTTTAAATAATTTTTGTGATAACTTTCTCACTCATACTCATATTGTGTTTTTATTTCTTTTTCTCATTATTTTAATGAAAAATGATATTTGTATAACTATTGACAACTATTTTATGAAAAAAAATTTCTCTCATACTCACATGATATTTTTACTCTTTTTTTTGTTTTATTTCCGTGTTAATAACTACTTTACTTTATAAATTTAGGTTATCCCAAAAATTGTTTTATATACGGTTGTTCAAAGAACGCTTTTTTTTATCTCCATCAAATACCTATAAATAGGATACATATTCAGAATTATGACCCACTACAAAGTGGAGGTTCATGGGTTGTTCGTGTATCATTCGATCAGATAAATGAGGACCACAAAGTGTTCGCTAGAATTAAGACTTGTAAATAAGGCACACTAGCTATTTGGTTGGGTGGGTATATGAACCCACTTTTTCGCTCAAAAAAAAATGTGACAGCATGCTAAAAAGGTCCATCATCATGATTACTGTTTTAATGTTCCACACATGATGTTGGCGGTCATTTACGATTGTGCATTTTATGAAGTATATCAGACAAAAACGTGTTCTAGTATAAGAGAATTAGATAAGGTAGTTAAAGCTTCACGAGTGATGTATACACTAACCTTACCCGGAAACAACTTGTGGGTTGGCAGTACAAGAACAACCCACCCTGTCATAGCCTAAGGTCTTACATTCATATACCCTCTGATCCGGAATATTATCTGACTTTTCAGAATAAAAATTCGGCAGAGAGGTATTTTAAAATACCTTATTTTTGTTCCGATTCGGACCCTCTTCTCTCTTTATCTTTATTTTTTTAATTTACTTTTATCTTTTAAAATTTCATCTTTTATTAATTCTCTTTCATTTTTAATTTTAATTTTAATTAGTCATTTTTCTTTCTTTTACTTTAATCACTTTTATTTTAATTTTTACTGATTGTCCAAAATGTCCAAAAAATAATAGTGTCAATGTCTAATAGGTCACAAAAAAACATGGCCAAGGTCCAAAAATATTTCAAGTCAAGTGTCAACTTTGACATTCCTTTTCCAAAATTCACCATAATTGTCCATAAAAAACCATTAAACCAATG
>Ga0315914_1006072_pt1 | contig 17295 bp, 6 predicted proteins | sample MpolenodulesMG_FD_203920 | JGI IMG/M metagenome (GOLD analysis project Ga0315914, IMG submission 203920) | Medicago polymorpha root nodule microbial communities from Los Angeles, California, United States - elongated nodules | ecosystem: Host-associated > Plants > Roots > Nodule | place: USA...
GAATATTTCGATGAACTAGAAGAACAATGGATGCTACAAGATGGTATTGGCAATTGTCATCAAGTTGAATTTAACAAAATCCTCACTACACCAATTCTTACTACCGGTTGGCATCAATGTAGAGATTTTTATCATATCACAATGAATCCACTTATGTCTTTCACATATTTAGGTGATAGTGTATTCCAAATCAAAATATTCAATGGTTCTACACCAAAGAATGAATATCCACGTTACCATAGATTGACTACTTGCATTACTCGAGATCTAACATTTCAACTCACAGTTCCAGAAAATTCAATAATTAGTTCAAAATTGGTAAGCCTTTTTATATATTTATATTTACTTTTGTAATATTACTTATTACAATTTCCATTTTAATATACTCTATAAATATTTCACTATTTTATATCATTTCATTGGTGTCGCAGATTTTACCAACTGATCTTGGTAACTTTTTACAAGTTAAAAACCACGAATATCTTAGATTATGTGGAACATCTAACAACGTCACAATATGTAAATTGCTATTCATAAATGATCCGCAAACAAATACCAAAACTGTTATAATTGAAAGTGGATGGAGAAGATTTTGCTCATGCAATTGTATTGCTCCTGACACTCTTCTAGAATTCAAGTGTAACTCTATGATGACAAAAAATATCGTTATTGCATTTAGATTAACTGGACGATACTAAAAAGTCTACTATTCTTATTACTATATTTATGATGTAACTTTGACTATGAAATATTTTGCTATGTACTTCTTACAACAAATTTATATTTCCTTTCCTTTTTAATTATTACTACTGATATATAAATATGAATACTCTCATTTAAATACAACTCATTTTTCACTATGCAAAAAAAAATTTACTTTTCCAACATACCCTGTCGATAAGCGCGGCGAAGCCGCGCTACCCGTGCTGTAGCACGGGTATCTCGACTAGTATACCTGTTAAATTAGAAGTCATACTAGGGTGAGATATCAATATCTTAGCGAGCTCTCAAATTTGAGATAAAACATAATACTCCATTTATAAAAAAATTAACTATTAGAATAGTTTTGGAAGATTATAATAAACTGGAATTTATACTAACACACAAGGTAGTATCAGTACTATTTGCAACAACTAACAACCTAAATTTTTTTTTTTGACAAATCTTATTCTTGAATCAGTAAGTTCATAATCAATATTCTTCAACAAGTCTTATACAAGAAATAAAGGTCCAACAAACATTAATTTATCTGACATAATTAATCGTGCTTTAACATTTATAACCTCACATCTTATAATTTCCAATTTTAACATGCATATTTCAAGGTGTACTAATCACAATCGGTCAATTGTACTAATTACAATTTGATGTAAAATAAACAACAATCCTCCAAATTGTCCTAATCACAATTGGTCATACGATAATCAACTAATAGTGTAAACACACCTACAAACATGGGGCAAATTTTATAAGGTGGGGAGTGCCTATGTTTAGACCTTGTTCTTTGTGCTTTTCCTTTTGTTTGAATCAATAGCCATATCACTGGAATGTAGATTTTATAATTTAATTTAATTTAATTTTTTAATTAGTTATTTAAAAAAGATATTTAGAATTAATTAATTCAAAAAAGAATGAAAATGTCTCGGTCACCGTGTCACGTAGGCAGATTCAGCTAAATGATGGACTTAAAATGATCAATATGGTATTATATGGATAAAATCTAAACGTTTTTTTAACAAGGACCAAAACCGGAATTGCTCAATATTACAAGGACCAAAAATGGTATTAACCCAATGACAAAATTAAAGTGACTAGAATGTCCATGACTACAAATTTGTAGCGTTGATGCCCATGTAATTGATTAAATATGTAATGTATTAAAGTTGATATGCCAATCTAAACATAAGTAATACCAAAATAAAAAGGAAAAACCAAACAACATCGAACCAAGGAGACGAATAAAATAATACCACACTTCGTCAACAAAATCACATGAAAATGGAAAAAGAATCATATCAATGTAAATATTACTTATTTAAACAAATTGAGAGAAAAACAATGCAAATGGTGATTTCAAAGTTAAAGAATGATCTAAAACAACACATCTCTGGCGGATGAAAAAGAAGAGACGTTAAAAAGAAATGATGATCTAAAATATTAATTAAAGAAATTTAAAACATTTTTATTTTTGATAGACTGTCTAGTTTTTATTATTTTACTAATTCATCCTAATTGGAGTCTTTGATTTTGAGTGTCTAGAAGCCTCAAGGTACAATTTAGTATTTTGTGTACATTTATAAAACTAATTTTTGAGTGAGCATTTGGACCACTTTCAAAATGGGCGATTCTAGAAATCAAATTCAATTTACATTAGAGTAAACATATATATTGGCCACACTGTAATTTTTTAATAATGTATAAAATTATTAAAAAAAATGTGTATAACAATTAACAGCAAGTGATAGAGATAGTATTAAGTGCAATGTGGAAATTATGAAATGAACACTACCCTACACAACAAGTATACCGCTGGCAGTCAAAGATGAAGAATGAAGAGATTTGAATTTTCCTTAAAAAAGGTCACGGTGACATCTCATGTGTCTGGCATGTGTTACAATTTCCATGAATGGAAATAAGAATCACTGGTCAAATTTCATATCTTGTTCATGATTTCACCCTCCATATATATTTCCCAAAACAAAGAAACATAAAAAACAGCAAGCATACCCTCCCAAAATCAGACACAAATTTGTAATCATTGATTACAAGAAAAATCAGTGACATTTTCAGTGCAGATATTGTCTCACTATAAATCTGCATGCCGTTGCCTAATGTTGCACAGTCACTAGAATACTTTTTGTCATTAATAATTCATGATGCATGCTAGAGAATTAATTAACCCCCATCTCATGCAATTTGCCTAAGGATGCATAGTCACTAGAATGCTTTATCATATATAGATGGCACATAAAACAAATTGAAGTGAAATTGCATGAGATGGGTGAAGTAAGTAAGGATTTTAAACAAAATAAAATAAAATATAGGAAGAAATATAAATTGAGTGAAATTATATGAAGACAAAATAACATGAATTATATTTGTCTTTAAAAAAAACATGAATAATATGTGTTTATATGACCCAAAAATATTTCTAGCTTTAGTAGAAAACAGAAGACTAGTTTAAGGATTAGGAGAATCAAATAACACTCAATCAAAGAAAGAAATAGTCATATTATGAGGTGATGAGTCGGAGTTTCAAGAACTTTAAGAGAAATACTCACTTGAACACAAACACAAATAAAAAATGATTAGACATACACACATAAATTAAAAAAAATAAAAGAGAAAATAATTAAATGATATGACTAGATTATTTCTCATTTATTTTTCTTCATTTGTGTGAGTATGCTCAAACATTTTTCATTTGTATTTGTGTCCAATCCAAGCAAGAATTGCTCGAACTTCAAATCAAATACTACAACATTTTGATTACAATTTACATTTTTTATGTTAACTTTACGGTCCTCTAGAGAAAGGAACTCTTGAAAGATGGTTCGATCCAAAGCTAAGTAAAACCTGATTAATAGTTGTTTCATCTAAGAATCGAGCTTGGATTTTCCATAAGTAACCACTTTAATCTAATCACTTTTGTTATTAAAATTTACTTTGTGTCGCACGTACTTTTTTTTTTGTTGAGAGAACGTACTTTTATCTTTAGAATGTATAAAATTTCATATTTTCTTATGTCAGTCAACTTAATTAGTTCGCCTCTCTTTGAAGTAGTTAAGAATGTACAAAATACATGTTGTGAATAAATTAGTTTCTAACATTATGGCAATTGGCAACATATATTGTGTACATTACTCATGCACTGAACAAAGATATATATCCCACAGTTCCAACACTAGTTCACTTTGCAATCCGCATGTTATTAATTAGTTACATATGAAGACTATGACATAGGTAGAACACATCATACATGTCCTTTTCCTGACATATTTACTAGTACGGACTAACGGACATAAATATGACATCACTTGGGTTTTGTTTGTTTCATAGTACAATCTGCATGCTTATTATTGTTAACGGTCCTTCTAAATTTTTGCTTCATTTTCCGTTAAAACTAAACGCCAAGGTTAATTATTTAAGAACTTTCTAGGATTCTCTCTTTGGTTTCAATTGTCACATTCTAAAATGTCAAAAAACGAAAAATTTACAACCCTTATTCAACCTAATTAATTAACATGTCATCGTATTATTCTTGTTCAAATAAACAATATTATCATGCTAATTATATGTTTCTCGATATTTCTTTTTTGAGGTGATATGTTTCTCGAAAAAAGGCAGATATACTTGGAAATCCTTGTGATATCCCCTATAAAACTTGAGAAATCAAATTCCGACGAATAATACTATTGTATCCTTCTAATTTCCACTTCAACTTGTGACACATTTTATTATTTGAGGGCATAAAGATCATTTTTATTTGTGTAACTTACAAAACCTATAATTACAAACAAACCATCTCTGCCCTTCTTTTATCTTAACTCACAACGTTAGTGAGACTTTCATCCTTTAGGATATTATATTAAATTATTATAATATTTAATCATTTTGTTGGACGGTATAATTCATTTAGAAAAAAATTGATTATAATTAGTCAATTAATTAATTTTTTTATATCTTCTAAATATAAATCATAAAAAATTATAATATGTTAATTATATAATTTTTCATAAAATCATAAACGAGATAAATGTGTGTTACTTAATAACTGCTATACTATTTTTTCGAAATGAGTCAAGAAAGAATGTCGTTGAAGCGTACAATTCATTTTTGAGATAATTGTGTCACTAATCAATTAGATAAATTTAGTATTTTTTATATCTTCTAAATAAAAATGAGAATAACTATTATATACTAATTATATTTTATGGTAAACACATATAAATGCACATCACTATTTATTTACTTAAAATTAAGTGTTTTTTTTTAATATCCTTGACATAAGTAAAGAGAACAAATATAATACACACAATTATAAATTTGTTCACACTTCAATGTTTTCATTTTTTATTTTTTATAAACAAGTCACTAAAAAGCTTTGTTAGATCATACAATTCAAACACCAAATCAAATTTGCTTTAAATTTGCAAAAGTTCATATCGATAATTTGGTGCACATGTTCAAAGCCAAAATCCGATGACCATGATAATTTCGTTCAATTAGGGTCAGAGTGTTTAGCTGTTTCATGAAAAATAAGTATTTTTTTTTGTTATTATGTTGTTCATTTTAATTACATCAATTAAACATTGTTACATTTTTAAAAAAATATTATTCATTCCATATTGTACTAACACTTAACAAACAAAGATATTTATTACAAGCCGCACACGGGTATTTTCCCTAGTGTAATAACATAATGATCTAAACATATGTTGTTAATTTTTGCTACGTTTCTTTGTTTTGCAAATATGCATATTTATACTGTCGCCAAAGAATTTTTCCAAAAAAGAAAAAAGTCCCAAAAGAACTTGAACATGACTTTTGTAACACACATAATTTAGGACCTAGTTGGCTAATTATATTTATAACAATCAATTTAAAAACTAGAAAGAAATTGACCTATCATATATTTGCCACATCTTTGTTTTGCAATTCTTAAAAACATAAGTGCAAATATGCATTAATACCTAAACATGGCTTTTATTACACTTGAACTAGTTCCTTTGGTATTCAACTAGATATATAACTTTCATATAAAACTAGATGATTTTTTAAGAAAATCATATTATCACCCATTTTAGAGCCAAAGAGCTCCAACTTCCTTAAGGAGAGGAACTAGAGTTCCATTGAGGTGATTAGTCATGAGAGTCTGTACACCGCCAACGAACTTACCGCCAATAAAGACAGCCGGAACGGACTGGTCAGTCCCAATCCCAGCTGCAAGATGGTGCAAGAAACCCCGGATGGCAGGCCCATCAGCCTGCTCATCCAGTTCCACAACAGTGGGGGCCACACCAAGGCTGATGAGGAATTGCTTGGCCACAGTCGACATGCAGCAGCTGCTCATGCTGAAGATCACCACTGCGTTGGAAGAAGTCAGGTGGAACACAGTTTCACAGGGTGGTGTGTTGAGCTTGAAGGAAGGAGGTGGTGATGGTTGTGCTGCCTCCATTTGTGTTGTTGATTTCAACACTTGCATGATTGGGGGGAAAGAGAGAGTAGTGAAAGACATATGGAGGAATGAGTGAAAAATGTGAAAAGTGTTGTTTGGAGTGGAAGGAGTGAAAGGTGTGATAGTTTGTTTTAATTTATATAGAGAAATGAGAGTGAGGTTTTTTATTGTGTGTGGGAATGTTAGGGCACATGATTTGATTCATTAATGTGTGTGTTTAATAAGTGAGTTCAAAATGCACAAAATGAGTGAGTTAGTTTCATGCAAAAAAAGTATAACAGAAACAAGATAAGAAAAAGGAGGAAGAGGATGGTAATTTGATAAAGATAACAAATGTTTTTCATTTTATGAAAGGATAAAAAATTATATATGGCGTCACTTTGTCTATTTAGCGGAGTTAATAAATAAATAAAATAGTATAGAGATAAAGAAAGGGAGGGTAGATGCTGGAAATAACTTGGAATATGGAACCGTTACAAGACTCATGCCTCGAGAGAGAGAGAGAGAGCAGAAATATTCGGGGAGAGAGAGTGGTGGAGAAGAGCAGATGATCTTGTTTGTACGGTGGCTGCAGCCTGCTAAGCTGTTGCATGCATATATGATGAACATTAATAACTAATCATATACAAAAAAATTGTAACCATATAAAGATGGTAAATATATATGTTTGTACATTGCAGGTATACGATGCTCAAGGCTGTATCTGAGGCAGGGCGAAGAGGGCGATCGTCCTAGACCCAAAAAATAAGTTAAAAATATGGGCCCTGATTTTTTTTTAAAAGTGTAAGGTATAATATTATACTTTGGAAAATATAGAAATAAAACCTAGTATGATTGTTGTCAAAAGCCTTGCATTTGATATGGGTATAGAGCCGTCACTTTTGACAAAGTGTCGTAGATTTAGAAAAAGACAATATGATGAAAATGATAATGATGAGTGAATACAATCACTGGATGAATCTTTTAGAGTCAATAATTATTTTGTGGTTGTTGATAATAGATTTGAACAGTTTGAAATATTTGAAAGTATTGTTGAATTTTTATTTGATGCAAGAACCTTAAAATCATTGGATAATGATGAATTAAAAAAATCTTAAACAAATTTTGACTCATAAAGATTTGTCGAATGTTGACACAAATGATCTTTTTAATGTATTGAAAGTATTACAAATATCTTTGTTAAATGAGTTGACATCAACATTTGAAATTCATGAGTTGTCAAATGTGTCAATTGCTTATCAAATTCTCTAAACTATATCGATGATTGTTGCACGTGTAGAAAGAAGTTTTTTGAAGTTAAAATTATTGAAAAGGAAATTGCTTTGTAGTACGATAACTGTTCAACGAAAAACGACGAACATGTACAAATTAATTTATATTGTTTGAAATTGCCAGTTTTGTCCTCTATATATTTTCAATATTACCACTCTATCCATGTGTAGGCAACAAGTTCGTCACTTTTCGTGGAAATGCTTTCGCACCGTTAATTACTACTCTATTGAAAAACTTCACATCTAAAAAATATGATAGAACATATTGTTGCATACACAATTACCGACTTTGCATCTATAAATGATCATAGGGTTCCAAATTTTGGTTTCGCCCCAGACCACAAAAATCTCAGAAACGGGCCTGATGATGCTAGAGAGTTAATTAACCCCATCTCATGTAATCTCACTAGAGTTTGTTTAATGTGTCATGCCATGTATGTGATGAAGAAGGAAAGGAACTAAAACCCACATACGAAGTTAATTTACCTTGTGAAAAACTTACTTTTAAGTGAAAGTGAGAGTGTACTACAATCCGTTGTATCAACGGCTAAAAAAAGTATAAAAAAATAAAAATAAAGTAACTTTTGGTGGAAACCTTATTCATCAATTCATTTTACATGTAATGTGGGGTCATATTCATATCTTTCAAAGAACAAAACAAAGAGAACGAGAATGTGAGGTTCACCCGAGGTGTAGAATGAGTTGATAGGGTGTCGATTAAACATTACCTAAGTAAAAATGTACTTCAATCCCTTGCTTTAACAAGTGATTATGATACATGATTAGATTAAAGTGGTTAAAGAATACCTTCTAAGATAAATAGTTCAGAAAGTCCATGTTTAATTCATGGGTGCAACAATTTTTAATCTGACTTTACTTCTGTTTCGGTCAAATTCAAAATTACCAGGAATTATTCCCCATGATTTGAAGGGTTAACACAAAAAGCAATCTAAATCTAAATGGTCATTATAAAGACCGCCTACACAAACTCTAAATACGGATTAGAAAACCAATCATAAACTTGTTTTTTTTTAGGAAAATTCTATGGTGAAGTCATAATAATGACTTTTCTGATGAAGTTAACACTGTAGCATCAAAAATGTAGTAACAACACATTGTTTGTACAGTGACATCAAAAGTTTAGTCCTCATAGTATCATCAATTAATCAGATTAACAAGACTACACTTAATCTAATTTTATCCTACCTGTAAAACCCCACAAAGTGTAACACTTAAGACTATCACATAATATCATCAACTCTATTTGCATGTTAAAGATGTCAACGATAAAATAGTACCAGTAAGTCCAAGATGTTGCAAACATTACTAGATGAATTACTAAGTATCATTAATCATTAATCAACAATTTAAAAATGAATCAAACATTAAGATCAAAATTAACTTTTCCAAAAAAGTCAGTTTTCTAACTGCACCGTAGAAGCTCCTTTTTTTTATTATCACAAATCATAAAAAATAAATGCTTACTATCGCAAGAATAATTTCGTGAACCTATCATGTAATCATGGTTTTGAATGGGGTTGCGATTGTCATCTTTATAGATATTTAACTAGATTAAATTGGTTGAACTGATGACTCAGCCACTTAAAAACAAAAAAACTAACATGTAATATGTATATTAATATTTGTATAGCTATATCTTATTTTTTAAAGAGTATAGTTGTATTTTGTTGACAGAAAATAAATTTTGTTTTGCATATCTATTAATATTAATACAATATGTAGATTTTTCTTAAAAAAAATTATATGTATATTTTTTTTTTAGGGGGAGATATGATATGTATATTATTATTATTATTTTGACAAAATATGTATGTATATTATTATTTGTGTAAATATTATATTTAAAAATGATCTTTGCTCTTTCTGAACGAAAAAACAATGTATTCTTCTCAAAGAAAAACAATGTAATATACATATATGATAAGTTTCACACTTATTGACACAACAGAAAACAAAGTTGTTGCACCGATTAAGTTTCTAGTGATACAATTTTTTTTTTAGGTAGTCCGGTGGTTAGAATTCACTTTATAATGTGAATAAGTGGGGTGTTAGGGGTTCGAACCCCGCCCATATATATAATAATGCAATGCCCTACCAACTGAGCTATGCTCACGGGACTCTAGTGATACACTTCAACGTGAATGGTTTGATTCCTATAACTCAATTTTTTCAAATTCTGATTTTTTCTACAAAAATCATAAGTCAAAGTAGCATTTAGTGTATTAAACCATGCCTAGCAGAGCATTATTATTAATGGATCTAATTAACGACTAATTAATGACTAATTATATCAGTAAACATACAAAATTATTAAATCAGATTGGCTCTGAAAATCGGATGAGTCATCGGTTTTAAACGGTTTTTAGCAAGTCTAACTGGTTTGCACCGGTTTAAATACATGACAGATATGTTATATAGTTCAAAACGGCATACCCATCGGATTTTGGTCGGACCAGTTCGATTGGGTGGTACAAGTCGATTTTTAAAACTATGACTCCAATATTATTGTGGAAATTATTGTTATAAACTCTATGAGTGGAAAAAACTCATTCCAGCTTCCACCATGCTCTAACACACATGCCTTAAACAAGGTCTCACCATCGATCTAAAGATGATAGGATGAACTCCTTGTAAGCTGAGCTGTACCTCAAGCATTTTTCAAACTTTCCTTAAACTTAGAGCTAAATCTAGGATCTTATGCTTTATAATCTCACTGATATACACTTCAGCTAACTTCTCAATTAAATATATGATATTCATCCGAATTAAATGAGCGGGTTTGGTGAGTGCATCAATTGTCACTGAAATAACATTGTATCCTCTCATAGCAAGGGGTAAACCAACTACAAAATCACTTCCACCCGGCTATACTTAAATCAATTGAAATTTGTCTTGAGAACAAAATGTTTTAAGATTTTTTTTTTACCAAGTGTCATAAAAAATATCTCTCTCTCTCACAAAATTATTTGTCTTGTGCATCAACCAACAAAAAACAATATAGTAAAAAAGTTATCACATGTTTTTGTCCAATACTTATATGCAAATCAAGTGCACCCTTTATCTCTTCCAACGAAAACAATGTTATCAATGTTGTATTAGTATATGCATAAATGGTTCTAAATGTAACACCCTATGACAAAGGTTGACTAAAACACTCTTCATCAAATAATCTCAAAACTTCCATTTTGACTTCATCTGCATCCTTCGCCCACCTCTCTCCCACCATTATTTCTATTTGTGTTCTTCTTCTACTAGATCTTATGCGTGCATGAAAATACAAAGACCATCTTACTCTAGACTTCTAAAATAGTAAGCTTTCCTTTAGTCATAATTGCCTAAAAAATCTTCATGAACCCCACTCCTTTGTTTTGGGTTAATATCCTCCCCCATCAGCTGTTAGCTCATCTAATTTATTCAATTCTCTTACAACCTTTTTCTATAGTCAAGTCTAAGATGTCAAACACCTCCTTGTTCGATATTCTTAGTTTTTCCTTTAGCATTTTCAATTTTTCTTTCACATTATAAGATGGCTATCATGCATGTTCCTAGCACTTTACAGGACTTTGGCCAAATTTGAGAAAGGCCCCCTTATAAAATAGATCTCATTTTTTTTTTCAAACGGTGGATGAGATATGCATTAATCATGACGGCCACCATAATACGATGTTTTGAATGTGTGTCAAAGTCAAATGCATCTCGTCCTATATATTATTAATAAAAAAAGAATAAAAAAACAAAAAAAAAATTGGGTGGGTCGAACCAAACCCAACAAAGCTTAATAAAACGATACTAGACATATCGAGTTTTATGTAAGTATAATTATCTGATTTGATAATTCAATTAATTTACTACCTCTAAAATTTCTCAAAAAACTTCATTATCATTCGTCACCATAAATCCATAATTGTATAAAACACACTTCTGTTACACCCAGTAACATGAAACATTTTATCGTTTGTCAATAGAATATGATACGTTATTTATCAAAAAAAACATAAAAGACCAAATTTGATGTCGTAAATATTCAACTTTCATGATATAAGTCATATTATATTATGAAATCTAAATACAAATTCAGCCTCAATTTGAAACACCAAAAAGTATCCTCAAAATAAAAAACAAATTTGTTATCTAAGAAGGAATAGATATTTTGTGTTTTACGTGTTGCTTTGTAAAAATAAAATGTTGTTGGGTTGTAAAAAAATAGGATGGAATGGTTGTTGGGCTCAAATCTAGTAAATGTTTGGGCCCTCTTTGCGCTTATTGCTATATATACCCCCGTTAAACCAAGTATTTCTATATACACCCCCTCTATCAAAAAAGTTGGCCCCCTAGAGTATGGGCCCTAGGCCGCCGCACCCCCGACCTATGTCTTGGGCCGGGCCTGATGGCTATTCGTCTACATCAAAAGATTCACACCTACCCTTAACTGTTTGAAAATTGCTTTTCTGACATCAAAAAGTTCATAATAACACAAGTAAATGACCAAATTACCCCAGTGATATTTAACTGCCTCTGGCATATCCGGCAGGAGTTAACTGCCGCTGGCTCTAGAGAGAGTTAACTGCCTCTGGCTTTGCTGCACTTAAGTGCAGTTCTAGTTGTGATTTTACACGTTTCGGTCGAAAAATCAAAATAAATCAAAACTGATTCAGAATTCTATGAAACTTTACAGACACCTCTATAAAAATACATATAGATGATGTAAAAAGTTTCGTAACATTCCGGATAAGTCTCAACTTTTTTTTATTTTTTCGACCGAAACGCACAAAATCGCAATTGAAAAATAAAAAAAATCGACACTTATTCGGAATGTTACGAAACTTTGAACATCATCTATATGTATTTTTATAGAGGTGTCTATAAAGTTTCATAGCATTTCAACTAAGTCTCGATTTATTTTGATTTTTCGACCGAACCATGCAAAATCGCAATTTTTTTCCAAGTGCGAGCCCGAAAAAGTGTCCTAGAGGTTGAACTTTTTCACGATTTTTTGCACTCATGTTTAGAACAAAAAAATAACATCTCCAACAAAAAATTTGAATTTTTCGACAAGGGACGGATCAAATATGAATTTTTTAACACGCCTAAAATTTAAGACACGAAAACATCAAAACATCAACCTAAAAATTGAATTTTGAGCTGTTTTTTTGCAGACACCTCTATAAAAATACATATAGAGGATCTGCAAATTTTTGTAGTATTTTGATTAATCCTCAATTTAGTTTGAATTTTTTACTGAAACGCGTAAAATTGCAATATTTTTCCAACTGTGCGTCCGGAAAAGTTATATAGAGGTTGAATTTTTTTCATTATTGTTTGCACACATATTAAGAACATAAAAAAAACATTTCCCCCAAAAAATTAGAATTTTTCGACAACGGATGGATTAAATATGAATTTTTAATGCGGCAATAACTCAAGAAACCAAAACATCAAAACGTCGGCCTAGAAATTGAATTTTGAGCTGGTTTTTTGCAGATAGCTCTAAAAAAATATATATAGAGGGACTGTAAAGTTTCGTAGAATTCTTAATAAGTTACGATTTATTTTGATTTTTCGACCGAAATGCGTAAAATCACAACTGAAACTGCACTTAAGTGCATCAAAGCCATACGCAGTTAACTGCCTATGGAGCCAGCGGCAGTTAACTGCTGTCGGATATGCCAGAGACAGTTAACTACCGCTGGAGGTAATTTGGTCATTTACTTGTGTTATTATGAACTTTTTGATGTCAGAAAAGCAATTTTCTAACTGTTTTTAGAAATGCTTTTGATGCCAACCAATAGATTTTAAATTGAAAGCTAGAATTTCCAAGATATAAAAGTTTATAAAAATTATAAGTGTTTGATGCAAAACAATTTCAGCTGAGTTTTTGCACAAGTAAATTGTTGTTGAGTCTCTACAAAACTTCAAGTCCTTCATTCTTTTATATAGAGGTATGAAAAATACGTTGTAGAAGTGCCAACACATCAAAATAGATGTTGTAGAAGTTTGATCAATCATCAATGATTTGTTGCTTGATTTGGTTAATGTCCTAGAAGAGAATAATTTGAAATCCATTCCTTGTTTAGAGAATTAACCGGCGTAGACACAACTGTAGCATGTACTATGTGCGGACATGAGTGGAGTAGTGAAGTAGTAGTTGTACAATTGTACTATTGTCATTTTTCTCCGCTCTTCAGTGGATAAACATCTAATGCCTTCTAATTCCTTTGAAATAGTCGTTGCTCCAGGATTCTATTCCTTCTGCAAACTTGTGTCTTCAAATAACCAAATAAACTGACTTTCAGGTTCAGACTCTGGTGGCTTCAGACTCTGACTTGCAACAAAAGCTTCCTTTGAAAATTCTTTTGCTTTCATTTGTTCTTTTAGAACCAATACGTTGTTTAAAGACTTATATAATTTTAGTTTATGGTTCTGCACACTTATAATCTAAATTCTTATTTTTTTAATGACACCAACAACAATCTTTATTATAAAAAAAGTTGGTGTATAAAGGTATAATTAAGATATTGAAAAAGTAAGTATAAATACACTCATATAATTTGTTACACTTTATAAATGATAAAGGAAAAAAATAGACATTTGTGTTTGTTACACCTTTATTTTAATATTTAAATTTATTCTTATCTATTTATTACACGTGTTCTTATTATTGAAAATTGAAGGTATTTTTGAAAAGGGAAAAGTCAGCCCAAAAGTTCTGAAAATGATTGTTTTCTTTATATATATATATAGTAGATAATGCAGGCAGAAGCCCACATAGTGTTGTGAGTGGCTCCGCCATTGGTGACTATGTTGTCAAACCGGAGTGAATAAGTCAAACTCGATAAAAACCGGTGACCTGGCGGTTTATACAAACCAGCCACGTCAGTGCGCCTTTGACCACACTTTAACTATTTTTCACAAAAATATAAATATATAAAATTTGGCATGAAAGGGACTTGATCGCAGGACCAGGAACAATGTCAAGGCAAGGCAGAATCTTTAACCAACACACCACATGCTTTCTTGTTATCATCTCTTCTTTCCATCTTTTATATTGTATTTAAACTTTCTACCATAACAACACACTAGGTCATTGGTCACATGATTATTTCAAAAAAAAAAAAAGGTCATTGATCACATGATTTAAATTGTTAATCTTTTTGGTAGTGTAAATATACCTTTTTTTGGTAGTGATTTAAATTGTTAATTTAACCTTTTTTTTGGTGTGTTGTTCGTCGTTTTGTGCGGGTGTTGTTTGATTTCTCGTCTTGATGCAGTGTTCATTTGATTTATATTGAAAGATCAATTATTCAATCAAAGATTTGGGCGTCAACATTGCAGATCCAGAGTCATGAGTATTCTGGTCACTTTAATTTTATCATATATTTTTGTAGGCATTATATCGTTATATACTATTAACTTGGACGCTGAGAGTTTGTTCATCCTTTATATTTTTAATGGTATTGGATTATGTATTCTATTGATTTGAATGAATGAATATCGTTTTGGTTTTGTAAAAAAAAAAAAACTTATAGAACAATCCAAATATAAGGTGAGATTTAAAGGAGAGCAAGTGTAATTTTGCCGATATAAAACAGGAATAGCTGAAAAGGTAAGACCGTAAGAGCATCAACTGATAATCAGAAAAGAAATCCCCACATCATATTCTGTCTTGTTAGTGGCCAAATAAGCCACCCATATATCTTGCTATTTTCCTACCATTTTGTATTTGTTGTGTTTTTAACTTGTCCTTTAGTCCATCGTGCATGTGTCCAAATATTAATTAAAACGAACAAAATCCCCTCTCCACATTTAAATCAGAATATTAAATATAATGATTTGTTAAAATAACCCAAATAGTTTTTTATGTTGATGAAGTATCAAACGTAATCGGGCTAAAACATGTAATTACAAGATCCTATGTTTGAATTTGGAAGAAGATGCCTAACTTAACGATATCAACATTTACAATTAAGTTAGGTCTTAGAGGCGCATTTACCACGGTTAACAAGAGTGTCCATGTTTAATTATGACGTGTAAGGAAGATGTAAAATGTGAATTCAATTTTTTATTGTCAGAACTCGTGTTATGATTAATATAACTTCTTTTCTCGATCCAATATATCAAATTTGTATGAGTCATGCTAACTTGTGTTCTAAAGGCACATGTTAAGCAACCTAAAAGTTTTTTTTTTTTTTAAGGAAGAAAATCATTGCATTTCATTAGCTAAAATATGCCAAATACATGTAGGTACATCATCAATCACAAGTGGGTTAGAATTAGATAAGGTTGTCTGAGCTAACTCGTGAGCTACCCTATTTGCCTGCCTCCAGCTGAACTCAACATGAGAGTTTTGAAATTTATCAACTAACAGTTGTTTACAAGCAGTGATATACATCCAAACTCGCTACTATCATCTAGACTAGAATTGACACAATCAACAACTTTTTTACAATCAAGAACAAAATCTACATTATCAAACTGTCGATTAAATAGCCAATCCAAAGCCGTGTGTAGTTCAACAGCTCCCCCCGCATATTTATCACAAATAGGGGCAAACCATTATGTTCTTGCAAGTACAAAAGCACCATCATCATCCCTAAGACACATGCCCAAGCCAACCCTGTTAAGAGAAGTAGAAAAGGATGCATCAATGTTGCATATATATCTGCCAAGTGCCGGTTTCTTCCAAACATCTTCCTCTTGTCTCAAAGGCCGAACCTGTAGAGTTATGGGTTGATTATTGTTGCTTGGTCTAATTCTTTGGGCTGTAAGCAACCTAAATGTAAACGTTTTTTCTTAAATTTTATGCATTTAATTAATGAAAAGTAAAAATATTTAATTCAAATGCATTAATTATTGTTGGAACATTGGTGTGAAGATGGAAAGAAATTGGAAGGTTGGAAGATTAAACACCAAGTTATTAAACTTTGATCTAATGTTGTGTGAATTAAAAAAATAGAGTGTGGGAGCCACATAAAATAGAACATACACATTAGTAGTGTTTAAATAGTGGTATTTAATTTTAAATACCTGATAATGATGAAAATAATAATTATTATTATTATTATTTATTCATGGATATCACTTCCCATAATTTTAGGTTATGTTTGTTGTGATAAGATTGAAAATCCAACTGAATTTCCTATCTTTCCTTCGTTAGTGAGTTTGTTTCTTTTTGAACTTATCCGATTAGTTTGTTACTTGAGCTGATCTGTGGGTTTCTTAATTTTTAAGTTTACTTAATCATTAAGTTTCTCCAAATTAGTTACAAACTCTCTCTATAAATAGAGAGCACACACAGTGCATTTCACACACCGAAATTTACAGTTGATGCTTCCTGTGTTTTTCCTCTCTTCTCCCTCCTTCGACTTGTGTTGACAAGTCCTTCTCCTTTTTCTACTCCTTTCTGTCCTTTCGGAATTACGAGTGTTCTTAAGAGTGTTTGTTGTGATAAGATTGAGAATCCAACTGAATTTCCTATCTTTCCTTCGTTAGTGAGTTTGTTTCTTTTTGAACATATCCGATTAGTTTGTTACTTGAGCTAATCTGTGGGTTTCTTAATTTTTAAGTTTACTTAATCATTAAATTTCTCCAAATTAGTTACAAACTCTCTCTATAAATAGAGAGCTCACACAGTGCATTCCACACACCGAAATTCACAGTTGATGCTTCCTGTGTTTTTCCTCTCTTCTCCCTCCTTCGACTTGTGTTGACAAGTCCTTCTCCTTTTTCTACTCCTTTCTGTCCCTTTGGAATTAAGAGTGTTCTTAAGACCTTATAGTCCGTTGTCGGTATATTGTCCCTTCGGAATCAAGAATGGTCTTAAGATCA
>Ga0315914_1006073_pt1 | contig 17292 bp, 6 predicted proteins | sample MpolenodulesMG_FD_203920 | JGI IMG/M metagenome (GOLD analysis project Ga0315914, IMG submission 203920) | Medicago polymorpha root nodule microbial communities from Los Angeles, California, United States - elongated nodules | ecosystem: Host-associated > Plants > Roots > Nodule | place: USA...
TACACATTTCTGCACAATTTCATTAAAAAATACAAAAAATAACTTAAAAATGGGGACCAAAAGTAGTGATTGAATATTGAGTTAAATATGTTTTTAGTCCCTATAAATATCAACTTTTCGTTTTAGTCTCTCTAAAAAATTTCTTCAACTTTTAGTCCTCCAAAAAAATTTTATCTTCACTTTTGGTCCCTTCTTTAAAGTAAACTCATGTAAAATTCATATTTTTAAATAAAATTTTTGCAGAAAAATGTATATATATAAGGATCTCTTCCCAAAAAAAATTATATTTTTTTACCAAAATATGAATTTTTATATTTTTGGCGGTAAAAAATTCATTTTTAATTGATGTTTTGTTAAAAAAATCTAATTTTTTTTGAGTTATTTTTACAACATTCTATAAACTTTTGCACAATTTCATTAAAAAAATACAAAAATTTACTTAAAAATAAGGACCAAAAGTAGTGATTAAATATTTTACAGGGACTAAAAGTTGAAGGAAAATTTTGGAGGGATTAAAACGAAAAATTGGTATATTTATAGGGACCAAAAACATATTTAACCCTTAAATATTTTATAGGAACTAAAAGTTGAAGGAAAATTTTATAGAGACTAAAATGAAAAGTTGGTATATTTATAGGGAACAAAAACATATTTAACCCAATAATTTTTGTATCGTATAGGTATACATACAAATACAAAGGAGACAATTTCTCTTTCTTAACCCACACCTAAAACTAGGGGTGACAAATGGATGGTTTGGATAGATATGGATTTGGATGTAAATGGATGGATAAAAAAATATTTGTGGTCCCTTTACAATCCACTCAATTTATTTAAAACAATCTAATCCAATCCATTAAAAACAAAATCCATCTAATTCATCCATTTTCAGTTTTTTAATGGATGGATGTCCAATCCATCCATATTTTTTTTTTCAATTTCATAAAATAAAATACCAAAATGAATAATTTTTTATGAAAAATAACTTATAATTATCAATTGTTTATTAAAAAACAACTTATTAAAAACAACTTATTTTATACAAAACAGCTTATTACAATTTCTTTTTAAAAAACAACTTATACAAAGCAGCTTATTTTATGCAAAAACAACTTATTTTATGTTTTACTTATTTTATACAAAACAACTTATTACGATCTCTCTTTCCCTCCCTCCTACGTTTATTTTTTAAATTATACCTTTCCAGGTTTTGTTTCCTTATTTAACAACTTCAAAAGAATGCATGCATTTAAGATAACTTTTTCAGGATAGACCAACATAAAATATTGATCGCATGACATACAAATCAAAACAACAATACAAGGCCAAAACAACATAAGCCCCAACTTAAGTTAATATTTAATCTTCAAATACTAAATACTAATAAAATTCAAACATTTCAAGCATTAAAATGGATGACATCTTCAATCTGGAACATCTTCAAAGTTATGGTAATGACATCTTCAAACTGAACATCTTTAAAGTTATGGTAACGAAATCTTCAAACTGAACATCTTCAATTCATAGAAGAGAAGGCTGAAAGGTCCTCAACAAATTCACGACCATCAAGATTTATTCCAGGTGCAAAAGAGAACTAGGAGTAGAAAACAATTAAACATACGGGATAAGGGACAAAATATTTCAGAATTCATAAGAAACCAAATTCCCTGTCATAAGACACAAGACATGCCAACTCAATTATCACTCATAATTGAATCAACCCAAACCCTCAATGCAAAGCAATGATAGCATGCATATCTTTGTTAACATCAAATTTCCAGCATGTTTTTATCAAAACAAATAATTATGCTGCTAAACCAACTACGTCCACTTGACAACACACTTATTTACCACTGTCAAATAAAAGACAACCAAATTCATGATACTAGGCATTAAAAGCAACAAGGATTCCACTGGTTGTACAGAAAAAGGAAAGCCATACTACCTAGTACCTACCTATCAAAACTATGTATTGAGAAAACAGGGTGAAGTAGCAGCTATTTAACAACACTCACCATACAAGGAAATGAAATCTAGGTTAACTGAAAAGTACTATAATAATGGAGGGATTTAGCAAAACTGAAACCCATGACACATAGTGGTTTCAATCATCACCAAACAAAGCAGTTTTAGATTATTTGGGGCTGCAGATTTAAAAATTGGGCTCAATAGGGTCTTAGTCTTTTTTCAGAACAATAAACGCATCAAAGCATGCAAACTCTCCACTCCACTACTTATAAACTCCTATTCTACATTGCTACTATCCCAAACTCCCTTAATGCATATTTGGATTGACAATGAATTTGATAGAATCAGGATGGTACAATTTGATTTTGACAAAAACTATATTTCAGAACTCGAACAAATGACAATTAGAGTTATAATCAAGAATGAAACATATTCTGATCTTAAGTGTAGTAGAAATAAGAGTATATAGCAGAACTGGCTGTCCAAATCCAGGTTTCATTACTAAACATTAAAGGGATGGAATGCAATGAAGCTTTTAGTTCTCCATAATGGTTAATTCATTATTGTTACTGTTTCAAAACAAATTTATCATGAAGATGAATTAAGATTGATTAAAGTGTTGATGAATTAAGTTAGAATGAGAATTCAACCAGAAGATGAATTAAGTTAGATTAAAGTGTTGATGCAACGAAGATTGCAAATAGCCAATCAGAGAAACTAACCTGGAGTTCCACAAAGCCAATCATGAGTACACAATAATGCTTCAACATTATCAGGCAAAAGAGTACTTCTATACTTGTCGAGTATACGTCCACCTATACTGAATGATGATTCTGATGCAACAGTCGTAATCGGAATGCTCAAAATATCGCGTGCCATCATAGCTACTTCAGGATATTTCCCCTCATTTGCTTTCCAATATTCAAGAATACCCAAGTCTTCATATTTCTTATGGTCAAGTTTTTCTTCATCCAAATAACTTTGCAGATCAGACTCTTTTATGGACGGTCCACACAATTTACTTTGAAATTTACCAAAATCTGCGAAGTCGCTTGAAGGAATTTTTGAGCTACTTCTAACCGACCTTTGTGAAGATGAAGCGCTTATCTCATTAGAGGACTTGAGATATTCTTGAAGAAAAGCTTTCAACTTATCAAGAATATCATTTGCAAGTTTCTCTCCATCGCTGCCAAAAAACTTCCCATAGCAATACTCAACAAATTGTAACTTAAATCTAGGATCTAAGATGACAACAAACGAAAGAATAACATTGTAAGAGGTCCAGTATTTATCAAATTTAACCTTCATTCTTTTGGCCATGCAACATACTTGATCTTGATTTTCACTATGAAAAACAAATGCAACTTCCTTGATTTTCATTTGAATTCTCCACACACCACTAAAATAGAGGTTGGCAGTTGGATAAGCGGTACCCGAGAACAAAGTTGTGATATCATAAAACGGCTTCAAAACCTCAGCAATTTTTTGTGCCTCAATCCACTCCTCATCCGATAAATTATCAAACTGAGGATCAATATCTTGTAGGAGGGTAAATGCTTCCCTTAGACCGATAGCACTCTCAAGCATCATATAAGTGGAATTCCACCTAGTAGGCATGTCTTGACGGAGTTGCTTAGAAGTCACTTATGTGAGTTGCTCTAAACATGATGTGAACTTTATCTTTCGTGCCTCTGAGCCTCTTATATACTTCACACACATTCTAATCTTATCCAAGGAAGCATCAACTGCCTTTATACCTTCATGCACAATTAAATTCAAAACATGTGCCCCACATCGTACATGAAAATATAGCCCATCAACTATAAGGGAAGGTCCAAATGATGGATGTCTCTTCAAAATATTCACCATTACATCATTGTTAGATGCATTATCTAGAGTAATGATGAATATCTTTTTCTCGATACCCCAATCTCTTAACAGACTTAGTAATTTCTCGGCCAAATTAACTCCGGTATGAGGTGGTGGAAAGTGAAAGAAGGCCAACACTTTTTTCTCGGCCAAATTCACTCCGGTATCGAATTTAAGCATCTTGCCCTTGGCTGTCCGTTTTCATTGAGATACCTCTCAAAAAACTCCCAAACTACTGAAGTCTTTGCTTTTTTTGAACTTGGGACTGAACTTTCATCAACTTCATCAGACACATCCCCTCCATTTGACATATTTCCTATACAGACACAAAATCATATTATAACATGAGCAAGTTTTGAATCCAAATTTCTTACTACTAGATCACTCACTCGTATTGAGATAGTTGCAAAGACAAATAAAACAGAGAGATATATTAAAATTGTAAAGAACTTGACATCAGAATTAAGATGCTTTGGATTATAGCCTACATTTAGCACAGTCAATATTTCACTACAAAAATATTGATGGAATTAACTTGCTTAAGCACATGATGCCAGAAGAATGAAAATTTTGAAATATTTCACACAGTGCACGCTGATTTTGAAAGTAGCTAAAGTACCAAAACATGAACATTGTCACTCAACCAATTTAATAAAGATCAACCAACATATCCATCCCCAATTTCGAAGGTAGGTAGACTACATGAATGGTGTCATATCATCCCCTGAGTGCATATGTTGAGAGTAAAATCAATTGCAAAACAAACAACTAAGAAAACCATTTGATCTCTTCCCCTGAGTGCATATGTTGATAGTTTAATCTATTTCTAAATCATCGCTATATCTTATACAAAACACCTAATAAGTTCAGTACCATAATGCACATGTAAGTTGTTAGGGACAACTATGAACAATAACCAAATCAAGCGTCTCGTTGAACTTGTTTTTGTTGAAAATTCATATTTTAAACTTCCTCATTCAGTATAGACACTATGACAGAAAGATTATAAAGTAAGTTAACATATTTGGGTCGGTTTTGTTTGGTTTATTTGAGCTTATCTATTGACATAAACACTTGTAAGATTGTTCGTAAGAGCTTATTAAAATAACTCATGACACATTAATAAACTCTACAAGATAGCTAATGAAAACAATTTATAACTTGAATGATGACAATTTGACTTTATTTTATCTTTTGTTACAAAAATAGCTTATACATAAACACATGAAAAATGCTTAATTTATGAGCTTAGTTGAATTGTTTGTCCAAACTGGGCCTTGCCTAATATGTAACGCAGCGCAACTTATAATCACAACTGCAAGCAAGACAACATGGTAATCTTATACAATTATTTTATTAACTTTCATTCATAGATCAAAATCTGTATAAAATATAAGATACCTAACTAATGGTTACATTGAGTTATAGGTTAGTTAGTGATGAGTGAGTGTTAATATTTTCAGGTGAATATGAACCTGAGTAGCAGCAGTAACAGGAAATGAAGCAGAAGTAACAGCATAAGCTGTAAGAATCAATTGTTAAACATTCCCAAACAACTGCAATCTTAGAAACCCAAATCAGAAAACTCAGCAATCTCACATTACAACAAATTAGAGACTCACAAACAACAAAAATTTCATCTATCTACTCATTACAGACCCTAAATACGAAAAAAAAAAATTAGAGCCTCAGCAACAACAACAAAAACCCATTTCAAAAAACAAAATACGATTTTCTGATAAGTGAAGAAACCGAATAATTTTTGTACCTATCTTGGTATAGGTATACATACAAATACAAAGGAGACAATTTCTCTTTCTTAATACACACCTAAAACTAGTGATCTTACAAAGGAGATAATACAACACTCAAAGTCATTCTCTTAGCTTATTTACACTATACGTAGGAGCATGGGGTCATATGAATCTGATCTTCCAGATTTGAGCAATACAAGGGAGGACTAAAAATTTATCTAAAAAGGATGGATTAGGTCTAAGACCCGGATTTATTATTGGTGTGTCTCTCACCCAACCTTAATATTATAATAATTGCTCAATTTTGTTCTCGATCCGGTTGTAAATTCCGAGACTATTGAGAGAAATCATCTAATGTTCGATCGAGACAATTTTTTAGGTCCGAACTTCATCCGTAAGAGCTAAGTACCCAATTAAGAATTGCATTCCACCAAAACCAAGCAAAGTTTGAGAACTCTTCTGCTACTGGAATTTGTGTGACTTCGGCTAGTTTTCATGAACATGACAATGAGAAAGGTACAAGACAATACATTGCATTCATTTCAATAAGGTACGTACCTTGTACACATGTGTTCTCAAATGGTACAAGACAATGAGACATCATCAAATGGTATATTCATTTCAATAAAGGTTTCACTATGGCAAAGACATAGTGCTAGAGCCAGGAATTCTTGTGCGTGTGCGTGTGAAAATATTGAGTTTGCCCAAATTTTTATTTTTTTTAAGTGAGTTAATGGGCTATTGGGTTAAAAAGAATATCGATTGAGCCCGGACGAGTACCCGGACTCGCCGGGTGGTGGCTCCGCCCCTGAAAAAAATCAAGTGGATGTAAGCTTGCTAACTTACTGTTTTTAGGTGAACGTAACTCAATAGCCTTATATATAGAGAGTAATGGCAAACAATAAACTATTTCATTGTTAAAGTATTCACGGTACTTAAGCAACTGTTTATGTGTTCGATCTTTGTCTTTTGCGCATGAAAATAATTTGATTGAAATAAGATATCTTATTTCGTGTGTCCCACATATTCCTCAATGTGGATTAGACATTATTGTTCGGTGGAGAAAATTTCTTACTTATAACATTTTTTTATAGAATTCGTACTTATAACATGATAATTGATAAAAAAAAAATAAAAAAATATAGTAATGAAATAATGAAAGATGCTCTTTAAAATCTGTACAACTAATACAATAATCCATATAAAATAATAATTAAATTTTGACTTAAATGTATTTTTGATAGGCTTAATTGCATGTTTGATCCTTTATGTTTATTTTAGTTTTCAAGTTGGTCCCTTATCTTTTAAAAGTTTCAAGTTGGTCTCTTATGTTTTAAAAGTTTCAAGTTGGTCCAAAACGTTACTCCCGTTGGAATAAGTTAGTCCCTTCAGTCACATAACGGTTAAAGATTCGGGTTGACAATATGGGTGATGAAACTTAACTTATTTAGAAAATCAGGTTTAAAACATTATTTTTAATTTTTTTTGTTTTATTAAACTCAATATTATGTCGCGGAATGGACTAACTTATTCCAATATGAGTAGCGTTTTGGACAAATTTGAAACTTTTAAAACGTAAAGGACCAACTTGAAACTTTCAAAACATAAGGGACCAAATTGAAAACTAAAATAAAGATAAGGGATCAAACATGCAATTAAGTCATTCTTGATATGTTAATTGAATCACGGTTTTAGTCTCTCATTTCTAATTCCATCGAATTTCTTCGGGTTTACCGCCCTATTCTGGACTCAAATTTTGTTGATACCCTATTCATTAACGATAGAATTATATATTTTTTTGAAGGACAACATAATTATATTATTATGTAGGTTTCTTTCACACGAGATAATAGGCAAATATATTTGATGATTTGATAATGTTGATTTGGATAAAATCTTAATGTGTTATTATCCATGTCATATTTGATTTTAAATATTACAGAGATTAAATTGCATAAGTCGTCGGTGTAAATTTTTTACATGGTCAACAAATCATAATCACTTATATGTTTTTGACTCTGAAAATAGTTATAGTTGAGTCAAATGTTTTCGGTGATTATGACTAATTGAAAATCTAAAAACTTTTACAATGAATGTGAATTTAAATCAAGCCTTACTAATATTTTCTTAAATCTAAATTTATTTGGGAAATTACGTACTAATATTTTTTCTTAGTAACAAAATAATAGTAATAATTTGAGAACGTACAAATTTGGATTCAGCTTTGATTATTAATCTTCCTTCTACTTAAGATGGCAAGAAGCAGCAAGAAAACAAAGCTGAGGATTGATTGCAAATAATCTCCACGCTAAGAAACCTCTCAACTCGTACAAAGGTAATTACAAACATGCTCAGCTTCCTTCTCACCCAACATGAAATGAGGAAAATATATCAGTACATCAGCCATTTCCACTAACAATAGTTGATTGAGTTAAAATTCGAAACTAAAAAGCAAACGGGGAAACTAAACCAGCAGTGTTGAAGTATTGAAATTGCTTATCTAATCTAATTTAACAATAATACTCTAAGAAACAAGTGGCGTGATAAGCAATTGGAAATGGATTTAATGTGGTCACAATTTACATGCAGTCATAAGTGATACGTACAGTCAGGATTTTATGTAACAGATATAATTTCTATTTTTGAATTCCAATAATATTGATCTTAAATCAAGATTGTTCGATCATGATCGAATGGCCACAAACGCGTGACTATATGAATGCGGCAACTCGTCGACTTCAGTCAATCCTGGTCCTACAAAATTTGCTCTCTCCAACAATCACGGTAAGCTTCGAAAGTATCATAATAAAGGAGTAAAAATGAAAGTTAATAATGGAAAGATAAAAGTAGTAGCAAGTGAAATGAATAATTTCTTGCAACAACATCACATTTTGGGGTGTTTAGCTACATAGAGAGAAGCGGACAGTCTCGTCAAGTTGTTTGATAGTGTGTTGGACGGTTCTGGAGAAGATGTGTTTGGTTATGAAAGAGATTATTTTGAGGAGAAAGACACAAAGATGGACTCTAACATCTGGCAAAGCCTCCGTAAGTTTCAGATGCACTACTAGAAAAAGCAAAATTAGTGAGGGAAATTAGTGACGGAAAAAATGAAATTCCTCACAAATTCCTTGGTCACAAAATTTAGTGACGGAATTAGAGAGGAATTTCACGTTTTCCCTCACTAAATATCCCTCACTAATTTTTGTTTTTTTAGTAGTGGATGGACACACTTCATGTCGGTTATGAAGGTGTTTGGGTCAGCCAAAGTGGCCACATATAATAAAGATATCATGAAGGTTTTGGAGGCTAAACATATGTATACAAGATAGAAAGTAGTTTTGGGTGTTTGCAAACAACACATGTGAAACATTTTCTTTTAGATATCTCTATTGATGGGTTGGTCAGCATATGTCACTATAGAGTATCTATCATCCTCTTATATCTTTTGGCGCATGTCCTATCTTCGTAAGACGTGTTTGGATATTGTTGGGAGCATGCATTTCATTGTAATGAGCTTATCAACTTCAAATACATGCATAACTTTGTTAGGGATATCCTTTTTGAAATATTTAGGAGGGAAGAAGTATATATGAAGTAAGAGACACATGTGAACTTCTTGATCTACCGACAAGAAGGAGGATCAACTCTTATTTAAACAGATGTTCTGGTGTGCGGATCGGTTGGAGGGAAGCATATATGTCTGGACTTGGTTGGGGTTTCCGTCTTATTTTAATAGTCGTTTAAGGACCGTGCATGGATTTTAAGGAAATAATTACATGTGTTAATTTCAATGGTAAAATTAGTCTATCATTTACTAAAATAATTTTTTATTAATTGTAGTTAATGGAGTTGTTAAGTTGGATGAAATTCAATAAATAAGAGTACAATAGTAAAAAAAAAAAAAAATTTATTAAAATTATAAAGTAACAATTATTTTGAGACATGAAAAAATATTAAAGAAACAACTAAAATGAGACAAATGAAATATTCTTAATCTTGAATCCCTTCACAACAACCCACCACATCTAGTTTAGTATTTAAGCGAGATGTGTTATTTGAACAACTATTTCTTTAACAACTTTTTGAACAACGATAAATTTACAGAGAAAAATATTTATTGACACGAAAATCAAAACAATAGAGAAAGAAAATAAAAACATATGTTGTGAGGAAAAAATTATCACAAAATAGTTGTATAAATATTTTTTTATTTAATACCACAGACACATAGTCAAACACATCTAATATTACTCCATTTGGTCTTATTTATAAGAAAAAATTGACATTTTAGATTCATTGTTTAACTAATGTATCTTGTTTAGAATATAGATCAAATGTATTATTTATGGAATAAATCAAAAAAGTCAAATATTTCTTATAAATAAAACCGAAATGACTGCGTCTAGTCCGGTGTTTAATAACACAGACACATAGTGAAAGTACATACAAATTTTTATATTATACGCACACTGCACGTGAAACATAGAGTCCATTTTATATATTTGGGTGTAAATCAGAGTTTAAAAAGTTATTCACACTTCCTAAAAAAAAGAGTTATTCACAGAAAATGGACGGGAATCAAGCACGGGAGAAATTAAACTTTTTTTTTTTTTACGAGAAATTAGACTTTGCAATTGAGCAAAAGTGCCAGCGATAATAAATTTAACTTAAGCTATTATAATTAACTCATTAAAGTAATATATCTCATTTTAACCTCTTAAAAAAAATAACTCATTAAAAAAATTGAGTGAACATTAAAAATATTTGATAGCTTGTAAATTGCTGACTGAACATGAAATAACATGATTAGTTTGTAAATTGAGGACAATTGTAGAATATAGGTTGTTAGTTTTTAATGGGTTTTTGTCTTTAGTCCCCATTTTCCTACAGTTCGGTTTAATAAAAATGAGGTTTATCTAAAAAAAAGAGCATACTATAATTTTTTGAATATATAAAGTTTAAAAATATTAAAGTTAATTATCAAAAAAAAAAAAAAAAACTCCCCTCAAGAGATTAACACCTCTGACCTTAGGTTATGGCCACGTCCCTCATCATTAACATTTCCCTTTTAAAATAAATTGATTTCTAATTTTTCAATTTAAAGCTAGTTTTAATCTAATCGCTTTTATACCACTATTATGGTATTTTTTTTTTCCCAAAATAATCTTACTATATTTCACAAATGATTTAAATGGAATTATTTTTAAAGCAATGCAAACAGGAAGAACTCCGTTGTTCAAAAATAAAAACAAAGAAATCTAATTTATTTTTCTTTTTTGAATAAAACAAAGCAATCTAATTAAATTTTATAAAAGTTGTGGGCGTAGCAATTTTTTACTAACTTTATTATAAAAAAAAAAAAACTAATTGAAATAGTCCCGCTTGCAACCAATATGGTGTGCACAAACAGTTCATTGACTATTTAATCTCTTATGTAATTATTTTTTGTTTTGTTTAGTCCTCTTATGTAATCTTTACCTTTAATTAAATGCGTATGAAATTATATATTAAAATAGATCAACTCTTCTTTTTTTATAATAAAATAGATCAACTTTTTAAATGAATTTTATTCACCTCGCATAAATACTTATTTCTATCCACATGGCTTCTAATTTGGAAATTGCTCACGCAGGGGCCGATTCACAGTACAGCTAAGTATTGATTATTACTTTTTTTTTTGTTAGTCCTCAAAGTATTGATTATATACTATGTAAGTTGCGCATATATCACATTCTATTTAGCGGCAGAGACAGTTTTATATTCGTGTATATGTTTGGGGTCAACTCTCAGCGTTTTTCATTTATACAATTTTTTTTAAAATTTGTTAATTTTAAGAAGTTTATCATAAAAATTGCCTTACAGCCCACAAGGATCAAACGTGTATCGTAAGGGTGGAGTGTATACACCTAACTGCTTAGCCATAATACTGAATCTGTTATAGTTCCGCATCATTACCAAAGATAACTTAGTTGTCTGGAACAGTCTCTGCGTGAAATAAAAAATCATGCTCACTCTTTATAAAACTAAAAAATCCCGCTCATTTCTTTGTTTTAGATACAGCTCAACTTGTAACCGGAAGAAGAAAAAAAAAAAGATACGGCTCAAATGAATGATATAAATAATAAACCAGAGAGACAACAGAAAACAAACCCACGCGTTAGGCAATTTTGTAGGCCAAATAATAATTAGGCACACAGACATAGTACACTTTTTCAAATAATGAAAAATTGATTCTCCTAAGTTCTCTCTTGGTCCGTGTGGCTAAACTCACGCCATGGCAAACCCACCTAAGGAGAATCAGAATCACCAACCTCAAGATGAAGAAGACGCCGGAGCTGCTTTCGTCCTACAGTCCAAAGGCATGCAATTTTTCTATATTCTTCAACATTTAATTTTTCTCTTCTTTAAATTCATCTTTAATAATTCATTAAATATCTATCTATCTATCTACATGTATTTATATATCTAAGATATATGATATGATTTAGGTGAATGGTGGCATGCGGGGTTTCATTTAACAACGGCGATTGTAGGGCCAACGATACTAACGCTGCCGTACGCATTCAGAGGATTAGGGTGGGGGATTGGAATGTTATGCCTAACAGTTATGGGTGTTGTAACCTTCTACTCTTACTGCCTCATGTCTAAAGTTCTTGATCATTGCGAAAATGCCGGTCGCCGCCATATCCGTTTCCGAGAACTCGCCGCCGATGTCTTAGGTGATGTGATCTTTTACTTTGCAATATTTCAACCATTCTTTGTTAAGGCACGTTTGCATTGTGTTCATCTTGCATTTTCTTTTCTAATTCTTTTTTTTTTTATTTTAAATTTTCTATATTCAGGATATGCTATTTTCAAACATTAATAATTACTTACCTAATTAGAAACACCGTCCAAATTGAAATTAAAGTCAAACTGTTCTTCTTTCAATCAATAATTGTGTTTTTTTAGGATCAATCAATAATTGTTATTTCACCATTCATTATCTGATATGCGTTAATAGTTGATTCATTCATCTACATTTTTTTTTGAAGGAGATTCATTCATCTACATGTTATATTAAAATAATATACACAATTATTTGGTAATTTAATCTCATTTAATTAATTAAAAAATGTTATATTAAAATGACTGAAAATTAAAATATGCACCATATTTTATAAGATAAATTGTTTTTGACACACAAATTTGGACACAAACGCCATATATTTATATGATTTTTGAGTTGTTTTTTTTCCCCTCTTCTTTTTCTTTACAAACCAAAATGAGATTATACTTATAACGACGATGTCTCAATATGTACAAGGTGTGCAAAAAAGAAACGTTCGAAAGGATACACATGAGTGTTTCTTCCGTCTCTCGTAAGGACCGTTGCTCAATGATATCCAAATTTTATTGCAAGATATGGTGGTGTGCACATAACATAACACAAGTGATATTTTTAATGAGTAATAAGTTAGTAACAAGGACCAATCGTGCAGAACCGCATTTCTAGATTTGTACGATATGAATTTTCATAATTTTGTTGGTTTCATTGATGACAGGGTCGGGTTGGATGTTCTATTTTGTAATCTTTATCCAAACGGCAATCAATACTGGCGTTGGCGTAGGGGCAATCCTGCTTGCTGGTCAATGCCTCCAGGTTAGCTTTCCAATTATTTTTACTTTACTAATATTGCACGACTTTAAAAAAATATAAGGGTAAAATAGGGCTATTCTTTGTCTTTTTCTATCATTTGACATACTTTAATATAGCGTCATTCTCAAACCAAGAGACCATATACAAGAAATCAGAAAAATAGAATTTTTACCAAAAAATATAATACCCCACTTCCCATGATAGTGACACAAATGATAGCAACTAGTTTTTTTCTTTCTTTTTTTGAGGGATTGAAAGCAACAAGTTGTTCTTGTAGACACGTATGGTATTCATTCAACATTGGCGAACACATAATGTTATGCACTATTAAAATGGGTGAGGGTTGTCGTTGCGAAGCTGACAAGTTAAATTCCATCCACATTCAATGCTAGTATGAAATAGGTGACCCCTATCACTATGGTATGTATGGAACTTTTCACATTTGATCCATATTGGACCATGTATGATAACTCTCAGGTTCAGCTAAGTTCGTGTATTCTTTCCACAATATAATGGTTCTAAAGTATTGTACAATGTACCACTTGGCTTGTCCATGCTAGATCAAGATAATTAAGAAAAACTGGTAATGTTATTTATTAAATTCAATAACAATTTGTATTTAATATTTATTGTTGATTATAGACAAATAGGTAAAATAATTAGCAGTATGTTGGTAAAAATAATAGTTAATGCAATTAAAATTATAAAAATGTATTCTATAAAAAGAGGCAAGAATTTTTTTCTATAGGTTCTAGATTTGAGAACAGAGTAGTCATTTTTATTGGCCAGAGATTTTATGGAACATGGGAGCCCAATTTTTTCTTGTTCTTAATTAGTACTGTATGAATGTATAATGTATATACACATTTTATAGCTACAAAATTACTAATGCACAATGATTTAGAATGTTAAAATACTTGGCTCAAGGAAATGGCGTTCGTTTTAATATTTCAATTTGTTATTTGGTATTTTCTTTTAGATCGTGTACTCCAATATTGCACCTCATGGAGCATTGAAACTGTACGACTTCATAGCAATGGTGACAGTAGTCATGATAATTTTGTCTCAGCTGCCCACTTTCCATTCCCTACGACACATCAACTTGTGTTCCCTTTTTCTCAGCTTGGGCTACACCTTCCTTGTAGTTGGTGCTTGTATTCATGCAGGTATGGACTAGTACTATATTACAAAATCATTACCCCCTTGATTACATTTATGCTACATTCAGCATGCGATTAAACTTGATTTTGTAGGTACATCAAAAAATGCCCCTCCAAGGGACTATTCCTTGGAACCTAAGGAATCCTCAAGGGTCTTCAGTGCCTTCACTGCCATTTCCATAATTGCAGCAATTTTTGGGAATGGCATATTACCTGAGATACAAGTAACCATTTTGTCCTCTTTCTAAATTGAAATAGTTACTAGACAAATATATTGCTTCTTAAAATTAGATTAACCATGTCATTATGTATTAATTGTAGGCAACTCTAGCACCTCCTGCAACTGGAAAGATGATAAAAGGCCTTACTATGTGTTATGCTGTAATTTTAGTGACATTCTACTCTGCTGCAGTTTCTGGGTATTGGGTATTTGGAAACAAGTCCAACTCCAACATTTTGAAGAGTTTGATGCCAGATGATGGACCTTCTTTGGCTCCAACTTGGGTCCTTGGACTCGCTATTGTCTTTGTTCTTCTTCAACTCTTCGCAATCGGTCTGGTAAGCTCATAAACACAAATATAAGGGATTGAATTGGTTTTAACTATGGTCGCGGTTACAGTTGTAACGTAACTTGTAATTATACTGTAATTCTTGATATTGCGGACAAATGCAGATAAATGCAACCACAAACAATTGTGGTTGCTATAAGTCGTAGAGGTTTCCAATTTCCAAAGCCTTTACGATGTGACGGTCTTTGCAGGTTGCAATTTAGGACTGTGCTAAATAACAAGCAATAATAATTTTAGTCTTATCGTATTTATAGGTTTATTCTCAAGTTGCTTATGAGATAATGGAGAAGAAATCGGCAGATGTGAAGCAAGGGATGTTTTCCAAAAGAAATCTTCTTCCTCGCCTGATTCTTCGAACACTTTACATGATTTTCTGTGGATTTCTAGCAGCTATGTTGCCGTTTTTTGGAGACATCAATGGCGTGGTTGGTGCTGTTGGTTTCATTCCTCTGGATTTTGTCCTGCCTATGATTTTATACAATAAAACACACAAGCCTCCAAAATCATCATTGACTTATTGGATCAACATCTCAATCATGGTGACATTTACCAGTGCAGGAATCATGGGTGCATTCTCGTCCATAAGGAAATTAGTTCTTGATGCCAACCAATTTAAGTTGTTTGATAGTGAAGTTGTGGATTGAGCAAATGTCTGTAAAAATCAAGAATTAGATCTATATTGTTAATATGAAAAACCATACTGAGGTTATTTCAGTTTGTAAGATGGGCAGATAGGGAAAAATCAAATGCAATGTTTGGTTAAAGGAAATTCTTTAGTTTCTCCAAAGGCATATTTGAGATTTTTCAGCAATAATAATAATAAATAAAACACACAAAAGGCAGGTGGTCTGTCTCCGGCATAGGTGTAGAACAAACACCAAGCACTATCAGATTTTTTTGAGTGATGATACACAAACATCCATATGTGGCATACACCCTTCTACACACTCCCATGTGGCATTTTTAATTAATTACATTAAGGGTAATTTTGTCCATTCACTCTCTTCCTTCACCCATCTCCTCACCTGACTTCTTTCACCCCTTCTCTGTCTTTCTCTCTCAATCCAACCTCCCTTTTCCTCCGATCAGCCACCGCCCCTCTCAGTCGCCGGCATCACCTTCGCTGGTGTGATTCTGTCTTCTCGTCGTCGTCAAACGGAAGTTATCCGATTTTTCAGTGGAGAAAATATAAAATAAATAAATTAATAGATTATAAATTATGAATGTCTTTTTATGTCCTTTTACATGTATCAACTAATTGAATCACTATTTTATTAAACACTTCAATTAGTCAAAATGTAATTTAGCCAAAAAAAACTTGTATCATGTAATTTAGCCAAAAAAACCTTGTATCAGATATTAAACTAATAGAATATACTACACTTGATTTTAGCCACACGAAAAAATTAAACTTGAATTGGTGGGGTGCGCCAGCCCATACAATAGTGCAACGCATAGGCGATACTCGAGAAGCCCAATAGCAAGCTACTAAGGTGGCCTCTCCCCCTCAAAAAAGTAATTTAATATCGTGTGACCCATTGGGTCACATATCAGATATTAAACTGATAAGAACAGATACTACACTTGATCTTAGCCAAAAGGCCGAGAAAGGTTTAATGGTTCTCGAAAAATTCAATGTTACGTCCATAATCAGATAATTGTTTTATATGCAGACCACAAATCTCTTAACACATAAACATAATCATCAGAATAAATACCAACATTACCTATAATGAAAACTTACAAGTTAATATGATTCTTAACTATCTTATCCATTCATGCTATTGACGACTAAGACCGTCAAATATACCCTTCATCTTTTTGTAGATTCATTCTTTGAATCTTGGTGTACCTGTTTAGTACTAACAATAGAATAACATGGTAATAACAGCCATATTGCAAACTGCTGTGCAGCTTTGATTAGGAAAGTGAGGTAAGGAGCTCTTTAATATATTTTGATGTATTTGGTAAAATCAACGCAAACAAACATAGAATGTCAGGAAATGTTGAGGTATCTCTGAGACAATGTGTATATCAAATTCATTTGACATCAGTTTCACCCAAAAACACATATACTAGTAAAATTAACATGTAATTACTCCAAAGAACATAGGCTAAAAAGTGTGTATGTAGACGGCAATACATATACAGTTAGCATTTTATACATAATCAAAAACTAAAATCAAATTTCTGTGAAACCCTACAAAATGTTATGCATATGTATGTATGATACACATATAATGTTACAGAAATACATAATACTTCATTTCATTCTGACTGTGTGCTTGTTTTAGTTTTTGATTACATTACATACATAAACGATGGAATTCCGC
>Ga0315914_1006074_pt1 | contig 17290 bp, 8 predicted proteins | sample MpolenodulesMG_FD_203920 | JGI IMG/M metagenome (GOLD analysis project Ga0315914, IMG submission 203920) | Medicago polymorpha root nodule microbial communities from Los Angeles, California, United States - elongated nodules | ecosystem: Host-associated > Plants > Roots > Nodule | place: USA...
TTCATAGGACAATAACCATATCAGGCAAAAGATCATTGGTGATTATCAACAAGCTTCAAACGACTCTTTTTTGTGTGCTGACAATTCTCCAATGTATCTTTCAGACCACTATATAAAGGAGTGAAGATCTGCTAGTTGAAGAACAATACAACAGACTTAAGCAATACACACGCATACAAAAGCTAGACTCTCACAACAATTCAAAGTTCATACTCTGTTATTGTTTTGCATTTCAAAGTCACTTAGAATTTCTTAGCAAATTCCATATTTTAGAAATTCTATAGTCTCAAGAGTCTTAAGAGTTTGTAACTGATTTGTATTGTGAACACCACTGATTGTATATCAAGTGTTCAAACTCAAACAATTTTCTGCGTAAATCTGTTTGATTGTAAGTCTCTTACTTGTGTGCTTGAGCATTAGAAGTCTCTTGCAGTTGTGCTTGAGCATTGGAAGTCTCTTGCTTGTGTGCTTGAGCATAGGAAATCTCTTGCTTGTGTGCTTGAGTATTTTGAAGTCTCATACTAGTTGTAGTATTGAGCAGTTGTAATTTGAGATTACATTTTAGTGAACTCTCCTTGGAAGTGCAAGGGGGACATGACTACTTCCGGTTTGTGGAAGGAACCTGTATAATTGTTCTGTGTCTTTCTTTTCTCTCTCTCTCTCTCTCTCTCTCTCTCTCTCTCTCTCTCTCTCTCTCTCTATTTTTATCCGCTGCATCTTAGATTCTGATTATCACTTCAGAAACTGAACTTTATCTGCTTCTAAACAGTGACTTCAGTAGGAGTAAACGAAGAAAAAACAAACACAATTCAACCCCCCCTTCTTGTGTTTTTCTCACCTTCAACCAAAGGTATTCTTGATTATATTCATTTTGACCTTTGGGGCCCTTCAAAAGTTACTTCCTATGGAGGACGCTGCTATATGATGACTATCATTGATGACTTTTCTCGTAAGGTTTTGGTTTATTTTTTGTGGCATAAAAATGAGACTTTTCCCACATTCAGGAAGTGGAAAATTCTTGTTGAAACTCAAATAGGGAAGAATGTGAAGAAGCTCAGAACAGATAATGGATTAGAGTTCTGCAGTGGTGACTTTAACGAGTTTTGCACAAATCATGGTATTGCTAGACACAAAACCATTCCAAGGAATCCCCAGCAAAACGATGTTGCATAACGAATGAACATGACTTTATTTGAGAGAGCTCGGTGTATGCTCTCTAATGTTGAGTTATGGCATCGACTTGATCTTTGGGCCAAGGCAGCATCTACTGCATGTTACTTGGTCAACCGTTCTCCACATTCGGCACTTGACTTCAAAGTTCCAGAAGATATTTGGTCAGGTAATCTTGTTGATTATTCTAATTTAAGAATTTTTGGATGTCCTGCATATGCACTTGTTAATGATGGAAAATTAGCTCCAAGAGCTGTTGAATGCATATTTCTTGGTTATGCATGAGTCTAAGGGGTATCGTTTGTGGTGCTCTGATCCAAGCTCATCAAAACTGAAAACATGGATGTGATTGCATTTTGTTTCTCTGCACCTTAACTTTCCAGTTGACCAGGGTTGGATTGATGTCATTAAGCTTGTCCAAATTGTTTATGTTGGGCTTCGAGATTGGTATATTCTCCTATTTCTTAGGCTGCTTTGCAATTCAATTGTGGACAGTCAACAAAAATCTGATTTTGGTAGCCATAATCTTCGGTTGTCCACTCTTTGTTATGCAATCTTCTTTCGATTCCCAACCAGGGCCAGCTAATGGAGATCAAGATATTCACTCCTCTTCAGATTCCAGACCAGATGTTGAAGGCTGTCATCATATCATCCGTGTTCATACATAATACATGGTGAAAAGCTTGAGACGTGTTTTAGCAAGTTCAAAGGTGTCTACATCCAAGGTGCTTTCACACAAAAAGTTTATTTACTTCGTGTTTGTAAATTCTCAATATTGTCACGCAAGTCTGTAATCCTCTCAGCTTGTGGTCCGTAAATAACAGGAAATCGTCATTTCTTCTTAATCTAGTTTTCTGAGCAATGCTTACGTATGTAAACAATTTGATGATATACCATGTTCTGCAGATACATATAATCTTTATGCAGTGATGCCATAGGTATTTAGCAAAACAGCACTTAATCTAATTTTTGAAATTTAAATATAATATTCCTCATTGTGTAAAACCCCAATGGCCCTATACGTGTTTTTATTTTTATTTTATATCATTTAATGTTGTAAGACTAATATATTGATTATTCAGATTTTTCATGCTCTTTTCCTCTGTTCCTTTCTACCACTTCATTCATAGCATATTGACTAGATTTGTGTTAGTGTAGTAACTATGTAGAAACAGAGAAAACGAACACGATTATCTGAACAAACAAAATAATATTACTCTAATTACTCTCCATTTCTTAACAATATGAATGATTGATTGAAAACTTAGTGTTTTTACGCTTGAATTGAGATGATTGATCAAATTAACTAATGTATGCAATACTAATCACTGCATCTGAAAAACGGGAAATTTCTTAACCAGATGAAATTCTACATTTTAACATTGATTTATGTCTGAACTAGTGATTGAATACATGGATTGGGGCTAAGTTCCGTGTACTTTGCAGAAGTTGAATGTTTTGGTTCAAAGTTTTCTGACCTCTTGTCTAATCGCGTAGAAAAGAAAGAAGCACCCAGTAAGGTAAGCTTTCTAATTTTTGTGTTAGAAAATCCGATGATTGATTTATCATTACTAGGCAGAATCAAAAAATTTCTGGATTTTCATTTAGTTACTGCATTTAGTACAGTAGCCAAAGTGCAAGAAACCTTGATGACTATTTATTTACTCATGAAATTGTGAATCCAGAATAGCCTTAACATTTTAAATAAACCACACCTCCAAGTCCCATTTGAAATTGTGAATCCAGAATACATTAACATTATAATCAAGATAGTGTTGATTTTCGTGGATTAGATATTTTACAATCATATTAATGGATTAGATGTCATACTAATAAATTGAATATATAAAACTCACATTTTTGAATGATTAAGTATAATATTGATAACAAGCATACATAAAAAATGAAATTTAGTCTAATATTATCATTGACGTTTTCAGATAAAGGTCTAACTTGACAAAAGAAATAAAAGATCCTGTTTTATTTTTGACGATGCATAAAATCAACAGTTCAAGAAGATAAACATGGTACTATTGGGAATGCATGTTCATGCCACATTGTTACATATCCAATCTTTGAAAAATGTGCTTTGGATGAATTGTTCTCGAAATATTATCTCGTATTCTCTGTGCCAATTCCTGCTCAGCTCTCAGCCTTGGCACACGAATCCTCACACTGCTCCAATCAAATTTCAGCAATTTTCCTTTCTCAAACAATTTTTTCTTTCTCTTATCAACCTTGTCAATCCTTGCTGTAGAATTTTCAATCTGAACATTAATGATTTTGATCTTCTCTTCAAGTTCTCTCTTCTCTTTCTCCAATCAAACCAATTGATTATACAAAAAGTTTTCCTCGTTGTCAAAGACTTTGAACTCTTTAACATTTGCTTCAAGATCATTCATCACTTCACTTGCTCTTGATAGCTCTACAGTTGCTGAAAGACCTGCATTGCAATACTCCAAACACCACCGATTAAAACATCGTAGAAGATTCTGTATTTCTAATTTTGTTGTCATAGAAAAACCTTCTTCTTGTGGTACGGTTGAGAGGTATGTGAGAGCATCTTTCATCTCGATAGAACGTCCTGGATGAAACAAAAGAGAGAAATCTTTTGAGAACAAATCTTGGAGAATGTGAATTGCATTCTTGGTTTTTTCACTAGGCCTATAAGATATTATTACATGTGAAGGAGAAGTTGTTTCTGGTGATTCAAGAGAAGCATAAAATGCTTTCAGTGCGTAAAACTAGTGGGAAATAAATAGAAGCTAAAGTTCACATTAAAAAGCACACAAGTATTAAGGAAAATAAATGTTCAACGACCTTACTTGGGAAACGAAAACGTGAACAGCGGTAATAATAAATAAATAAATAATGCAGAGTTCCAATGTCTCCTTACCTTGAATTCCAACGTCAATTTTAAAAACCATTTCTCCGTCTTTTTTTATAAAAGCATATAACCAAAATTACGAGTAGAATTAAGAATAAATTTGTCTCAAATACGTGTATCTGTACTAAATTACACTTTGTTTGTTATAGATAATTTTTTTTAGGGAACTTTGTAATAGATATATTAAATGTTACCACGTAGTACTAATGAGGAATGTATTTGGAAAAAAGTTAATAAATACATATAGAAATTTGTACAAGGTCTTATATGTGTAAAAATGATAAAACTACCTACGATCCCGTTTAGATTGAGCTTATTTTGAGTTTATGAAAAATAACTTATACAAATAAATAAGATTTTATATTAATTCATAAGTTCTCACTAACGAAAACTTTATTTTCATAAGTTGTTTTTTCATAAACTACCTTAACAAACTCATGAATAATAAATAAAAGGTTATTTATTTGCATAAGTTGTTTTGAATATGCTAAATCTAAACGGCCCTCAAGGACCACTCAAAATAAAATACTTCGGGAGTACAATTTATTTTGCTAAATTTGGCCTAATGAGAAGAACTAGAGTGATTCTGATTTGTTAAATATTGAGGGAATGGGTTGGACAATTTATTTTTGGGTTAATAGTGTTTTACCCCATGTAATATAGGGCACTTTTGGTTTTGCCCCCTGCAAAAGAAAGTTTTGGATTTCATCCTTGTAAAATCAAGATTCTTCTCAATTGCCCCCTATGCCCTATAACTCAGCAGATTCCATGATATGGCGCTGATGTGGCACGTTGACTCAACATTTTTTGATTATGTGGCATTGTGACTGTGTAATTAATTATGTTTTTCATTTTTAATGCCTCCCATGTGTATAATTAAGTGACATGTCATTGTTTAATTAAAAACAAAAGAAAAATTATAAAAAAAAATTATCATTTTGTTTTTCTTTCCACATGTATTAAAAAAAATACATATTTTTATCATTTATGATTTATAGGGGTGCTCAGAATCCGAACCAACCCAATAGAAAAACCGCAAACCGAACCAACCCAATAGAAAAACCGCAAACCGAACCAACCCAAATCGAAACTGCAAAAAACCGCATTTGGTTTGGATGTATTCGGGTCACTTTTGTACTCAACCGCATGGTTTGGTTTGGTTTGCGATTTTCATTTTACCAACCGAACCAAACCAATCCAAACCGCAACATTAAAAAAAACTAAATAAATCTATGTTACCTAGACCAATACTCATAGAAACTAAACAAAAACTTTTATAAAATGACATATTTTATCTCTTGTTAAGTTTCTTCTTTGCTTTTTATTTTAAAAATGTATTTATGTGCTACTTGAACTTTTAGATAATGATAAAATCTTAGTATTTTAATTTTTGTCCACGTTTTTAATTTGGTTTATGTTGTGTAGTGAAAATGAAAATGTAATATGGAATGAAATTAAAAACACTGTTGCAAAAAATATGTTGTGTTTTACCTTTTTAACTTAATTTTAATGTTGGAAACAAAAAATTGTATTGTCTCGAAAAAAAACCGCACCATCCGATCCAATCCAAATCGCATTGGTTTGGTTTGGTTCAGTTCAGATTGTATTTTAAAAGTCAACCGAACCGAACCAAACTAAACCGCATGTTTTTTTATCTTGCGGTTCGGATGACTTTTATCCTCAAAACCGAATCAAACCGCACCGCAAACATCCCTACCTTCATCCATCCATCTCTCTTTCCCATTAATCTCTTCTTTCTATTCATTTTTTTCATTCTTCTCATTCTTCTCACTTCTTCTTCCAGAATAAAACCTTCCATCCACAACAAATCAGTTTCAGCAAAGTAACATAAAAAAAAAAGAGAAAAAACGAAGAAGAGAGGAGAGGGAGGAATCCACCGCCGGTGTCGGCGTCAACCGAGGTCTTTTTCGTTGGCCGCCCTAAATCCCCAAAATCATATTGGGATGTGTTGTTGTTGTTTTGCTAGCTGTTAGTGTGTTGTTGTTTTCGTACTGTGTTGTTGTTATTTAATTCTAGAAACCAAATCTGACCCATTTTTAATCTCAAAATCAAAGAAGCATAAACCAAATTTGACTCATTCTTAATCTCAAAATCAAAGAAGCATAAACCATGTTTGGTAGTTGTTGTTAATCATTGAGAGGAAGAGAAAAGGAAAAGAAGATGAAGATGTGAGATGAGGAAGAGAAGACAGCCGGGAGAAAAGAAGAAGAGGAATGATGGAGAGAAGATTTTTTTTTTTTAAATTATTTTGTTTTAATGAATTTAATATTATTTAAAAAATGGGGAAAATGCCAAGTGTATCAAAAAAAATGAAAAAAATTATAATTATAAAGTCACTGTGCCACGTAAGAAAAAACTGTTGACTCAGCGTTGCGACATCAACGAACCTGATGAGTCAGATGGGTCAGGGTCTATTTATTAAGAATCTTGATTTTACAAAGATGAAATTCAAAAAAAATTTTATTACATGGGGCAAAACCAAAAGTGTCATATATTACAGAGGGTAATGCACTATTAACCCTTTATTTTTTTAGTCTGCTTGATTTAAAAACTGATAATGAAACAAAGGTAAACAGTAAAAAAGGGACGAGACAAAAACAAGAATTTGTATCTCTTTTTAAACCATCAGGCAACTATTTATCCAATGTAGAAACTATAAAAAAAAAAACCAAAATATCTTTTTTATTTTTAAAAATATCATAAATTCATAAATGAAATTTTCGTATAATTAAATGTATTACCAGTTTCGTTTTTAAAAAGAACAAAAAACAAAGTTACAAAATGATAAAACATGTCAAATAAAATCAAATTTTTTAGAAATACCATGAAAAAAATCAAAAATCAAATAAAACTAATGCAATATCTTTTTCGGATTTTTCTGCTAATATGAAAAATGAGTCTAAATGATGGAATTTTAGATTTTGAGGGGAGGGGGTCACATAGGAAGTCTCTTCTAGCAGAGCTTTGATCTTTGATTTTTTTCTGATTTTTTGAGAAAGTTTAGGAATAATCTGATCAAGTAGCTCAAAAACTGAATTTTCGGTTGAAAATTCTCAACAAAGACCTAAACCAGAACTGAGAGATAAGAAGATTAATATGGTTATTAAATTGGCTGTCCATGTTGCAAACAAACTCAGAATTTATACCGATACAATTCAGATTTTATAATCCGAAAAAAGCAAGGAACACACCCTAAGTTTTGGTGTTCGGATTATAAAATTCAAATCGGTGAAAAACTCATTTTTCTATCCAAAACAAGGAAAAAACTCAATTCTAATTATAAAATCAAAAAATTTCATGGGCATTTCCGTAAAAACTCTTTATTCCTTTCACAATTTTCAACCTCCGTTTCTTCCCATGTGCACACCTTTTACAATTTTCTTCCATCCAAAATCCCGGTTAGAGCAAATCAGTTCATAGTTCATTGATCAGTATTGATGAATTTGTAGACACTGAAACCAAAATTCAAGCATATTTCGCTTCTCATGAATCTGAAAAAGACTTCTCTATAGACAAGTTTCTTTGGAAACAATGCCTACTGATGATCATCGAATCCATAAATCACTTCAGAATTCAGATGCTCAAATTCTTACTGCTAAAAAAAGTTATCTCTTCTGTTGGATTCAAAACATTATGTATTCATGAAATATATTCTCAAGTACCTTCTCAGCTTGCCACCATATCATGAAGGATTTTTTATGATATTGACAACAAAATCATAAATACTACAGTTTTTTTTTGTTGGTCAAGTTGCCTAGTGGCTAGAGTTCACACAATTTAATTGTGGAGAAGTGGAGTGTCCGGGGTTCTGCATAAAATATGCAATATCCCTACCAACTGAGCTAAGCTGACGGGGATATAAATACTACAATTTTTACTTGGTGGAAATTGGATTATGGTAATGCAGGTGTTAATATAAATATAAAAGTTCATCAAAAGTTTATTTTTAGTAGTTAGTTTGTCGAATTTCTGCTACCTGTATATATACAGAGAATCTTATATATTTATTGAGCATCTTTTATCAATCATGCAATATGATTTCTAAGTAAAAAGCTTCTAACTAACTTTTATATTTCTATTAGGTGTTAAACTTGATTCAGCAACTTGAATGAACTTGAAGCAAATGTTAAAGTTAAACAATTTCAGGAAATGGACAAGGAGTATCAGTTGCAAATTTAAACACAGACTCAAGTTTCCTCAGTTTTGGAAAGGAAAGAATTGTTTGAGAAAGGGAGAGACCTGAAAGATAGTTATGATGAATTGAGGATTTGTGTGCCAACATTGAAAGCTGAGCAAGAATGGGAAAAGATAACACAAACTAATATTGAAGATGAGTGGTTCAAGCTTGGTGAACAATTCATTCGAATTACTGGTTTTAAAGATTTAATTTAACAGTTATTCCTAGATTGTATCATGTTTATGTTCTCTGCCTGCTAGAATAATCTGAAACATATACCAAACCACTATAAAATCCAAGTAGATAAGTATATTCCTAAATGCTAAAAGATATTGGATAAAACCTGAAGGATACAACATATGTGATCTTGAACAGGGAAGATATGTAGCAATCTATCATATTAAAGCACCACATATTACAAACATGATTTGATAAAAAAAAATCGCATATAAATTATATTAATTTTATCTTGAATTCTTCAAGTTGAATTTTTTGAGGTAGCCACCAATCATATAATATTAGTAGATTCAGTTCTATTTTTCTAATCATCAAAAACCTGGCATGCACAAATTGGTAGATTGAGGATATATGATAGATTACATCATAGATTGAGGAAGACATCACACTTTGAAAAAAAAGAGATATATAAGAGTGATTTTGACTATGTGAAGATAATGGCAAGCAAGGGATGTGGAATAGCACTAAATCGCGTTCACGTGAGGGTTGGAATTAAACAATTAGAGGCTCACACGATTCATCAAATGTTGAACTAATGAAAACCAAAAAAGCGACGAATGAACTTGAAGCTAATGTTGAGTTTCAAGAAATGTACAAAGCGGAGAAGCTTTTAACTCATAAGTTGATGTGTTTGCTGGTTGAGACTTGAGACGAGAAACCTTGATGATGATCAAGACGATATCAATGGCATAGAGATTGAGATTGACAAATTGACAGGTAGAAAAGAGAAAGAAAGATGAAAGCTCAAAGATGATTTAATAAGGATCCGTATGACAAATTTGTAAACTGATCAAGAATGTGCCAAGAGTGTGCAGCATCTTAGTGGCTAATATGATCGAAATTGTTTTGAGAATATGGTTGTTTAAATAGCATACCTCTATATTTGTCTTCCTTCCCAAAGCTTCATAAATTTTAATGGTGGTGCGAAAATTAGTAGGGAAATACGTCGACGGAGGAATCTCCATTTGTGAAGGAAAATGGATAAAAGTATGAACCTAACTACTATTATTTTCAAAAAAACTAAACTTGAATGGCTTTTTAACGATCAATCAGTCAGAACCTATTCCAAAGCACAATAAAAATGATAGAAAACAGATATCAAGACACAAATTTAAAGTAGAAAACTTCCTTCAATATGAGGGTATAAAAAATAATATTAAAGTCTCTTCCACTATGAACAATAATGGATGCACAATAGTCTTCCTATTAAAAACAATAATGGAACAACAAGCATTACCAAGTGAAAACCAAAACGACCTAAAAGAGATGAGACTAAAATCACTAGTAAAATATGCCAAAGATATTAGTCATGTGATTGGAATAACATAGTCAAATTTTTCTTCTTCTCTCTATGGTTGCCAAACACATTTCTTATAAATACACCCTACGTTTCTTATGAGAATCAGGTATGTTAACAAAAACTAACCAACATAATGATTATTTATGAAGATGGAAGTTATAGATATTCATTCACCAATTTAAAACGGAATACTATTAATAATGTTGTGTAACAAAAGACCATTTAAGCATGTTAACAGCCATACTCAATTTACTCAATTATTAACAACAAATTAATTCGAGGACCAATTCCACCATACAGTATGCTAAATTAATTTAGCATACTGTTATAGGATAAAACATTTAGAATAATACGGATTCGGTATAAGAATAATACAACTTAGGATAAAACTTAGGATTACTAAAGTACTTTCCCCTAGGAATCGGAGGATCAACAAAAAATATGAATGCTTTTAATTAGATCAATTCTTTAATACCAGTACTTCGAATGAATTGTTCACGAAGCTTGGACCACTCTGCTTCAATATTATCTCGTGTTTTATCCGCCAAATCCTGCTCAGTTTTCAGCCTTGGAACATTGATCATCAAATCATCTCTTTTTGCTTTCACTTCTCTTCCTTTCTGGTACAATTCCATCTTTCTCTTACGAAACATGTCTCTTCTTTTTGTAGACACTTTAATATCAGCATCTAGGGTTTTAATTTTCTCTTCAAGCATTCTCTTCTCTTCCTCCAAGCAAACCAATTTATTTGACAAACACATTTCTTCCTTCTCAATATTACGGAACTCTTGAACATTAGCGTCGAGATCATTCATCACTTCACTTGCTTTTGATAATTCAGTTTCTGCAGCTGCTGAAAGACCTGATGCATTGTGATACTCCAAACTCCACCGTTCAAAACATTGCAACAGTTTCCGTATTTCTGATTTTGTTGTGAAACAAAATCCTTCATTTTGTGGCAAGTTGAGGAGGTATCTGAGAGATTCTTTCATCTGTATGGAACGACCTGGATGAATCAAAAGAGAGAAATCTTTTGAGAATAAATCTTGGAGAATATGAATGGCTTTTTTGGTTTTTTCACTACTTTTCAAAGATACTGCATGTGATGGAGAAGTTGTGTCTGATGGTTTTAGAGATGCATAAAATGCTCTCATATTAGTTTCATTGTGTGTGTCCTGATTTACCATCTTTAGCTCGTTCGGATAACCACGACTTATTAGTCTCTTGAATGCGGAATATTTCCCCCGCACCTGTGCCGTTAAATAGACAATCAGTCAGAACCAACTCAAGATCGGTATAACAATGTACATTTAAATAGACAACCAGTCAGAACCAATTCCAGAGCAAATAACAAGCACAAAAAATTAATATCAGTCACACACAGAATGTTAAAGTGGAAAACTTTACTCCACGTGCGACAATAAAAATCACTTGACTTGGATCCGATACCAATTTTAAAAAAATAAAAAACCACGTCACTATCAACAATAGCAGCGACAACAACAACAACAATAATAATAATAATAATAATTACACAATATTCTTCTTAGTAAACATTAGAGATCTACAAATCCTGCTCATAGAATGTGCATTTAAATAGACAATCAATTGGAATCAATTCCGAGCAAATAACAATGACAAAAAAATTAGTATCGGTCACATAGAATGTTAAAAAGGAAAACTTTCATCTTTCATGAGAGAATAAAAATCACGTGACGTCCTCTATCAACAACAATAATAATAATGATAATAATAATTATTAGGGTTTTTTTATTATGTGCAATGTTACAAATGTTTGACAAACCCTAATTATTATAATAAGTATACAATATTCTTCCTAGTAAACATTAGGGTTCGACAAACATCATCAAAGGTGGAAATCAACAACAAAACAACACTTTCATAAAGAATGGATAAACCAAACAACATATAGAAAAATTATAAAAAAATTAGTTAAATGAAAGAAACCACATACTCAAATTGTAGCAAAAATGGAGAGCATTTGTTTCACACCCATCTGCTACTTCAACCCAACAAATCTTCTTCTTCTCTCTTTGGTCTGCCGCCGCTAATGTGCCTGTGTTTCTTTCATAAGTTCTTGTTCTTGTAATATTACGTTGTTCATGGGTTAACAAAACCCAAGCCCAATAAACAAATTAACCCACACACCTTTTATTTCTTGTTCCTTCTTTTTATATAAATTATTTTTCTCTTTTTATTTTAAATAATTGATGGCTCCAACTTAGGGAGTGAACCTATTCATCGTTGGAAAGAGTTAGGATCTTTTCCATTTTGCAATATAAATGAAGGATTACATTTAAATAGATATAAACACAAAGAGTTATGACATGTGTTGTCATGTCCATTACTCCCGAGGCGGGGAATGTAGACATAGATAATGAACATATTTTACGGCAGAGAGAAAAAGAGGGAAGTACTCCTCGCTTCCGCTAAATTGACATCTCCAGGTGGAAGTTAAGGAGAATATTGGTATTCTAGTGGCATAAAAATTCGAGGGTTGTTCGAAGATTGTAAAGTCGCCACCAAAATTTATTAAAATAGGAAAACATCAGAAAAACCCTTTAAAACGGAAAATTGTCTTTGATACCAAATTTTAGGTTCGGGAGTCCATTATGTGTAGGGAAAATATTATCACCCTACAACATCCTTAAAAAAAAATGGCTACCTCTAATTAATTGTGCAAAATCTTTGTTAACTTTATTATGAAATGTGAATACAAAATTAAATATTAAACTGAAAATGTAATGTGTTTAATTAGAGGAAAAAAAGGTTTTGTTATTATTGTGCTTGACAAGAGTTTGATCTTGCTACTACGTATATCCGGGTGCGATGAAGAATTCAAAGCTATGTAGTAATGAGATATAAAATGTTTGTTTGTTGGTCGTTTTTAAAGAAAATGTTTTTGTGTCGCGAAAAAGTTTATATTGTCGTGTGTTTGTTTATAATGATATTGAAGTTTGCAAAGATCAAACTAAAAGAGAATTTAGGGTGATCATCAACTTTGAGATTTTGCAATGACTAAACCAAAAGAGAATTCACAGTGGTCATTGTTTCTGATATTTTTTGCGATGACCAAAACAAAAAGGATTTGACGTGGTCATCGACTTTGAAGTTTTTTGATGTGTTTGTTTGATTGTTGATTTTAGAAACATTAGTGATAACCAAACTAAAAGAAGATTTAGCGCAGTTATCAATTTTGAAATACTTGTTTTGACAGAGTGATTGAATTAAGAGTGGATTTAACACAATCACTAATTATTATTACTATATATATTTTAATTTGAAACCTTATGATGACCGAACCCCAAAGAAGGTTAAGAGTAATAACTAATAAGATTAACGTTGCATTTGATTAGTTGTGGAAATAATATGTTGGATTAGAGAAGAAAGATACAAGAATCATGTGATATGGTAATAAGAAAAAGGGTTATGTAATTCTAAAACAAATTGCCAGTGAATACGTTCATGTTTTTATTTTACTTTTACTTGATTCCAAAAAAAAAATGCTACTAGCTGACTTCTTAATTCATTTAGGCTACCTATGATGCTCATTTATAATCATTTTTGTGAGTAGAAAAATATGTCACGAAGTAACCAATAAATATAGTTATCATTTTGGTTGATTTTAAAATTAAGGTGTGTTTGTTTTTTAAGTTTACCAAATTTATTTTTAGGAATAACATTCGTTGGAATATAAAGATGGGAATTTTATTCTAAGGTATTTAGAAAAAATATGTTTGGTTAACTTTATGATATTTTTAGGAACCATAAAAATAGGGATTATAATAGGCAACTACATATAAATTTATTTCCATCTCTATGGGAACTTTATTCCCACCATTTTCTTTGGGAAATTTTTTTTATTCCCAAGAATATTATATACTTGGGAATAAAATTTAGCAAACTTGTAACAAACATAAGTATATATATTTCTATCATTTTATTCCCATTTCTATCATTTTATTCCCAGAAAGTATGACAAGATATATCTACTAAGATTACGTTCATCGTTTGCAACGTATTTTTATTAGAAGTGTATAAATAAAAGAAATAAATGACAGCAAAGTTATAATTAAAAAAATGAGATGGAAGTAGAAATTCGTTACCCAAAGTGAAGAGAAAACCCTTGTTAAAACAGCCTCTCCTCTCTTTTAAATGCTCACAAATCTAATAGTTTAACACTAAGAAAATATAACTCTCTCAAAACTCTCTCGCAAGACTCTCTCCGACCTCTCTTTTTTCTTCTTTCTATCTAAAGCTTACTTGATTTTTTTCCCCTTCTTCTCTTGAAAACTCCTTTTATTTATAGATGTTGGGACACTTGGAGATCAAGCTAAAATTGAAGCTTGGAGATTAAGTTTGGAGCTAATGGAAGCAAGTTGTCATGGGATGTAATCTAGGCTGGCTTTGATGATGTCATCTTAACTGGCTTTGATGATGTCACCTTATTTCATTTGCAGTACGACCAGAATGTTCTGAAGAATGTTCTGGTGTATGCTCTAGATCTTTTTCCATAAAACAGATCTTATTTTAAGCCCCCTTTTTAGACATTTTTAAGGAAATTAATAATGATGGAAAAACAATAAATTTCAACAAATTATCACTTATTTTTAGAATTTTTGAAATTTACCCAGACAAAAATTAGGGTACTACAAGTATGCAGGGACGGATCTATGTTGTTATAGGTGTGGGCTTGTGCCTACACAAAAATTTTAGAAACACTTTTTTTTAGTAGTATAATGTACCAATAGTTGATATTTTGACAACATTGCCCACACTTATCACAAATTATTTCTCTCTTGGCCCACACCTATCATCATATATCTCAAATCCTTTCTTGACAATATAAATATTATCAAGAATTGAATACGAAATCGAGTGGGAGATGACCAGTTAAATGATTATTAAGTTATTTATATAGAGAAAAATATTTTTATTGATATTGAAAATGAAAAAATCATTCAAAATTTCCATAATATAAAAAATAGTAGAAGACAATTTTTTATATGATGCCCCCACTATTCAAAAATCCTGGATCCGTCCCTGCAAGTATGTTTAGGAAATTGTCCTTTTCTTTTAGTGGAACAAGATTATAACATTTCATTAGATATCAAATCACATAACATGGAGGATGCATCATTATAAATGTGGGACAAAATTTATAATGCGGATACCCCATTATATTGAATAAATAGGTCTCAAATTGCATTAGCTAGGACTTATAGATTATATAGCTCAAATAGTACCATACATGTTCATCATCCAATCCTAACCTAATGAGTTTAGGTGCTCATGATAGTCATAAATATAATCAAAGATGTAAAGTTTGTTATGGTCGTGTAACCGTTTTCCGTTGCAACTTTTTCCTTCATTGTTCTTCATGGATCCATCGTTTCTGATCTATTTTTTTGTGTTTCTTCTTCATTGATTTGCGTTTTCTGCATTCAATTGTTGAAGATTCCATTGATTCTTTCTTTCTCTGTTTTTCGTTTCTCAATTGATTTTGTTCAATTGAACTTATTCTTCATTCTTCACATTTTTTGTGAATTTCTTCTTTGAATCTTTTCCATCTTCATCCATGGCGCGAGGTGCAACTCAACCAGATATTGAATATGAGTACTTTGTTCATCCTAGTGAAGGACCAAACTCCTTAACTGTTTCTCCAAAACTCAATGGATCGTATTACTTGGCTTGGAAGCGTTCAATGCAACGCGCATTAGGAACGAAGAATAAGCTTGGTTTCATCAATGGCAACATACCGGTACCTGATAGTGATGATTTGCTTCGTTCTGCATGGGAACGATGCAATCATTTGGTGCAATCTTGGATCATTAATTCTCTATCTGAGTCAATTGCTCAAACCGTTGTTTTCTATGATTCTGCTTTGGAAATTTGGCAAGATCTTCATGAGCGTTTCAGTAAGGTTGATTCTCTATCTATCAATTCGTTGAAACAAGGTAACAAGCCTGTTATTGATTACTTCACTGAATTGAAAGCTCTTTGGGAGGAATTTTCTTCACATCGTCCTATACCTAATTGTGTATGTATTCATCCCTGTCGTTGTGAAGCTACCAAAGTTGCTAAGAATCATAGAAATGAGGATCAAATTATGCAATTTCTTACAGGCTTGAATGGCAATTTTTCAGTAGTAAGAACTCAAATCTTACTACTTGATCCTCTTCATGTTGAAGCAAAAACCCCTTTAAAATTGTTTTTAAATGATAAACAAACTCTTGTATTAAAATTAAGATTATAATTTTATTTGGTTATTTAATGTGTGCTCTTGAGTGAATTTTATTAAGGATAGGAAAGTCCAAATCTCACACATTGTTAAAGCCATGTATCCTTGGATGATTATGCTCAAGCTTTCAAGAAGAATATGATGGTAATTCATTATTAATCAAGAAAGCTTAATTATTGATTTAATCCATAAAGCATTACAAAGGAAATTCCATGCGCAAATACAAGGAAAAATGTACAAACATTTTATTTCAATCATGTGCTAATCATTTGGTAAAGATAAGGATGATGACAAAGCCCTAAAATTGAATCTTGATGAGCAAGCAAGCAAGGAAGCATAAAGCAACAAGACTTGGTGACCAAGTATGCTAATATAATTAATTAATGATGTCTTGGGGACAAAGCATTGCAAGGACAATGACAATGATGCATCTTGGAGAACAAGTAAGAAGAAAGTGGTAAAGAGATAAGACTTTTTACTGTTCATGTACTTTTCACTGTTCATACACGCTCTTGTACAAAGACAAGCTCAAGCTCTTAGTGTTAAAAGTTGAGGTCGAGGCTGACAAGTTCAAGCTCAGCATACAAAAGAACAAGACAATGGTAATTTTGCAATTCCTATCGAACAGCAGGGGTGTCTACACAAGAATGAACAGTTGCAAGATATTGAAGGATGAAGGCTGGCTATAAATAGAAGCTCTCTCTCAACAAAGAAAGCATGAATTTTACAAACAATAAGAAGCCTACATACAAGCGATAAATTCATCAATCAATCTCAATATCAAAAATACTCTTACAGTACTCAATTATATTTTTGGATCATCTTTTTAAGAGTATTACAAACTACAATCTCTCATTCTCTCAGTAGCTTGAAAGTTGTAATTAGATCCAAGCATCAAATATCATATTGATTGTACATCCTCAAGCCTGTAAAATCTTGAGTGATAGTGTAAGCTTGCTGAAGCTAATAATATCAGTGGTGTAAGCCTGGTGAGGCTAAGAGAATACATAGTTGTATAGCCTCAAGCTCTTCAAGAGTTCGAGTGTTAGTGTAAGCCTGGTGAGGCTTAGAGAATACATATTATTTTGCACATTGCAAAGAGGAGGAAGAACTCCCAAGAACTAGTGGATAATCTCACAAAAGCTGTGGGGACTGGACTAACCCATATTGGGTGAACCAGGATAACTTCTCTGTGTGATCTCTCTTAAACTCTACTCTTTACTTTCCTCGTCATTT
>Ga0315914_1006075_pt1 | contig 17289 bp, 6 predicted proteins | sample MpolenodulesMG_FD_203920 | JGI IMG/M metagenome (GOLD analysis project Ga0315914, IMG submission 203920) | Medicago polymorpha root nodule microbial communities from Los Angeles, California, United States - elongated nodules | ecosystem: Host-associated > Plants > Roots > Nodule | place: USA...
AGTTAGTGGTTCAACTATGACTAAAACGACAGTGGTCGTTTTTTTTTTTGCCTTTGTAGAATCCAAAAAAATTCAATTCGGGTTCTAGAATTCAAAAATTATAGAGGCATTTTTGGTTTTCGAATGTAGGTGGCGATAAGAAATTCTCGCAAGTTGATTGAGTTGTTCGTAGCCTAACTAGATCATCAATTTTAGAAGTTAGCTACCATCAAAAAATTGTGTTTATTGTTGTGCTAGCCCAACCTAAATTCATGTATGGGAAGTTCTTTTTCCACCCTCCACTTTTCTCGCACGCCCTTCAAATTGACCAAAATATCCCCGGTTGAATTTTATAATCCAAACCTATTTTCAGATTATGAAATCCAAAATATGCATTACTCCATTTCAAACCTTGGTTCTAGTATGTTAGCCCCTATTTTGTAAAATAAACAATAAAAATTTGTTTGGATTATGTAATCCGAATGCAGGAAACGTTTCAGACTATATATTCCGAAAACCACATACCTCTAATTGTGTTTCCAATTGTTTCACCTCAAGTTTTGGATGATCCCGACAATGCCAAAGTTGAGGCTCCTCCATCTCTAGTTGAGAATTCTTCCGGCAATGTCATAGTGGATGTTGCATCTAAAGTTGATAATCCTTTTGTCAATGCCAAAGCCCAAAGTTGAGACTTCTCCATTTGTGTTAAGAATCATGCAGGCATTGCGAAAGTGGAGGTTGCACCTCAAGCTGAGAATTTTTCTTCCAGTGCTAAAGTCGAGGTGTCACCTCTAGTTGTTATCTATTTTATCGATCATCATATACAATTTACTACTAAGAGAAAGTTTCCATCACAGGACGAGTTGTTGGTGTGGGTTTGTTGAGAAGCATGGAAGATAGGATTTGCCATTGGTATCAGAAGATCAGATAATAGAGTAAATGGAAGAGAAACATTTGTTACGGTGATATGTGAAATAGGAGGTTATTATACTAAGTACAAAAATTTGTCGAAACGTGAGATAGGTAGTTCAATGAAATAGGATTGTTTGTTTTGATTGAGAGGTTATTTGTTGAGTGTCAATGATTGAGCCTTAATGTTGGTGATGGAAAACACAATCATGAGATGATGTGTAGTGTTGGAAGGTCATAAAATTGTTGGACGTCTAAGAACGGATGAGAATAGACTCCTTCGTAAGTTGACAAACTCAATGGTTCTTTCAAGAAATATTCACTTCAATAGTATACATTTAGCTACCAAAAATAATTTTTTTATTACATTTAATTAATTTAGTATGTTATGTAATTAGTCACCTCAATAAATATATATTTAGCTGCCACAAATAAGTTTTTATGTCCAAAACTAGTAGAAATCGGAAAGCCATAAAATATCCACTTATTCGATAGATGTATTTCATTTTATTTTGACAATTTTGATCTCCTAAACAATTATAAAAGAGAGTATTGTTAATGATAAAAATTGTGAAAACAATATTCAAAACATAATTTATTTAATTTCTTTAGACTTGGTCCCCTCTTTAAAAAAAAGGGCTAGCTTTGCCACTGCTGATAGGTCAACTCGATATTTTAGGCTATATGAGTTGAGACTTTAGTCACTACTACTTAAATTGGCACATCCCACTTAACTATTTTAAAAAAAAAAAAAAATCAACGCTGAAAGGGGCAAGGGAGGTAGTCTTGCCAGTCAGCCTAAACAATTTTCTTATTTTTTCACCCTAAAAAAAAGACTATTACTTTTCCCATCCTATTTGTTACTCGCGCACTCTGTAATTTTCCCAAAATATCCTTCAGATTTTATAATCTGAATTTGATTCCCATAAATTTTCAGATTATATACTCTGAAAATTCCTTTTACCAGAATTTAAATACATTTTGGTTTATTTTATATTATTTAGATGCCAAAATCATAAAATTAATGCAAATATAAACAAAAATAAAAGAACAAAAACAATACATATACAATCTCATTTTATTATTATATTGATACATTTACAATAAGGTATGTTTCTTTTCTAGGGAAGGGGGAATGGGGTAAAACTACATCTGCTTCAAAAGAAGATGGAGGTGATGGGGTAAAGCAAAATATGTAGGGTAAAGTTTGGAGAAATAGATGGTGAGGGAGAAGGGGACTTGTGTAAGGTATGTTTCTTTTCTAAGGCGAAAAAGACCTTGATGGTCAACCTTGCATCCAAAAAAATCAACATGACACCAAGACAAACCAAACTTCTTTCAAGTTCATTGTCATCCCCATTGACCGTTCATACTATCCCTGAATTTCCAAATAGGAACGATGGATACACATTGTTGCAGAAGAAAGAGGAGGAGAGAGGGGGAGAGTGTGATTTGATGGTGTAAGGAATGGTGAAGTTTAGAGGGTATTTATAGGGGGAACGGGGGCATAGGTTGTAACTACCCATAATGATGGTCAAAAAATGTGTTTCAAAGGGGTTTTATCATCCATTAATGGTGGTAAAATCCTTTGAAAATGTGTTTTATGTGATGTAGACCACCGGCCAAAAAACACTAACTTTGTTCGGATTATATAATCTGAATACCTACCTTGTTTCAGACTATATGATCTGAATTTATTCGATACTAGTGAAAACTGAGAGAAACTACGTACCATATGCAGAGTGAGGGACACTTCGGATTATATAATCCGAAACATAATTTTTTTATGTGGTCCACATTGCACCGACAGTTTATGTGGTCCAAGACGCCCAAATACCTCTATAAATAGGTGTCCCTGTTTTCATAACCAGAAACCACACAAAAAAAAATGGAAAACTCTGTCTTTGATCCGAACACCAAGCTAGCTGTAGTTTACTACAACCGGGGAAAACCATCCCATCTGTTCAAGATTCCCTCCGATGTCACCCTCTACGGGTTGAAGGGTCAGCTGAATCAAATCACTCGAACTTAATTACAGAGACACATGGAAGGTAGATGGTGTTGAGTATCAACGTCCATCGACCGACTCAGTCAGAAGTGTGCGATTCATGAAGCTCATGAACGACGACGACGTGAGAACCATATTCTCGATCTTTGGTCAGTACAGTACTAGAGGGTCGATCAAGTTGGACGCTTCGTTGGTTAAATCTGTTGAACAAATTCAGAAAAGTTTGATCCGCCCCAGAAACTACGAAGAGATCGGAGTACTAATGGATGCACCACACAAATACATTAATTTAGATGATCCGTGATGATGTACTATGTTTTATTTAAGTACGTGTTTTATGTTGTTTTTATTACGTGTTAGTTATATGTTGTTGAACTAAGTTGTTTTATTATGTTTTAAATAATATATATTATTTAAATTTTCATTATGTTTTACTTTACGCCAAAGATGTTCATTTAAACGCTAAAATAATTCGAATTAAACTCAATTTTATAGGGTGTAAGTACAATTCGGATTATATAATCTGAATTCCTTCAGCATAGAATTCTTTTGTATGGTTCACACTGCATCGACAGTTTATGTGGTCCACAACGTCTAGATACCTCTATAAATAAGGGTTTTCGGTTTTCATTTTAATTTCCAACAAAACACACAAACACACCAAAGAAACCATGATATTTTTTGTCATTGTGTTGAGGATCTTTCTCATGCGGTCGCAAATACATAGCTCTTTATTTGATTGCATGATGAAGATCTTCAGTATACTGTCAAAAATATATAGATAGATAGATACAAAGAGATTATAACTCTTTATTTGAATACCAAGATGTTGCTATGAGCTAGATCGTGCTTCCTTGACGATATAAATATCTCAGTTGGTAAGGCAACATGATCTAACTCAGAACAATCCTCTTGAAACACCTTGTCTTTCATTGTTATGTTGCAGATCTGATTCTGAAAAGGTTCTTATGAACTAGATCCAAGTGCCTTGCCGATCGAAATATGTCAATTGGCAGGCCAGCTGGATCGAGTTCAAAAACACCTCTTCGAACACTATCCTAGGATATTATGTTGTTTTAAGTTGTTTACTTATGCATTTTTTAATTATTTTTTATGTCATCTTCCATGAAAATCGTGTAAAAACATAGTGTGGTGTTGTTTGGATGATATAATCCTATTTTTTTTTGTCAAATTCGGATTATATAATCTGAATACACTCAGTTTTTTGGACGGTGGCGTTTCACCAAAGATTTGGACGGTTAGTGGAGTGTTTAACGCATTTTTGGGCGGTGGAACACATTTTATTTTACTGTAGTTAAGATCTAGAACTTGTTTTAGCCTATAAATAGGTTTGCATCTTCAACAAATTCCTTCATTATTCACTTCACCTCTTTTCTTATATTTTCTTCAACATTTTTTAGTTTTTTAGAAGTGTTTATGGTGTCATGGTCATTGCTGACCGTATATATAATCCTTGCAACTGCTTTGCAGTTTATGCGGGGATTATACGACGGTCAACAGAGACCTTCGACATCAAAGAAAACACGAAAAATCATAGATCGAAGTAATTCGGATTTTATAATTCGAAAAAAGCTAACAATCTGGTTCATATCATATAATTCGAACCAGGGGTATTTTTCGTCTTTTTTGCAGGGCGCGTGAGAATAACATAGGATGGGAAAAGTAATAGTAAAAAAAAAATCTTATTTTTTTAGCCCATTAACTCATTTTCTTTTTATAGCCCAATAAACTTAGGATTGTATAAATTGTTTAATGATTGTTGGATTATACAAAGGATATTGCTCATTTCGCTTCAAAAATTGGTCTTTAGCACTCCCAAAATAATATATTATCTTCAACAACAGTTAACTGTTGTTGCGTTATGGTAACAGAGACAAAACAACATTCTTGACAAAATTGTTTTTTTGTAAGACTTAAATATGCTAAAGGTCCCTAGGAATATGACCTATTTTGATTTTGGTCCCTGTAATTTTTTTAAAAAAATATACCCTTGTAAAAATTTATGTCTTTTAAAAATGTCTCAATGCACAAGGATCATGAACACTTGCTTGCAATTGAATTTTAAGTTGAAGTTGATTTTCTTGAAGTTGAAGAAATTGCATTTGCTTCAGTATGGAAGGTGAAATGTTTCTATTTTCTGTTTCGAACTTATGAATTATCTGTTGTTGTTGTTTTGGAATAAACCAGAATGCAATGACATTTAACTATCGTTGGACACACTTAGCGAGCAACACTTAACTGCCGATGGGAGCATTTAGGTATTTTTGGGGTGCTAAAGAATAATTTTTAAAGTTAAAAGAGCAGTTTTCTTATACAAATTTCAATGAACAAAATTTGAATTTTTCTCTTTTGTTTCCGACAGGTCAACTTGCATATAAATCAATTTGTTTCATTTATTTTTATTATTAATAGGTTAATCCTTAGCTCACCAAGTCGCCAAGGTTGGGGCATGAGTATCAGGGTGTGTTTGGATTGACTTATTTAACCTTATCTGCTGGCATACATTTTATGAGAGTGTTTGGGATAATTTATGAAAACGTCTTATGACAATTTTCATAAGAAATTTCAACTTGTTTTTCATAAGTTCTCTAATACACCATGAGTCTGTTTGGTAATACATGTTTTTGAGCTTATATCATATGCCTTATAAGCTCATTTGACTAAAAAAGACAAGTTGGGTAACCACCACCTTGTCATGAGTTTATAGCTTACAGCTTACGTCTTATAAGTTCATTTGACTAAAAAAGACATGTTTGGTAAATATATGTTATGATGTACATATAATATATCACTTTAATGTGTCCATTAAGTGAGTTTCCTACTTTAGAGGAGCCGAATTCAAATAAATTATTATTTGAACTTGATAGTTAATTAACAAAGTTTAAAGTGTCTTAAATATAAAGAATTGACAAATCAATAAAAAAATATCAATAATAATGAAGTAACTAGTCTCAAGTGGTTAATGATGAACTTCACTTATGGCCAAATTTCCAAAAAAAAGAAGATATGGTCAAATTAATTAGAAGCACATGAGTTTGATCCTTGACAAGAATATTCTTTGGTCAAACTTTTGGAAAAAGATATTCACTCCGTTTTAAAATAAATGTCGTAGTCAATCACTTTGCATATGTTAATACACAACTTTGACGTTTTTTTTTTTTGTTGAAGAAGCTAAATTAACTCATCTAAATTGACACTAGAGGGAATCGAACCTGAGACCTCAAGGAGGAACACACTCCCAGATCCCAAGCCAGTACCACTAGGCCAACACAAGTGGGTTACGTTGATATTTTTAATTATTTATAGTAAAAAATTATAAAATTTAAATATTTTAAAAATATTTATCGAAACAAATCAAACTACAACTTACATGTTAACATTTGTATTTATATATGGAGTTTTCTAACTTGTGCAATGTTGCACAACTTAAGTTGCAATTAATGCACATTTTTTTTCTCTCACTCAATAACTTTTTAATATTTTCTCTATCATATTAATTGACATTTTTTCAAGAGAAATTCCATTTTCTTCCCTTGATGAAAAGAAAGAAACACGTTGAAAGAAAATGAGAAGACATATGAAAAATGCTAATTAATTATAAAATAATGCTAATTAATATGACAATAAAAAAAATTAATAAGAGAGAAAGAAAAATGCATTAATTATGGCTTAAGTTGTGCAACATTGCACATGTTAGAAAACTCCTTTATATATATATATAAGTTAAATAAAATATTATCAAAGTAAGTTATATGAATAATGTATATTGTAAAAATAAGTTATGTTTTTTAGAATGTGGGAGTATTATCAATAATCTAATCTAATAGTTATTAAAGTATCGATCTCTTTCCCCAATTTTTTTTTAGACCAATTTAGTCTTTCAAGTATCTCTCCACTCTTTCTCCAATTTAGTTTTAAAGTATTTAAATCAATAAAATGTTCATAAAGTTTAAGACATTCATCACCTGAGTGTTTAAACTACATTATTAAAATCCATCAATGTTAATTTCTAACATCTCAATTTAGACTTCATATACTTTAGAGACTACTACTTTAGAAAATAAATGGATGATTTATAGATAGTTATTTGAGTTATATGGAAAAGATAGGAAAGGTATCTTAAGTTGATGGGTCACTATCTGAGCTGTCCCTTTTTCCACCTACCATGCATGAAATTGAAAGGTTCGATAGATAGTCCAACTTCTTTATAAAAATTTGAAGACGTTGCCATCTTTGACGAATATATACTGTTACACGAGGCTACTCGAAGAAGGAGAGGACAAAAGAATTTAATTAAGGACCACAATATGGTTTTTTGTATTGGTAATTAAATGCAAAGATGACAAGTTATAAGATATTTCATGCATGTGCTAAGATAAGGTAATTGTAGAAACTAGACAGAGTAGATAGTGATGGAAAAATGTATGTTGTCAACTTTGTATACTTTGGATACCATTGTTATCGATATATTTGCTCGTAATTTGTTTGGATTTCTTTTTAAGATTTTGAATGGATAACTACGTACGTACGGTTAGAATAAGATGTGATTAATAATAATATTAGTGGCATATGTTAAGGAGTGTCTTAAAAGCTGTAATGAATTATAATCCCAATTAACGAGGTTAGAACAAATTAGTTAAGCCCGTTAATGGTTCTTTAGTTTTTTATTTTTTTATTTTTTTAAAGATAATGGTTGTTTAGTTGGTATTTTATTGTTGTTGAGAGTTTTATCAATATTTTTTTTTTAAGAAACTAAAATGAAAGATATTAATTAGTGTGTCAAGTTCTCTCCACCACAAGAAGTGTTAAGAAAAAGACATAGATAACATTTAAACAATTATGATGCAACAACGGATAAAACACATGACCCAGAAGAAATATGGACACACAAATAAAAATTGTAGTAGAAAACAAAAGTAACATATTTCACTCTCAACCACCAAAGAGACTTGTTAAATATATGTTGTAGACTTTTCTCCTTAAGTTGAAAAATATGATGTTTCTTTGAGTTGCCACTAAAAAAACCATCTCTCCGAGTCTTAAAAGTTTATTTTAATACTTTGTTTGAAAGTTTTATATGGGAAGAGTTTGAAAAAAGAAAAGAGGAAATAAAATTGTGATAAAAAGAACCGTCAACGAGTGAGATTTTTCTTCTTTTTGAAAAAGAAAAATCTCACTCGTAGATTATTCTTCTTTTATAATACTAAATATTTCTAAAATGAAAAAAATTGCATTAAAAATAAATTTTCATAAACTCTTCAAATCTAATATATATTATTATAATATTCTTATTGAAATAAAAAAATATTTTAGCCACAAACATTCATTTATCATTTCTACGAAAATACTATCTCAAAAAATTAAATGAAATTTCTGTCATTATCTCTATTACCCTCCCAACCTCTTCTTCCCTTGTCCAAACTTCAAAACAAAGCTTAAAATTGTTTAGCATTAATCACATTCACTTACTTTCAGTTTCAGATATGTAAAAAAGGGCAGTTGAGATATACAGGTGAACTGATGTCTGACACATTTAAATAATTTGAAGTACATACAAACAAACAAATTTTATCCTTATTATTAATTATTAATTGAAGTCAAAATGTATACGGTATTAATTATTGTCGGAGGTGTGAACATATGCTATTATTGTTGCAACTTGCAAGAGATACTATACTAAAGGAGAAAAAATGACACATCAAAATAAAAAATATAGTATCATTTACATTTTCTTACTACTCTATCTTTTTACATTATTTTCTTTCTAAAAAAGTGGAATTACTAAAAATGAATTCCTTAACTTAAATGCTAAAATTAACCAATATTTTTAGTTTTAAATATTTGTTAATATTCAACTATTTTTAGTGGTGTTTGAGTAAAGATTTTCTCATATAATATATTTCATGATAATTTAACCTTCTTGGTCTTGCAAAATACATCATACAAATCTGCAAATATTTTTAAACACAACTCAATTTTGTGTCATTTAGTCAATTCCATGCTCCATATTTCCTAAAGAGTGCGTGCAACTTTATTAGTAAAAGGAAAGAGAGATCATCATATAAGGGAAAAATGAATTTTAATAATGTGATAAAAATAGAAAAATTTAGATATGAAAAAAAGTTTGACAACTATTCTACTATTTTGCATAAGTTGATATTAACCACACGCCATCACATCACAGCACACCTCAATTATAGAGAGAAAATTGAGTCCAAACAAAATCGAGAGAAAGTGAGCAACAAAGGTCAACGTTTACGACTCTTGTGCATGAAAATTTGAAGGTGTGACATATGCTAATGCTAATGATATATAGAATTAAAATAAGACAACTTATGATTTAACTATAACAAAATTATTTTAATCTCAAACTTTTTAATATTATTTTTTTCATCCCCTCTGACTTTATTCTTTTCTCACTCATCTTATAACATTCTTTTTTTTCATTTTTTTCTTCTTTTTTTTCCTAAATTTGGTGATTTTTTATAATCTCTTCGACTGCTGAATTCGTTTAGGTTCAGTTTGAGAGTTTAGAGGAGAGAAAAAGAGAGGGCTTCTTCTCTTTTTTGGTTCTTAAATTTGGTAAGTTTTGATAATCTTTCAACTGCGAAATTCATTTAGGCTCTCCCTTCTCCTCCAAACTCTCAAACAAAGTCTTAAGGGAATTATCTTTCGGTACATGCATACTTTTCTATAGACAAGACTTAGGAATTTATCTCCTAATCACATGTATAGTGAATCCAATTATTTTGTCAAAACGTACCACTAAGTTATTTAATTAATAACTACTTATATGACATGCTTACTCATATATACCGGTACATTGCTAAAAGTCACGTTGAATGAGAGATATAACATAAACATGTATTTATAAGTGATGAAAGAAAAGAGCTAAACATCGCGTACAAAATCCGAATCATCTTACCTCTTGGGCTAAGCCTCTCGCATGTGTGACAGTGTAATGGTGATGCATCAACCTTTTATGATAATATACTATGGTAGGGTACAAAATATGTTTTTGAAACTCTTTTGGGGCAGCTCTTAATTGCTAAATCCAATTTCTTACTTCCTCCGTCTCTATTCTAGAAGTTGAACCCATTGCCCTGTTAGAATCGATCAAAATAACAATTTTAAACAGAATACATGATGTCTTGTTTGAAACGGATAGTAAGATAGTTGATGCCCTTATTTCTTCTATTGTTGCTCATAACGAGTTTGGTGACCTTGTATCACAATATAGAGGTATTTTGAATTGTAATTTCGACTTTGTAATATCGTATATTCAGAGACAAACTAATAGGGTTGCATATAGTATAGTTAGAACATACTTATCTCATCCTAGCCCCATATATTCCATGATGTACCATCTACTTTTGTACTCTTTGATAATTAATTTCGAGTTTGGTCTAATGGTAAAATGATAAAACATGGAAATGGAGGTTTCAAGTTCAAACCCCGCTAATATCATTGATGCATGCTAATATCATTGGTGAAGATAAATCTTAGAAATCGTGGTTGAGCCTAACACAACCCCACAAAACCGGCTTGTGAGGTGAGGATTGCCACTACTTATAAACACATTGTCAGACCATCACCTATTCAATGTGGGACTCTTAACAATAAATATTAATCTACTAATGCGATTAAAGGAGATAAATGTCATTAGAATAATACTTAGTCATTTATCCAAGTTTAAACTCAAAACTTCTAACTCTTTATCATTTAGTTAAACCAATTGAACTACCTAAAATCATTTCTCTTGAATTCACTTTGTAAAAAGAAAGTACAAAAGTTTATATGAGGGATGGATCTTTTAGGATATGATAGACACAAGTTAGGAAATGATCTCCTAATCACATGTATAGTGAATCTGATTCTCTGCCAAACGTGTCACATATTATTTTGTTTATTTGTCATGGTTTTTGTCCTTATGCTACTTGCACCTCTCCCCTAATTCTTAATGAGAGGAGAGGACCCCTGTCCATCGCAAAATAAGGGAATCAAGTGAGGAAAGGCCATATTTCGATGTCTTAGTCAGAAAAGTATTTGTAGCACCTTGGTAAACCAATAGTCACTACCCTACATAAAATATAATCTCTAAAATGAATGGACTAAAACTAAAAATACAAAAAGTGTAGGGACACTTTGGTTCCATAACATAGACCAAAATGTGCCACTTTCGATGGTTCACATGCTTGTAAAAATATTCTACTTTATTTCAACTTTCAACCAAGTTCAATATTCTTTGAATTCTTTTTTTTATTCTTTTGAATTTTCAATATTATTCCTCTATAGTTCAATTTTTTTTTCTTCTTCATAAAGTAACCCACTTGTGTTGAAATAAATTCCTCACGTATGTTTGAATTACATGTGCCATACAACTAACCCTTGACTTCCCTTTCTCTCTTAATTATTCTCTATATAATAACCATTTTTCTTCATAGTTTTCCTATAATTCAAACATTTATGTTCCCTTCAACACTTCTACTATAGAGTTCAAAAAGCTCTATATAGGTAGCCAACACCTTAAAGCAAAACACCAACCGAAAAATACACCAAACTACTTTCTTTTCTCCTCTTTTCCATTCTTTTGGCTTGGTTTGGAGGGCACACACTAACTATCTCAAATAGAAACTGAGAAGGTAGTTGGTTTCACTAGTAGAACATCATGCATATAGAAGCCCCAGAAAATTATGGCCTCGAAGACAAAAACTTCGACGACGATGGACGAACCAAGAGAACTGGTATTCCATAAGTACCATGTTTATTACTATTGAGTTTGATGCGCAGATGACAACATAACATAAAATATTCAAATACTATTATGAAACCATTTATTTTGATAAAATGTTTTATGTTATAGTTTTTTCGTTATAAATTTTAATTTTGAAATTTTCACTTTGTTTTTCAAAAGTTTGTACAATTTATTTTCTTCAAATCCTTGAAATAAGAAAACATATCTATTAAACCTTTCTTCTAATTTTTTTTTTTGGTTACCGCTTTATCTCTAATTATAAATATACATTTTTATATGTTGGTAATATTTTTTATTGTATTAATTCTTCTATAATTATGTATATGATGTATGGTTTTGATTTGATGAATTTGAAGGGACATGGTTGACTGCTAGTGCACATATTATAACGGCTGTGATTGGTTCTGGAGTTCTATCACTAGCATGGGCAATTGCACAAATGGGTTGGGTTGCTGGTCCTGCAGTTCTCTTTGCATTTTCTTTCATTACATATTTCACTTCCACTCTTCTTGCTGATTGTTACCGTTCACCTGATCCTGTTCATGGCAAGAGAAACTACACTTACACCGAGGTTGTCAGAGCTAACCTAGGTACAAAATAAAAAACTTACTATGTAACCATTTTTATGTTGCATGTTAATGTTTAAGCGGCTTGAGGAAGTGTCTTATACGGTATATGATGGACCGAAACTTTAAAATCGTTTAATATTTTAATAGAAGTTTATGATATTACTCGTCCTCACAATTGATTAGGACCTTGAAATTTTACTTAAAGTTGGCAACTATTGTCATCGGAATTTTGAGCAATTTTTAAATATTGATCTTAGACCACATGTGATGAGACACTTAATCATACCCTAATCATTGCCTAATATTTATACTAGATGAATTCATAACAGCTTGTTTGATTACCAATGATTCTATAGACATAGTATTGTCTTATTAAAAATTGTAGAGACTTGAGACACTCTGTTGTTGAATCTTTTCATGTACCTGGTTTTATTAGTTAATCATTTCCAACACAAAAAATAATTATTTCTTATGTTCTTAGCTAGTCTAAGAAATAATTCAATTTTTTTTATTAAATTGATTAAAAAAAAGCTCATCTTTAACTTGTCACATGATTTTCTTTCATAGGAGGCAGAAAATTTCAGCTATGTGGATTGGCGCAGTATATAAATCTTGTAGGAGTGACCATCGGCTACACAATAACTGCATCAATTAGTATGGTGTAAGTTTCCTCATCAACTTTTGACCTTAGTATGTAGGGTAAATATGTTTAAGGTTTTTGATGAAATAATTGATTATTTATAAATTATAGATATACAACAATATACCAAGAGAAGATAATTTATTTAATAAGAAGAAGAATACCAAGAGAATTTTATGTACCTTATACTAACAATAGTTGAATAAGTAATGTTTTAGAGCATTTTTGGAATATTAGTTTGAAAAAACTACGATGACACTACAATTTTGTTAAAGTTTTATAAAGTCTAACATTTACAAAAATAACAGTGGTTCATTATGATTTTGCAAAATTCATTGTCAATCTAAATATGCATCAAGTAGACGTTGATAAGTTCACTACTACTAAATAATTAATTACCGAAAAATATTTTATTTTTTTGACAAAATTAAAAAAAAAAAAGAATTTGTTTTGATTCACTTGTCACTAAATTTAGACTCATAGACTAATTAATATCATATTTTGTTGAAAGGGACTTGTATCTAATTTCTACCAATTTTTTGTGTTCATTATTTATCAGGGCTGTACAAAGATCAAACTGCTTTCACAAGCATGGACATCAAGACAAGTGCAAAGTATCAAATAACCCTTTCATGATAATTTTTGCCTGCATTCAAATTGTTCTATGCCAGATTCCCAATTTCCATGAGCTCTCATGGCTCTCAATTGTTGCTGCTGTTATGTCTTTTGCTTATTCTTCCATTGGCCTTGGCCTTTCCGTAGCCAAAGTTGCAGGTAATAAATTGCATCACTTCAACTATATTTTTTTGGTACCATATAGTTAATTAATATCTTATATTAAAATGGTCATGGTCTTCAATTTTGTTACCATTTTGTTAGTACTTTGTATACCATTATAAAATACGATAATTTTATTTATTATTATTTTAAAATGGTCATGGTCTTCAATTTCAAATAATAGTATAAATAATAATAATTCCTTTTTGTCAATGTTTGAAGGTGGGGGAAATCATGTGACAACATCCTTAACTGGTGTGCAAATTGGGGTAGATGTTACAGCAACAGAAAAGGTCTGGAGGATGTTCCAAGCTATTGGAGACATTGCATTTGCTTATGCTTTTTCTAATGTGCTCATTGAGATCCAGGCAAGTAATTTATTTTTTCATTATTTACTAATTTATATTTGGCTTAAATATACCATTTAAATCTTACAAATATATCACTTTATAAATATAATTTATATGAAAAATTATTTTTAATGAGGTCCTATATATGTACTATTGCAGGATACCTTGAAATCAAGCCCTCCAGAAAACAGAGTCATGAAGAGAGCAAGTTTAATTGGAATTTTGACTACAACATTATTTTACGTGCTATGTGGAACCTTAGGTTATGCTGCATTTGGAAATGATGCACCGGGAAATTTTCTCACAGGATTTGGTTTCTATGAGCCCTTTTGGCTAATAGACTTTGCCAATGTTTGCATTGCAGTTCACTTAGTTGGAGCATACCAGGTAAATAAATAACTTAAGACCTGAAATGTTAATAATTTAACCAAACTTTATTTAAATATTTTTATTAACAAAATAAATTATTTAAAATAAAATCAAACACCTCTCATTTTAACTTATAATTTTGTATCTGATGTACAAATTAGTACGATGAGTTGTCTGATCTTGATCTGAATGTCCAACCTGTATGACTAAGCTAATGTGTGATTTCCTATGGTCAGGTCTTTGTCCAACCCATATTTGGCTTTGTTGAGGGCCAAAGCAAACAAAAATGGCCAGACAGCAAATTTGTGAATGGAGAGCATGCCATGAATATTCCACTATATGGAAGCTATAATGTGAATTACTTTAGAGTAATATGGAGGAGTTGTTATGTGATTATCACTGCTATCATTGCCATGTTGTTCCCATTCTTCAATGATTTCTTGGGACTAATTGGTTCACTATCCTTCTATCCATTAACCGTTTACTTCCCTATAGAGATGTACATTAAGAAAACCAATATGCCAAAATATTCATTCACATGGACTTGGCTCAAGATATTAAGTTGGCTTTGTTTGGTCATTTCTATTATCTCAGCTGCTGGATCAATTCAAGGACTTGCAACATCACTCAAGACATACAAACCTTTCAGAGGAGAACAATGATACTTTTTTAATTTTCTAGTGTAATGCTATTTTTATTTTTCTTTGCCAATGTTTTTTCTTGTCTTAAATAAGTTACTTACTAGAAGTCCAATCCAAGTATATTGTACCATTATGATCAAGTGCTTATTGATAGTGGAAAAATTCAACACCTACAAGGAGTACAATATTACTGTAGTGAATAATAATCTATTGTAAATTAAACTATATGCACTATATAGGACATGCAAAACAACATGTTCTTTTTTATTAAGTAGAGTCTGCATTTAAGCTTTGTACCAAAAAAAAGTTTGCATTTAAGCTTTATATAAACTAAAGAGGTGCAAACCAATCTTTATAACCATTCTTATTTAGTAGAGGCTTCATTTAAATTTGCATGTGCATCAAATTTTATTTCAGAAGCACCTTAAAGATTATAGTATTTTGTTAGTACTTTTTTATTTGAAATATCAAAGATTTTAGTACTAGGACTAGGATACTCAAACCTATACAAGTAACCTAGAGAATGTGAGCTATATATTGGTAAAGAAAAGACATAAGGAAACAAACACCTCCACAAAACTATTGTAATGCTACTACTCAAGGAGAATCAAGAGAGTCGACAAATCATTCGTATAAGAGGTAGTGACCCCCTTTGACTGTGTCAAAAACCATTTCCTAGTCAACACTATTATATTGTCAATAATTTCCTATACGTTAACCACCAAATTTGAGAATATCATATCATTTACTACCTTCTAAAAATGTCGATCCCTAGCTTCATTCACCCCTTAACGGAGGCGGAGTTAGAAGGGAGACTATTGGAGGCCATGATCGCCCAATACTTTGATGTTAGTTAGTATAATATAATATATCATACTCTACTCTGCTAGATACCAAAAAAGAAGAGAGACAAATAAGAGAAACACTCTTAGAGAGGAAATGTAGAATGTACTATAAATGAATGAACCTTGGACGCGTTCATTCATTCGTACTCCAATGGTAAACTTCATCAAAAGTTATTTTATGAATACCATTCATCTTAAAACATCTAATTCTTTTTTTACTCTAATTATGCAACCTTTAAAAACTTATAATAGGTCCTACGTCTGAACAAACATATTAATATTTTGTTTACTTTTAATTGCATTCGTTCGTCTTTTCACCATTTTACTATAGAAAAACGTCGAGAAATAGATAAAATGAGTTGCTTCAATAGACTACAATGATTACAAGTTGTCGAACTCCAATAAAAACTTTGGCAAAAGACTCTCCTTTTCAATTACATGCTGGCCTACTCATGTCAAAAATATAGCCACTACCGTTGCTCTTAATGTAATAAAAATAAAATTATCTAATTGTTAATAAAGAAAACAAATAAGGTTGTGGGGCAGCTGCCCCAAATTTATTATAAGTGGATCCGTCCATGTTAACATTGTAATGGTTACACGTCCTCAAGAGCTTATTACTTGTTTGGTAACACATTTTTGCATAATACACGAAAGTTTGCAGTATAGTGGGAAGTTCCTTTTCAATTGTACTCAAAACATACAAGTAGTGGCGATGCTAGCAACTTTTTTACGAGGAGTCAAATATAAATTGTTTATTTTTATTTTTTATTGTAAGCAACTAAGTAATTTGTAAGAAATTTATTCTATATTTTATGTTTGAATCTTTGTATTGATAATTTTCATTACTAACCAAACTCTCTTTGTAATTGCCAAAATGACCTAAACTATACAAAATAAGATAAAATAAATCTATCAAATTAATCTATGACAAATAAACTTATTTAAGGTAGCTAAATATATATTATTGGGGTAGCTAAATATAAATTATACTTATTTATTCAAATAAAACTAAAAAAATTGGGGTAGTCGACGCTACCCCATAGTTGTTCTTAGTTCACCCCTGCAGGGAACTGGAAGCCTCTTTTAATATTTCAACAGAAAATTCCTGTGAAAAAAAAATACCACGCAATATGTCAACACGTCATTCGCAAAAGGCAAAATACTACTTTTGGTTATTTTAGTTTGACATAATTTCCAAGTTAGTCCTTTAAGTTTCGAAAGTTTCAATTATGTCATTTTAGTTTGACATAATTTTCAAATTAGTCCTTTAAGTTTCAAATAGGTCCTTTAAGTTGTTGACGTGGATCAAAACACTGTCTTTTAAAAGTTCCAGGGTGTCAAAATGTTATGGTTAATGGTCTCAAATATCATTCTAGCACTATAAATTTCGTTTCACAGTGCTAGAAAGACATTTGTTGTTGTA
>Ga0315914_1006081_pt1 | contig 17268 bp, 8 predicted proteins | sample MpolenodulesMG_FD_203920 | JGI IMG/M metagenome (GOLD analysis project Ga0315914, IMG submission 203920) | Medicago polymorpha root nodule microbial communities from Los Angeles, California, United States - elongated nodules | ecosystem: Host-associated > Plants > Roots > Nodule | place: USA...
TATATATAAGTATAAAAAAAATTGGCAAATGTGCAACATATATAAAATATTTAAGATATATTCAAAATTAACGTATATCTAAAATTATAAGAAATTTCAAGGATACAAGCGTTAATGCAACAAGTGTTTCTTACTTCACAAGGAATCTATTAGAATGAATGAAGAATGAGAAGAAATAATGAGATTTGAGAATGATGAAGATAGAGAGAGAGAAGAAAGTTTGCTGTAATTGTGATTTCATTGGTTAATGAAAGTTTAGAGCTTACAACTTATTTATATACAAGTAACTTGTTGGTAGTAACTATAGAGTTAACCAACTAACTAGAGTTCAACAAAAGCTTAACAACTTTTTAACAAACTCTTGTTCTCTATGATGGATTATTAACTAACTAACAATATGGAAGTCTTCTGTCGAAAAAAACAACATGAAAGTCAAGTACATTATGGCTTTCCAAAAAATGTAGAACTAAGTAGAGAAAAATATGAAACAACGAAAATGTAAATGTAGGAAGATGAATTCATGATGAAATCGTGACCAATGAATTATTGGTAGTGGCTGAGAGTGCGCAAACAAAATCGAATGTAGTGGTTCGATATAAAATTGCAATGAGAAATCATAAATTGGGATTGTTGTTGTCAAGGATTAGTGCAATTAAGCTTATAAACATAGTTGTTAAAGGTCCAATACTATGAGCCCAAAAAAAAGGATTGTTATCTAACATCTTATTAAGTTTATAAAAAATTAAATAGATTTTTAAAAAAAATTGAAGAAACAACTATGTTTTGATTTTTTTAGTATTCATTATATTGTGGATTTTTTTATTTTTAAAATCTGTTATTTGTGCTCATGTCGTTAAAGAGACATATATTGCATATAGAGTATGTATTTATATACTCTCTTTGTTACAGAGTTTGAAATGTCAATTTTCGTATAATAAGAGCTAAAAAATCGTTCAAGTTTATATTTGATTTGTATAATATTATGATTATGATATGATATTTGTGATATGTTAATTTTCTTTTATTCGAATCTTGCATTCATGGGTAGAAAAAATTGGAAATGGTGTGGATAAATGCACCAAATACGAATCTAATTTTGTATATTTGTAATTCAATTTTTTTAAAATTATTTTATTTTTATCGATCGCAGAGAAGTGAATTACTGATGTTGATATCATCAAACATTTCCTATGTTGTGTTTAACCTTTTTTAGATGTAATAAATTAACTAATCGGCATGCGTTTATCTTGGTATGAACCGTTAGTTGATAAATGTTTTCGCGTTGTGCCTTCCTTCATTATATTAATTTGAACTTTGATTAAATTAATAATTTTGTTTTACTTGATTTAGGGTGTTTGGTAACCGATGCATTAATATGTGCATCGCACAGGCTTAAAACTAGTGTAACATGTTTGGAAATATGTTGATGATAAATTAGGACAAAACATTATGTACATGCTTTTGATGTGATCTCGAGGAGTTAGTTGTGTTTATTCTTTGGCTTTCACTCTCATTTTGTTAGGACGAAAACACTGTGCATGTTGTTGATGTGATCTTAATTTAAAAATACACTTTTTATGGTTATAATAAATTTTAATAAAAATTATGGATTTTAAAATTTTGAGTGGCTAAGTTGTGAAATCATACGGTTTTTTTTATTAAAATACCTTTAAGTTTTGTCCTTTGTATAATGGATTGAAAAGTTCAGTTAGCTTGTTTATATTGTTGTGTAAATACTACTACAATAGGAGTGATTCAGATTATGAAAATTGGTTTCTGACATAGGAAAATATTGTGATGACAACATGTTAGTGACACATACTTAATTTAGAGTATCATGTTTTTTTTTTCGTTTGTGATAGCAATCATGGTGGTAGTGACACAAACTCAAAATCGGTTGTTTATCTTTTGTTACAAACTAGAGTATGTGTTTTTTTTTTTTTTTGTACTTTTTGTTTTGTGCTTTTGAAATCAAAGGAAAATTTATGGAAAAATATATGTATATATATACTTTTCCGTTTTACTACCAGGTAAAAAAAATAAATAAATAGCATCACTTTTATTGAAAGAAAAAAAAAGGAAAATTAAAGATAAAACTCTTCATAGTTTTTTTTTTTTGTCAGGTAGCCTAGTGGCTAGAATTCACCTTATAAGGTGAATAAGTGGGGTGTCCGGGGTTCGAACCCCAGCCGCTGCATATAATAATGTATTGTCCTACCAACTGAGCTATGCTCACGGGACTCACAGTTATATGTTCTAAAAGCGGTTATATGATAAACAATTTCTTTTAATTAATTAAATAAAACTTATAAAATTACCCTTATATTTAAAATTGGTTTGAATAATGACAAATTGGACTTTTGTCAAAAAGTAGGTGTAGGTTGCTAACTTACTCCTTAATGTTTTTGCTACTTCTATAAGCAAACATTTATATTCAATTATTTTTAATATTATGGTGTTAGTATTTTTCATTTTGAAAGTTGGATAGAAATTTTAGGTTTCGTTTTATTCCTCTAATTCTCGATGGGAAAGAGATTTTGGTAATCCAAACTTTGTTAGGAGGTAACTAAAATCTATCAATAATTGTTCAAATCAGATTTGATTAAACTTTGCCAATGTTAGTTAATCGAGATTTAGTTTTGAACTTAATCGTAAAATGATAATTCTACTTTTAATTTAGAATTTAGTTTTGAACATTCGAAAAAATTATCGGTATAGAAGAGTAAAATCCTATGTATGGTCAGCTTGCGCTTATTAAATATGTATCATCGTTGCCAATTTATTTTATTTCCTTCTTCAAAGCTCTCATGTGTATTGTTTCTCTTATTGAATTCCTTTTAAATATTTTTATTTTGGGGGGAGGGGGAGTGAAGAAGCTTGCAAAATTCATTGGATTAATTGAGACAAGGTGTGTTCGATTAAGGAGTCAGGGGGTTGGGATAGGAGGTTTAGGAAGTTTTATTTAGGGGAAGTGATGTTGAAGACTGACTTTGGATCAGGAAGAGTCGTGGTTTAAGCAGGTGACATCAAAGTATGGTACAAATGGAGGTCGAGTTAAAAGAGAGGGTGAAAAGCCATCGCTTTGGTGGAAGGATCTTAGTGAGGGTGTAAAAGATGGTGGAGAGGGTTGGTTTGTGGAAGGGATGAGTATTTGCTTAGTTTTTTGGATTAAGTATCTTTTGAACTTAATTGCATCTTCATTTAATATAAATTTTGATGTTAAAATTGTTTTTTATTCATAGAGGTCCGGCTCTGTCTTTAGCCTTGTCTTATTTAGTTTAATGCATATATATACATATGAATTAATACAAATGATTAACTATAGTCTCTCAAAAAAAAAAATGATTAACTATAGTACTTTTTTAATCAAATGTTATTCGTATACTCGTTACTCAAAATCTCATCATAATTATGCATATATCCTATAATTTATATTACTTTCTTATCCATTAGGGCTATGTGATGTGCTTAGTATGGCTGGAACTTAATTTTGAGATTGAAAAGGAAGAAGGTTGTGCTTAGTTTTTTCTTTCTTAGGTGCAAATTTTGTGCTTAGCTTTAGGGCCCGTTTGGATTAGCTTATTTTAGTGCTTATATAAAACAACTTATGCAAATAAATAAGTTTTTATGTACTATTTAAAAGTTTTTAAGGTAGTTTATGAAAAACCAGTTTATGAAGATACAATTTTCGTTAGTGAGAGTTTATAAATTAAAATAAAAGCTTATTTATTTACATAAGCTATTTTTCATAAGCTCAAAATAAGCTCAAACCAAACGGAGCCTTAATCTATAACTATAACATTTTCTTTGCTATACCATATATATATCATATGATATTGTAAGAGTTTCTCTAAGTTTTTTTGAAATATGTATGAGTTTCTCTAAGTTTTATTATACTAAGTTGTTACCGAAAATTTCTCTAATGTTTTAGATATTACTGGTCTCTACCACCTGTGAGCAAGACCTTTTGGAGTGGCATGTTTGATGACCACTGCTGCATATTATTTGCATCTTTATGACGTGGAGACCATAGCACTGTTTTATGGCTTAGTGTTTAAACGACTTCAGGTCTGTAATCCCAAAACTTTTATGAGCATTAGCCATTGATATTTAAAGGGTGTTTGAAAGAACTAATTTAAAGCTTATTTGAGTTCAATCTCATCGAATAAACACTTTATTATCAAACTTTAAATTTGAACCGTCTGATTTAAATGATACATGTGGTCTTCATAACGTTGACTTCATGATTGTAGGATTATTATTTTTTTAATCGTAGGAAAGTCGAATCCATAATGGTGCTTATAAGTTATACCATTGTAATAATAAATTATGAACGTTCATAAGTTGTTTTAAGTAAGTGCTTGATTAATTTATCTGAATAGATTATTTTTTATAAAATAAAATAAGGAAAGGAAAATTATTATTAAATAAAGTGACACTGATGATTATTTACAAACGTCTTTGAGAGAATTTAAATTTCATCTCTCAAGTCTATAAGGTCACATATCTGAAATAGCTTATTGAATGAGTGGATTATTGATAAGTTTACTTATTGTGCCCCCCAATAATTTTTTTTTAAAATCAGCATTAAAAAGTAGATTTGATGGAGGAGATGATACACGTGGAAGCTTTGAAGGAGGAAATAACGTAGACCGGAAGCGAGGACATGACTGACCAAAGAAGAAACAAGTGATCATGCAATGATAGATTTTTTGTTTTCCACCCCGATAACTTCTTTTTTACACGGTCAATAAATTGCGGCCTACTAGGATAACCACCAACCGAAATACCAAAATATGAAAAAGGAATATAGCCAATCTTGTAATTCAACACCATCGAGCCTCTATCAACTAGGACTCAGAAACATTCACCACAATTAACATTCTTTTATTAATATTTACCTTTAAGCTCGAAATTATATCAAAAAGAATAAGATTGTCATGCAGCGCTTTAATATTAGCCTAACTCTTCTCCCCTATTAATAATGCATTGTCAACAAATTGTAAATGATATCAGCATAATTCATTTATCATTAAATGTCGGTCTAACAATTAAGTACAAACATTTATCATTAAAAATGTCAATTTTGTCTCAAAATAATACAATATTAATTAATACGTATCAGTCTAATTTTAACCAACTTGTAAAAATATTTTATCCCAAAATAAATAACCATTTCAGTTTTTAATATTTTTTTTATTATATCGTCTAACTAATACCGCTACTTTTAATTTTCTCAAATTAATATCTTCTAAAATTTATTTATGATAATAGTAAATACATCAATATTTGATAAGATAAGAGTTTGCTTATCTTATCAAATATTGAGAATAAGTCGTGGAACTTGGGCATGCAGAGGGATTGCTTGTGTGTCTTTGCAATTAGTGATATGTTTTTGGATGTTTGGATTATGAACGAGTATGGAAAAAAGGAGTCTTGGACTAAATTGTATAGTGTTTCTGACATGCAAGATCGGGGTTTACAAGCCTATACTGCTTTGTATATTTCTGAGGATGATCAGCTATTGATGCAGTGTTATGAGATTGAGGCTAAATTTAGCACCATGAAGTTGGTTCTTTATGATTCCAAAACTGGTACTTTGAATATTCCTGAGTTTCAAAACAACTATGATCAAATATATCCAAAAGTCTACATTGAGAGTTTGATATCACCTTAAGCTGGGATTCAACTGCAACATATATATGGTTAGATTCATTTTTGTTTGTGTTATTTATTTTATTATTGGTGACTTGTTGGATCATTGTTAATCAATAGTTGATACTTGATAGAATCTCTAGGTTTTGAGAATTAGAAGGAATGCTGCATATGTATGAGTAATTTCCAAGATGATGAAAAGGTTAAGTTGTTAACAGGATGTCAACATGTTTATCATTGAGTGTTTGGATATGTGGCTTAGTGCTCTGTACAGCTTGCCTCCATACTTGTTAGTCATAAATTTTCAAAAGAATTTAACATGTTATTAATTTATTGGCAACTTTGTGTTGTTAATGCCTAACTAATCATATAGTACATTCAGTTTTCAGTTTTAAATTACCGGTTACCATCACCAGTCAGTTGGTTTTGATGGTAATAATTATTATTTGAAACATTTTGGGTTCTGTTTTGACATAATATCGGCCTTTTAATTGTGCATATGATTGACTTTTTTTTTTGTTGTTACCGCTTTTGTTATCAAGTTTTTTATTTGCTGGGTTGAAATGTTAATATGATTTATGACTTGCATTTATTCCTTAGCTGCTATAAGTATTCACGGTCTGATGTGTTGATAGAGAGATGTGGGAGATAGAAGAAACTGAACGAATCGTAACAGGGGAGAGACAAAGAGTAGTGATTCAGAGAAAAATAGCTGCAATATTGCATGCTACATAAATAGATTGAGTGAGTGGCCATGCTTGCGGCACAAAAAAACAATTCATTTTTACGGTCCTGGCTGCGATTTTACAAATTCACGATCTTGGCTACGGTTTTCCCAGCAAGTGATCTTGCACAGGATCTATTGTGGGGGACGATTAAGATCTCACATTCTTACGATTTAAATCGTGAATTTGATAACCTTGATAGTATGCACAAATTCAAATTGACAATGAGAATGTTATGGTTTTTATGTTTTATCTCTTGCTTTTTGATAGTGTTTAATGGATTACAAGATAACCGATTATTCTTTTTTTTTTTTAAAGAAAGTAGCTTATAGCTTTTCATTATAAATCAAAGAACCAATACAAGAAGCTATAACATTAAAGTCATGAGGACTAGCTAAGAATGTAGCCTCTTGAGCTAAATTATGAGTGACTTCATTCGTTTGTCTCCTACAAAATTCCACCTTAGAGTTTTCAAAATAAGAAATACACTGTTGCCTACAATCATCAATAATGGCTCCGAATTCGGAGATGTCATTGTTTCCTTTGTTAAAATAGTCTACAACCCTCTTGGCATCTTAAAATCAACATTTGGGAGTAGTAACTCATGTACCCACTGAATAGCTTGTGCCAGACCCAATGCTTCACCGATATCTGATACACACGGGGCTTGACCACATCGTCCTTGCTTTCACAAAATTCCCGACCTTGTCTCGGATACACATACCATAACCAACAACATTTAAGTGAGCCGAAAAGGACGCATCCACATTGCACTTAAATCTACCCCTGCTCGGTTTTTGCCACCTAAACTGACCTTGCTGCATTTCTGCACTACTGCTGCCTGCTAAACTGTTGACAGTATGCGTATCAGCAGCATAAACAGTGCTGTTAATCCGCAATCTGCAACTGTTTGCTGCTGTCCACCCATTCAGCAACTGCTTTGCTCTCTCAACTATTGATTTGCTGCTCTCGGGCATGTGTTGCCAAACTTGCATGTTCATAACCGATTATTCTTGTTGAGTGATTAATTTGAAAATGAAAGTTGTGTATATTTTAAACTTTTATTTGCAGGGGTTTTAAGGTTGTTTTGCTGCTAAGATATATGGTCATCATATTGCTGTGCAAATGATATTATTGAATTCTTACACGCACGCAACAGTGTACAATTCCATAGCGTTGGTGAAATGGCCTGAATATGATTGATATAGTGTCCGAGATTTGAATGATGTTCATTTCCATGTGTGTTTGCTTTATAATGAATGTCTCAATAATTTTATTTTAATTGCACCTGAAGCCTCAAAATAGACTTATAACATCATAGTTGAAATGTCTCTTTTTCAGGTTGGTTGTGTTTGTTCGTTTCAATACAAGGGTTATTCGCTGGCTGCCTGAATTGCTTAGGTTCATTTTGTGGTTTGGAGCTTTGCTGCAGATGGCGGTGAAAAGGGGTAATAGTTCTGATGTTGTGGAATTCCTAAGTTCAGTTTAATTATTTCTTGTGGAGTCAAACTAGATGAGGTGAAAAAACTATTATGTTCTGAATAGTTTGGAAAAACTTGTCTCCAACCTTTTTTTTTTTGTATGTTTGTACGAAAAATACAATCTTGAAAGTCTAAATTAACTGTTTGACTTGTATGTTTCACAGTGTTATTCTTGTTGTAACAGAAAAAGAGTTGTACTCTCCTGTTCAACATGTTTATGTTAGGGTACCCCCATGGCAATGTTGTGTGTTTGATTCTGATCATCTCTGCATGTTTCATTTTGAAACCTCATGACATTGTATCTTTGTTAGCATTACTATGTCATTTCAACTCTTATCTATATTTATTAATGCCGGCAAAATGGCTGCATGAAGTTTCTAGAAGTTGAATTGTGGTGATATGGTCCATGAAAATTAAGTCCGGGGGACAAGGCTATATCATATATGAATCAGTGATTCTCTTTACTGTCATGTTTTTGTTTATTTATGTTTCATGAAAAAATCTGATAAGATGATATGTAGGACCTTTTTCTTTTCTCTGACAGCCAATGCTAAGGTATCCAATCCCAAAAGGTGTTTTAATAAAAAAAGATGGTATTGTGGCACTATATTATTTTCAAGTCTCAATTTTAGGGACATGCCTTATCAAATTTATTCATTTTCTATATATATTGTACATATGTAGATTCAATAGCCTTCCCTTGGAGTAAGAGTCGTTGCAATAGTCCAGTCTTAGTTAAGCTAGTCCTTGATACCTTTAAGAACAATTGCACATCCTTATGAAGAGAAAGAGCCACCTGAGAATCTGTGTTCTTCAAACCAATTCTAAGCCATATGTTATGGCCATCAATTCTGCATATAGACTGGTTGAAAAAACATCGTTTCGTGCAAACAGCATGGAAGTACCCATCTGCCATGAGGACATTGGCTAATTTAGATGTTATGTATCAGGTTCATCATTATCTTCAAAAGACATCTTGGTTCACAAATAAATTCTATAAGTCGTGTCCCTCTTTGAATGTTCACATAAGTATGCTTCAAATTTCTGTCTACCTGTCCCTGTTCATCTTATGTAGGGATTTATTATTAGAGTGTGTTTAGATGGAAGGTTTAGAAGGGAAAGGGAGGGAAATATTTACTTTTCATTTTTAAATTACGGATACTATGAAATGTTTTTTAAACTCTCCCTTACCTTTCCCTCCTAAACCTTCAATCCGTACACACCCTTTATAAATTTTGTCATTAAAAAATTAAAAAAGAAAGTATGCTTCAAATTAATGACAAGTATGAATATTTAACATAGAAATACAAGCATTTTTATAATTTTTTTATCATTTCTTAACAATATAAAAAGAAAAGAAAAAAAAAATGATAATCAGAATGAAAGGCCAGAACCTCACCTTTTAATTGGTTGGTATATGCAAGCTACCTGTTTCTTTCCCCTTTTCTGAATTCTCGTGTTTGAAAGCGAGATGCAATAAAAATGGTCTACGGAAGGGGTCAGACTCTCACAACGTGATGAATCAAGGTTCAAATATCGGTTGAGAAATGTTTTCACATTTAGCGTTTGACAAACCATCAATAATATTGCCTCAAGTGGAGGAAACCCATGGAAAGTGGAAACCAAAACAAAAATGCACCTACGAGAGTTGGGTCTAGCGGATTGAATTAGACTCTCACAATGTGAAAATCAATATTTGAATTTTGATTAAGGAATGTATCCATAATTAGTGTGCGACACATATATAGGAAAAAGGGACACATATAAGAAAAAAGGTATTTGCTAAATGTAATGCAAAGATTAGGAATATCTAAAAAGCATCACACAAATTATAATGATTTGACTATTACTTTTTCTACCTTATCCATTTCTCTTGCGACCTATTTATTATTATTATTTTTTTTATACAAATGTCCATGAAATTTTCAGATTCTCTAATCCAAAATGAGTTTCGCCCTATTTTGGGGTAGAAAAATGAGTCGTTTTTCACCAATTTTGAGAGAATGTAATGTAACCCAACGTTTCGTTTATTGCCTGATTTGAACGGAGATGAAATTAAAACTAAATAAATTTGTCAATTTGAAAAGCTACTCTTACCAACTTTTCATTTGAAGCTTTAATTAAAAAAATTATTTGAAGTTGTTTTTAGATTTTGTTTGTAGATTATGATTATTTTTTAAAAAAAACTTTAAAAAAACGAATACAATACTCTTTAAAGTAATTTTTTTCTTAAAAAAGTTATAATAAACGGCCGCATACTACCCGTTTGTTACATTACATATTAAAATTATTGTGATTTTATGATTGAGTAATTTTAGAAGAAAAAATAGAATCTATTTTGTATTTGTTTATCGTAATAAAAAACATTTTAAAAAATAATTTAGTTTCTTTGAATACAACAATATAAAAGTTTTTTTTTTGTTATAAATTAGCTCGATATCTTGACACCTATTTTATGTCTCTTTTAAAAGTGATTTTTTGTTACAAAAGACACAATAGAACAAAATAACGATGAAGTGTGCTATCAACAATAATTTTGAATGTGCTATCCTCAATGTTGACGGGAGTTGTATTGGCAACCTGATTCGAGCAGATTTTGGCACTCATTCGTAACATTGCAAGCTTTTTTCTAGCAGGTTTCTCAGGCTTCCTGCCTTCCTCTTCGGACATCCTTCAAGCCGAGCTGACAACTATTTTTCTTGGTCTCTCAATGGCAAAGAAGATGGGGATAGTTGAGTTGGTTTGCTACTCGGATTCCCTCCTCTCCATCAATCTTATCATCGGCAACACTTCTAGATTCCATGTTTACGCGGTTCTCATCCAAGAGATTAAAGTGCTTCTTTCCCAAGCCAACTATGCGCTTTACCACACTCTCCGTGAAGGCAATCAATGCGCAAATTCACTTGCGAAGTGAGGAACCACTTCAGATGTTGGTTTCAACCTCCACCAGTCCCCCTGATGACTTGCTTCCTTTTGCTGAGGAATGATGCTATTGGAACTTAGTTCCTGAGATCTTAGTCTTTCTTGTTTCTGCTTTTCCTGTTTTTTGTTTTCTTTGCCATTGACAATGTATGAATTACCCGACGTGAGGTCTCCATGGATATAAAGAGAGGATCCGCACAACAAAAGGAAATCATGTCTTGGAAGGGGAAAAAGAACATCACGCACCACGAGACGCAAAGGAGCGGAGAGGCACATGGACATTGAAAAACAACAACCCCGAATGAAAAGAAATTGAGGAGTAACGCCGGCAACAACGAAATTTTATCGGTTTATTTTCTTTACTATGTTATTCCTTTGATCATGTTTGGATAATTTCCTTTGATTAGGTCTTTGTTGATTTTAATTTGAGCTGTTTGAACCATATGATTGTATAAACTTTTTTCAATGCAATTAAAATCCTAGTTTTATTTAGATTTGCTTGAGTATAACAATTTCTGAATGTTTACGAATGAGTACCAGCCCTAACTTTATAAATATATGAATTGATCTTAAAATTTAAATTACTACTAGCCATAGCATTGAAATCTGACCTAGGAATCTGATTAACTTAACGGATTAAGCTAGAGATAGATAATTGATGAGTTATGACATTTAAATTAAAGTTCGTATTAAACCTTCAACGGCTACGGAATGACCTAAGAGATTAGGGTGTTGTAGCTTTAGAAGAGGGTTTTGAGTTAAGAGATTGATCAGAACTATTTGGTTAATTTATCGTGAAATTATGATAATAATTGTAGAGACTAGATGCAATCACCAAACAACGAGAATTAATTGATTCAAATGACCTGATCACTTTATCTCTGTTATTTTCCAAAACAATTTATTTATATTTTTAGTTTCTATTAAACTCAAATATATGCTCTTCATACCCCCTATTTGTTCCTTATTATAATTAAATTGCCAAGTTGAGATTGAAACACAATCATGCGGATACGAACTTGTAAATTTTATTGTTTCAATGCATTTTTAGTACACTTACTAAAAGTTTATCAAATAGCTTATCTTAAAAATCACTTTTCAATAAATAAATTACTGAACTAAAGTTTTATTGTGATAAACAAACAAATACAAAATAGTATATACTTTGTTAAAATCTCTAAAAATAATATCTAAATTACTGAATGCTAATTTTTTTCATAATGCCTTAAATATATCTTATGTGAAAAAGTATAATGAGTATAATATTAACGTTGGTTCTTTTCAATCTACTAATCTTAAATTTCATGTTAGTGCAACTGCAACTTACTTTAAGCATGTGTTCAAACATCGTTTTTCTATAATTGAATCATGTAGTGAAACAAACCTATTACTTTGTGTTTGGTTATGTGATGATAAATTTGATTTTGATTAGATTTAAGTTAAATGTAAAATGAATTACGTTTGAATATATTCATGTCAAAGCAAGTTGGACAATATAATAAAAAATAAAAACCAATTTTAGAGATAAAAATGTAGATCCTTACTTCAAATTAGAATCAATTCTAAGAGGAAAAAAAACTTGTAATCGGTAACATCCAAACATATAACATCACACATGTATTAGATGTGTGCTACCATGTGATAAATTTCTACTCAATTGTGATTCTAAATCTAGCAAAAAGTTTATACAAAGGTTTTTAAACACGATTTTTTTTACATAGACTCGTTTTGCCTAAGTCAAATCGACTCGTAAACTCTTACGAGTTTACCTTATGTTAAAATAACATTAAAATTATTATATACATGACATATATATTTGAATAATACTATAAATGCATCAATAATCCAAATTTCTAACTTAATTATATATATATATATAAACATAACAAATAGCCATAATAAAGTGTCATGTTTTTGTTCGGTAAGTACAACTTAGTTGGTACCTACAGGGACAATGATATGCATGAGCCTAAACTCCTCATTTCTCCGCATTTAATATGTGTGAGTCTCAATCATTAGATTATTTGATAACAAAAAATTCATGTTCGTAAACTTGTATCAAACATCATAAATTATCCCACCAAATCATAAGAAAATAAAATGCCAAAAAACTATCCAAAAAACAAGAGTTTAATAAGTTTTGAAATTATTAAAATTTAGGCTTAGTAACAGTTTTAACCCCCTAGGTATCACGAACTTGCGATTTTAGCACGCTAAGAAAAATAACTACAACCCAACCTCCTAAGTATAGCCCCTTTTACAGTTTTGACCTCTTGCCAATTTTGATCAAATCGACGCACACATGGACGCCACATATGTAATTTTCAATTTAAAAATAAATAAAAATGTCACATGTGTAATGCTTTAATTAAAAAAAAAAAAACTCCTTCTTTCTCTTCTTTGTCATCTCCTCTCTCAGATCTCTTCTTCTTTCTCTTCTCTTCTCTTTTCAACCATCCAACTTCTTGTCGCTGCAACAAAACCTCATTCACCCGCAACGATGAAACCGGCGGATCATTCTGCTCATGCTCCTCCTGCGGCGTAGAACAGCCCTTCGATCAATTCGAAGCTTAATCCGGCGAAATCAACGGTCCACAAGGGTATTCGGTCAAGGGGATTGGTTTCAGGTTTTGAACCCATACCCAAATTCACCAAAGATCAAAACCCTCCCAACGACTTTGGCGCAAAGGGTTACAATCTCAACGGCAAAATCATGCTCTGCGTTATAGTTCTCCTCTTTTTCAAAATCATTTTTCAACATCATTTTAATGCTTTGTCTCCATATCTATGCTCATTGGTATCTTCTCCAATCTCGCCGTCGGATAAATCGTATCCGTCGTTGTGCTCAGCTAGCCTTCTTCACCGATGACCCAACAAACGCCATAGTCACCACCGTTACACGCGGAATCGATGCCACTTCATTGCTTCTCTTCCCTTGTTCTTTTACGATGCGAAGAATCGCCCGGAAAATGCACCGGAATGTGTTGTTTGTCGGAATGTGCTGATTTTCTGATATCACTGATCTTTGAAAAGAAAAGAGAAGAGAAAGAAGAAGAGATATGAGAGAGGAGATGAGAAAGAAGGAGTTTTTTTTTTTTAATTAAAGCATTACACATCTGACATTTTATTTATTTTTAAATTGAAAATTACATGTGATATCTACGTGTGCGTTGACTTAGGCAAAATTGAACTGAGAGGCCAAAACTGTAAAAGGGACTATACTTAGAGGGTCGGGTTATAATTGTTTTTTTAGGGGGTCAAAATCTGTGATACTTAGGGAGTCAAAACTGCTATTAAGCCTAAAATTTAAAACAAACTAAAGAAAAAGATTAGAATCCTTTTAAATCGGAAAAAATTGAAATAAATTAACTCAATTTCACCAAGATTTAAATCACTTGAAATAGGGTTGAGTTATGATTTAACTTAAAAATGGTTTTACCACCGATTAAGGGTGAAATCCACATCAAGAAAAATAATATCGAGTGATTTTACAATTTAACATGTGATTTTGACAACATTCATCCTCACATAATTCTCCAAAATTCTCATTTTTACAAATATGAGTGATCTATTTAGAAAATACCAAACAATAATTTTATCAAAATACTTGAACATATGACCAACTGAAGTTGGACTGTGATCCATAAATTTCAATGTAATTTTTTGTTATGCTAATGTTTAGTTTTTGACTTTAGATTGCACCAACATATTTTTATGAGTACCTAATATTCTCTTCAGAGTGAAGAACCAGTAAATATTTTATGAGTACTCTTGAATTTTTAATATCTTTCTTACCTTGGACCGAGGCATCCCTGACCCTAAATTTTTATTATGAAAAAAATTTGTTTATCTTCATTTGGTCACTTGATTGACATGTATACTTGAATATACATGAACATTGATACACCCGAACACAACTTCAAAATTAATTTCAGCTATACTAATCAATAACTACAAATTTTTTTTATTGAATAAAAAAGGTTTGCTAGAAATCAAGAAATTTGGATTTTGAGTTGTAACTTTGTCAAAAAGAAATAGATCTCAGTTGTCTGATCTGAAATCAATACCCGAGATTGTATACCACTTATTTACGAGTGGTGTAACCGGCACCATCCGATATCAAATCAATGAGTGAGATTGATTACTGCTTGTAAATGCATGATAATATTATAGTAAAAAATTAAGGTTGAAAATTGAGATCTCAAGCTCAATATGAAATTCTTGTTGAAAACAGGGATAAGTAATACCCATAAATATAAAAATTACGAACCAAAATTCTTACATGATAATCAAATGAAGTAAACCCAAATGTTTAACATTATTCAAAACAAAAAAAATGCAACAAAATTTGAACCTAAACCAACGACTGCAACCACAATTTGAAATCATGTTTTTATGGGTCAGAATCATAATAATTGTATAGGTGTACCTTCGTGTGTTCCTCCAATACCTCACCAGATTCAAAGATTTCAAAGCAATATTCGCACTTATGCACCTTTTCATTTACAACATTATATATGTTTCCACTTCTACCAAACTCTCCTGCTAAATTGTTAGTTTTCTTATGGATCTTTTCATGTCGGAAAAGATCTTTACCAGATTGAAACACTTCATGACAAATATCACACTCAAACACGGTGTTTCCATTTTCACTTGCTTTTTTCTTCTCAGTGTAGAATTTAACCTCAATTTCTTTCCATTCTTTCTTACGCATAATACTTAGTGTTTCAGCAGCTTCTATATCCAAATCACTAGACACTAATTTTAATTGTGTATTATCTTCTTTTTCTCCAGACACATTAAATTGCGTGTTCTCTTCTCTCTCTTCAGACATGTTAAATTGTGTATTCTCTTCTCTTTCTTCAGCCATATGAAATTGTCTTGGTTTGCGTTTTGATCTTTTTCCAGTTGGGTTTGTTGGATAAGACTCAAACACACTATTCCTACCAAAGTTTGACAGGGTACAATTGAAGTTCCCTTTCAAAGATTGAAGATTGTGTATAGAGTTATTTCTTGGATTAACAATTGATGGTGAAGATGTAGAGATAGAGTGAGTTGGATGTTTGGCCAACTCAACCGAGTATTCAGATACTTGGTTGGTGATTGGGGATTTTAGAGGGATTCGTAATTTGGCATAGTGGGATTTCATATGTCCTCCCAAAGCTTTCCCATTGGAAAATGACCTGTGACAAATGAGACACACTCTACCATTGTTCTCCATAGTTGGAGAAAATCTCACACTTCCACCCCCTTTGCTCTCTCTCTGTTTTTTTGTTTGTGTGGTGAAGTTGTAAGATTTTGGACCTTTATAAAGAAAAATAGATCCTTTGCATCTGACTTTTTAGTATAACTGAATACAGTCTGTTGGATTAGGTCATGTGTATTCTTTGACTAAGAGGAAGAAAAGCTTGAACAAAAAATTAAAAAAATGGTACCGCGTTATTACTTTAGCATATTTGAAATTTTCCTTCTCTAAAAAATTATTTTACATTTACCAATTGACGATATTTTTATATGGGGAATATTTTTATTTATTTTTTAAGGCATTAAATTATGCATGTATATAGTTTTTTTTTAACTTGACGTAATACAATGTATTTTATGTTTTTGTTAATTTTCTTCATTTCTTTACTATATGTTTATAAATTTTAATTTTCAATATGCGTATCTAGTGATATCGTGAAAAGTGGAGACCCCGAAGATTTTTTCATAATAATAGGATAGCACTAAGCTTCAACATTAAGACCTCATCTTTTCGTCTTAGTTTTCGAATTACTTATGAAACACACCCAAGAGCGAGCACAAAGATGTATGCTTTTTTGCAGAAGATGTAATCCTACTTGGATAGTAGAGAGAAGAATTACTTGTGAGGTTAAATACTTTGAGAAAACCTTAAAAACATTTGGCTTTTGCATGAGTAGAAGCAAGACAGAGTATATTAAATAAAATTTTAACAAGAGGTGAAACATTTCTAGCTTAGAGGTGAAAGTTGGAGATCATATCATACCAAAAGTTGCATGGTTTTAATATTTTGGGTTTATAAAGAAAAACAACAAATAAATAGAAGGAGGTGTAAATCAGCAAACCCTGAATGGGTGGTTGAAATGGATGAATGCCTCATGTGTTTTATGTGATGTGAAAGTACCGCTGACGTTGAAAGATTTTTTTTTTATCGAACATTAGTAAAATTGATGATGTTTGTGTTGGAACAAAATGTGTTTAACATTACCCTTTAAGAGTTTTGATGATAACATGATATTAAAAAATTTCAATTGGTTATGCTAATATTTGTTCAAGTGTGCAGGACCATATACAAGTTTAAGTATATTTTATAGGTTCTGAAAGAACAAATTAAGAGCTATGGAATCAACAAAAAGGAAGCTTGAAGCATCTGAAGAAAAGTGATTCTGAAGTCAAATGCTCCTGAAGTGATGACGTCATCAGAAGCAAGTTGAACAGAAGCACTTCATCAGAAGCTACATCAC
>Ga0315914_1006083_pt1 | contig 17263 bp, 9 predicted proteins | sample MpolenodulesMG_FD_203920 | JGI IMG/M metagenome (GOLD analysis project Ga0315914, IMG submission 203920) | Medicago polymorpha root nodule microbial communities from Los Angeles, California, United States - elongated nodules | ecosystem: Host-associated > Plants > Roots > Nodule | place: USA...
TATACTTAATGTGCTGTAACATAATATATTTGTAATATTCTATAATATATGCTATGTTGTCTTTATAAAGGTTTATTTCTTTAGTGTAACATGTTTGGTTGCTGATACAATATTTCCCGATAATGTAGCTTTTGTTCGGCTATAAATTTTGTTTCTGTAGTTTAATTTTTTAAATTCCATTCCAGCAATTTTTTTTTTATTATACATCATTATTTCAGCTCATGAGACACGGGTCGGCGTTCTAGTATGTCCAAATCTCTCTTGACTTTCTTTGCTCCACTGAAACAGAGAAGATTGAGAGAAAAACGATGGGACCCACAGTTTAATTTTTCTGTTTGCAACTTCTTTGTTGAACCAAACAAGAGAAAGTCCCTACTTCTCTTCTATATTTCTCTTTCTCTCTGATAAATCATCTCTACCAAACACAGTGTTCGTTCTTCTACAGTAGATAGTGATGGACCCTTTATAAACAGAGACACCTCTCTCTCTCTCTCTCTCTCAAACCCATCAACACTGTAAGAATGGAACAACGCTTCTTCTTCGCTATCTGATTCCAACATTGTAGCTGTAACGGTAAGTGTCTTGGTACCCTTTTCTCGTTTGCACATTCAAATTGCACATTCATCATGTTCCCAATCAATGTTTCATTTTTCATATTCTAGGGTTTTCTTTTTTAACCTAGTTAGTACTGAACTCAAGATGATTTCTGTTGGAAATTTTTTTTCTTCATGAAATTGCTTATTTTGTGGAAATCAATTCATAAAAACACTGACTTTAAAGCATAAATAGTTTTTTTTTTCTTCATGAAATTGCCTATTTTGTGGAAATCAATTCAAGAGATTCAATTCAAAACCCTTGTTCTACTACTTGCTCCTACTTTGTAGCTGAATCACTTCTAACTCACTCGCAGATTCTGAAACAGAACAATGAAACGAGGAAGAAGAAAATATAGCGACAATGTAAAAGAAGACCGCCTCAGTGATTTACCCGATTGTGTTATTCTTCACATACTCTCTTTGTTGGACACCCGATGTGCTGTTCAAACTTGCATTCTCTCCAAAAGATGGAACAATCTTTGGAAACATCTTCCTACCCTTATATTATGTCCTTCATACTTTAGAACTATCAAAAGTTTCAATAAATTTGTGTCTCGTATTTTGTCCCTTCGCAATGCATCAACCCCGCTGCGCTCTCTTGATTTTCTGCCCCATCATGGTACTGTGGGGCCCCGTCTAGTCCAACGGATCGCCAAATATGCTGTTTCACATCATGTCCAGCAATTAAGTTTCAATATCAAATGTGATATTCAACACTTCCCAACTTGCTTCTTTTCATGTCACACTTTAACTTCTCTTAAACTTTCTCTTACTAACTCTAAAACTTATGAGGGAGCATTATTTCCTAGTTCTCTTAATTTGCCAGCATTAGCCTCCTTGTCTCTAGAGGGATTCAACTTTCGTGTTGGTGATGATGGTTATGCCGAGCCTTTTTCGGCATTTAGCAGTTTGAATAGTTTGATCATTAGGTATTGTAGAGTTCTTGATGCACAAAACCTCTGCATATCAAGTGCTACACTTGCCAATTTAAATTTAAAAACATATCATCACTCTAACTATGGCAAAATCGAGTTATCTTCTCCAAGTCTTTGCACCTTTGTCTTTGTTTGTATGGGAGGTTTTCCTGCTCTGAAACTACGTGGGATAGAGAACAATCTCTCTTCTGTCAAACATGTAAAGATTCATGCAAGTATATATGGTAATGATGCGGATACTTCTTTGGTTCTTCTCAACTGGCTGGTTGAACTTGGTAATATCAAATCATTGACAATCGATGATAATGCTCTAAAGGTACTTTCGTCCAAATTTGATTTGAGGAATTATTAGTTAATTTGTTTTTAATTTTCACTTTTTTTTTTTTTTTTAGTATGCTTCCTTTTCTATTTTAGTTCTATTTATTGTCAAAAAATATACAACTTGCATTAAATTGATCCTGATTCACAATCATTCTTCATTGATTAGGTTCTCTCCTTAGTTCCTGATCTATTGAAGGTTGAGTTCCATTCCTTGTGTGACTTGAAGTCACTTACATTAAAAATGCACATACCGTCATCCATACCTAATGGAACTTTGTACTTTTTGCTTCAAAACTCGCCCTCGGCAAAGGTTGAAATCATAGATTTGTAAAGGTAAATGTGCATTTAACTTATTGAGCACAATTTTTCTGGTTTGGTTTTTGCAATGCAGTTAGTTTAGTTGCTGAAAGTTGTCATGTCCTTTGTCTGCTTGTCACTATTATGTGCTCCAGTTTGAACTTGAATGTGAAAAAATGCAAAGATTTGAAGAAATTATATGGTTTTGCTTTACTGTCATCTTTTTTATTAACTATTAATATATAATATCCCTGTAATGCAGTTCAATGATTCTTTTTCTACATGTTATACTACTAAGCTTTTATTTGATGATGAACATTTACACTCAGATTGTATTTTTATTTTTTTATTTAGCTCTGAATTGGACCGACATTTCTTTACTCACGAGGTGAGCTGATTTTCATTATGGTTTTTAGCCTTTGTTGGGATGATGCAATAATCTTATGCTTTCAGATTGATTGCACTAAGGGTTTTCATGGTCTTTTTTTATGATATTTATTTATGAATTTATAACTTAGTTCCAAGAATGGATTGTAGGTAACCTTATAAAAGAAGCCTTTGTTTCTAGTGTAATTAATTACTTATACTATGTGTTGCTCTTGAATATAACTAAGAAACCAAAAGCTACTCTTGTATTTTTCTTGTGGATCACAATTAGTACTATTCTTATAATTTTTAAGGATTCCCTAATATGAACCCAAAAAATAAGGGACCAGTGGTGGACCTTAGTATATGACTCACTACAGCCAGTCACCTTTGTTTCCTCAATAATTTTTGTAGGGCCATACTGTGTTAAGAACCAAGATATTTGGTTCACTTTTTTATTTTATTTTTAGTCCCTCTTCTACCTACATACATCTCGGAAACATACATCAATCTGCAAGATTCTCAGTCACGGGTATATATGAACTTGGTTTCTACCCACATCTGGGAACGCGAATATTTCATACACTACAGAATTTTGTTCTGGGCAAAAGATCTGAACTTGGTTTCTATTCACTTCTGTAACTTGTTTAAATTTCTCATTTGTTGTTCACATCACTAGATTTATATGTTAAGTGAGATGGAAAAAGAAACCAACACTAAATTTGAACCAAAAACCGAAACAATCTCATGGATTTAAGTGGGTTATTTGTTGCGGAGCTATTTCAACATAGATAATAAAGCAAAAGTTCCTTCAGATTATGATGGTATTCTGGGAATTCTTAGTCCACACTTTGGTCTCCATTCTCACAACCACAACAAACAACAACACTATATATACTACACTACCATGTAAGAACCCCAGTTTTGTTGACTGGTGATCTATTTGGTCTGATAGTTTTAGGTGAAGGTCATTGTTCCTTCTATTGGATGCATAATTTGTCTATTGGCACTTTATTCTAATTTGTAGTTTTGAGGATTTAAATTAAAATCTCTGGTGCAAATATTTCTGTCTACCTCTTTCAATAAGCCGATCCACCTCATGAAAAACCAAGCAAGTTTCAAAGAGGATAAGTAGTAGTTAACAATCTCTTATAAAGTAAAATTTTGTTTATCAAACCACATTTTGGACCGTAAGCATCTTAGGTTAGTTTATCAAGCATTCAAAAACTGGTTCATGTTGTCCATACATTGCTAAATAAAGTTTCAAATTCTCACTTATTGATAACAGTTTCTAGAGTTTTGTTATTGATAAGCCGATGACAAGCACACTAGTGGAACATTGACCATAATCAGAAGTTCTCAGTTAAGAATCTTAGTGGAGTACTCTTTGTTATAGAGTATGATGTTAGAGTGCACTTACTTTTGATTGGTTTCTAATTTCTATACCCCTAATAAAATTAAAATAAAATATGAAAGCTAAAAACTTATTACTTAGACAGATCCGATCCTTTTACATAGCAAATACTGTGGAGTTATGTACTCCAGCTGTTTTTCTATTGTTGATTCACTCATTTATTTTGCTATTCCTATTTGTTTTGATTGATTGGTATTACTTAGTTTATTTGGCTGATTATATGTATATACTTTTTGCAATAATAGTGAAGATTTTAAGTCTACATCTAATATCTAATTTAGGCTGAGGTTAAATGAGAACAAACTTAGCAAACTTGAAAATCTATCTGTTCTCCTGTTGTGCAGTATGCCAATGGGTTGACAAGTGATTAGGGGATTTTAGGCCTTGCAAGCTTTTAATTATCTGTTAGGGCTTTTAGTTCTCTTGGCACAAATTTCGTACGATTCTGTCATGAAGTGGTTTTGAGCTTATTTTGTAGAAGCTACAATTGGAAGCCTTTACAATCTTTGCGAACTGTTTGTATGCTTAGTTAGGTTTTTGTTCTTGAACTTGAATGCTCTGTTTAATTTGCATGCTATTATTCTAGGAGACGGAGAATGCTAAAATAACTGCAATTTTATTTTAAAAAATTTGGTACTTTTAGGTTATATTCATATATACATTTCTTCTACCAACTTTGATAGAATAAATTCCATAATATGTTTTTTTCTTTGGTATAACAATGCAGGAATTGATTTCTTTTCATGTTGTCATGGTGGTGACAAAATTCCTGATTTTTATGTTCTTGAGCAAGCTGGGCAATTTCAAAGAAGCAGAATTTGAAAGTAAGAAGGTTTTGGATCAAACTTTACATCATCAGAATTGCACTCACTCATTATGCTTTAGTATTTATGTATAAACACATTTGGGATAAAATTCTGGAGGCACTGGCAGATGTATTTGAGTGATTTTGTAATTTAGGTTTTCATGAAACTCAAATGTTACTATGACATTTATGCTGTAATATATGTTGATTTTCCTTTAAGTCTTCAAGATTGGTTAGAAACTATGTGATTCAATCTACTATAAAATCTCTTTTCATGCATTCTACGAAAATATAGCAACCTCTTGCTGAGAAGTGATAACGTATAATAAGTAAAAAATTAAGAATGAACTTTTGTTTGACGGTGTGGACTGCTGTTGTGTATTTCTTTTAGTTGTATGCAAAAACATTTCTTTCAATGCTCATAGAGGTGTTCCTTTCGTGTCCCTTCATCAAGAGGCGATAATTTTTTAAAGGATGTTGAGCTCAATGCAGGTGAGCTTCAATGGTGTAAATAAAAAGGGAACAACCACTAACTACTAAGAAACAACAAGAAAGGGACGACGGTGTTCACTCTGTTAGGTTACTTGAAAAACTTGTGGGTAATGGAATACTGTCTCAGCAAGAAATTGACCAAGTAGAAGTAACTATTCATTTCCAAGTTGATTCTCATTGTCAATTTGGTCCTTGTCAATGTTGAAGGTGCGACAGTTTTGGCCATCAGAGATTCGAGTCATCAGAGATTCGAATCATGGTTTCAAAAACAAAAACTCTTCTAGGGATTAGAATAAAAACAGGTGACACTTTCAGAGACAAAAATGGTTGTTTACTCGTTAGTTTTGTTGAGTTGAGACTTATAACAAAGTCCTTCATTAGAAATAGAATACCTCGTGCTTTTGCCCCTCACAGTTAAAAAGCAAGACATTTTGTTCATACATGATTGTACTCATTCAATGTCCCTCGACTCCCCAACCAAACTGCCTGTGTAGAAGATAATTATATTGCTTGACACTAATAAACAAAAATGAATTGCAATAGAATTTTTTGAAACAAACAACTTCAAATATACATTAAAAGAACTTCAACCAAGGAATGTATATAATATCAAAAACCGTTCATAACGTAATTATATACCAGATACAGATTTCATATAAAGTATGATGATATTACAAATTACTTTACTTCTACACAACAATAAAAAACTATAAAGAATTCACACACTGCCACACAGCTCAAAATTATTGCATTGCCAATAACTTTAAGAATCCTTATTAGCTTACCATTTGCAAAGGTATAGGCACAACAATATCATATGCTGGTAAACATGATCTAATTTAAGATGCTGCAAGTTTGGTGTTTGGGTTGAAAGGACGCTGCTCAGCACATGTAAGGACATCATGGGTCCCAGCTTGTTCACGACCGACACCAAGAAGGTCGAGATAATATAGGTAATGGGAAACGATGTTGTTCATCGAGTCAACATCACCCTGTCCACAAACACCTTCGCCGTAGAGAATGTTCATTGTAGCGCCAAAACCAGGAACCCGTTTCTCCATAGTGTCGTTCTTGGTAGGCTTCCAGTTGCCAACAAAGGCATCATGAGCAGAGGGTTGTGACTTTTTGATTGGCGTCATCCATTTCCAAATTGCAGCCTGGAAAGCTAGGGTTGCATTCTGCTCTATGTATTCTGGATGGTCAAGTAGATTCACCTTCAGAGCTTCTCCAGCAGCTCCATAATTGTAGTTCCTATATTGACGGTGCCAATGAAACATAGTCATAAACTGTGCTATTATTTCAAGACAATGATAAATAAATACCCAACCAATTTTGATGCCTATTCCACATTTCAAGTAAAACCAGCTCAGTAACATATAGCTACAATTGCTTTCTATAGAAGCGTGAATGGAATTCTGGTTTAAATCTTCACACAAATATCTTTTTGCCTAAACACTTGAAGAACCATGCTAGTTAATCAAATTATCAATTGCATCTTACCAATATGGTCAAATATCAACTACATCCAGAAAAATTAGAAACTTGTTATTCGTACAATATAAAGTTTAACTATGCAAAATCTGTGAAAATGTTTTAAGATTCAGCTGGTGTAGGGAAATCTGCACATGCATACATCGGTATCAATGATATTTCATATATCATCTGCACAAAACCTAGCTATACAGCTTTCTGTCTCTCTCACCGATCAGTTGCTAAAAAATTTCTATCTATTTTCCAGTGCTTTTTTCTATTTTATCTCTTATTGCACCAGTCAATTTACTCTAATCTTTCAAAATTTTGCAATGATCAATTAACTCAACTTTCTTAATGATGATTTGAAGGTTGAATAATCACCACAATGGTGTGTTCAGTAATATCTTGATGGCTTTCACCTTTTCTAATCATGTCAATCAAATGTGATATTTACACAACAAAGAAAGTTCAAGCCAATACTTCAACTAAATCAAGTTCAATGATCACAGTTATTGAAGTGCTTTGGATGAACTGATTTATAAGAGCACCAGAATCCAAAAGCTGTCTATGTTTCACACTGTTTCCCTCCTTTTCACAGTTGAGGGGATGTAACATCACGAATAAACAAATAATCTTGCGAGTTCGGTTAAAAATTAACCTTGCGAGTTTGGTTAGATATTAACCTTCAATGGGTTAGATTAATTTTGTACGCGGGTCAGGAATATTGGGGAAGCCTCAAAATGACTTTAAACGAGTTTAATGACAATCAGAGGTTCAGCAACAGGAAAGAAACATGTAAAACTAGCTATCTTTTGGCCAAAAATAAAAATAATAAATACTTTCTATTAGAAGTATTTAGTAGTGGTAGACATATACATACCAGTAAATAGGAATGGCTCCACGTCCGTAGTATTCAGCTCCAGGAGTGCAGGGGTATGTTAATTTGTAATAGTCATCACAATATGTCTGGGCAGGACTCATTTCATGATTGTAACACAGTCCCCAGGCCAAAGGTCCTCCAGTTGCCACTCCGTATCCACCTGCATCAGCATTACAAGAACAATAAATATCCAAATTGTCAAAATTAAAACCCATTAAAATCAATCACAGCACTGTTATTCAAGTTACACCATACAAATGACAAACCTAAGCCAGATCCATCAAACAACTGAACTTTCCCCAAACATGTTTTTATTTCTGTGATCAACAGAGGCCACTAGTGTAGCAGGCCTAGGTGCTATGCGAAACCGCATTGCATTACCATTTTTAGAAGAGGCTGAAGCGGCTGCTAGGCCGCTACAGTGAAGCTCCTTTAAAACTCAAATATCGCCTCAACTTATAACCATTCCCTCTATTCTTTTTGGATGCTTTGGTCATTTTACCCTAAAACTTATTTGCTTTATATTGAGCTTGAATATTGGTAATAATAAACTTTTATTATTAGTTATGAATATATCTTTAACTTGGTGTATAAATTTCTTGTACTGTTTTACTAATTTTTGACGTCACGACTCACGACCATACTATTACCCGCTATATCGCTTTGAGGGCAGGCATATCTGCTCCTCAATCTGTCATTAGCTACATAGGCTTCTATCTTACCATCAAATACACCATGTGCCATGTCAATCACAAATCAAGACGACAATAACAAAAAAAATTGAATTCTTCAAATAATTCAGTACATACAACTACAACTAAACAGTTAACACACCATCATCTCAACCATTTAAAATATCAATCAGCCCCATTCCCTTCATTTTTTGCATTTTGCAACCAAACCCACCTCTAACATACTCTCTCTCTCTGATCGTAAATATAAGAAAAAATTATTATTTCAAGTTCATTGAATAACTGATGTATCTGATCTACAATGGTCTATATAGATCAAATACATAAATTATTCAATGAATTTAAAAATAAAAAATCTTATATTTAGAATTCGAGGGAATTACTAACTTAATACATTACAATTTTAGATCTTACTTCCTAATATCATTAATTAAATTAATAGAAAACTAAATTCATAAATCCTACAATTTAGCAACAAAATCAGACATGGATTTAATTCAGTCGGTGTAAAACTATTTTACACTGTCAATTATCAATCAATCATAACCGTTACACATTATTCATTAAATATTTACTAAAAAAAAAAAGAAAAATACTTACAAGAGGTTTTGCTACCGACATGTCCGAGAAAAGCGGCAATCTCCATCATCTGCGTAGTTTTATTACCAGTAGTACCAAAACCCAAGGGCTCAAAAAGAGAAGCTGCATTAATAAAAGAATGATAATCCCAAAACCCAACAGCATGAGCAATTGGAGTATTTCTCTTTGAAAACAGATTCTCAAATTGATAGGTTTGGAAATAATCAGTTATTGTTAAATTACAACAATATATTGACCATCCTTTACATTCCCATCCTTTGTCACAGTACTTTTTTCCATGCTTGTATTTCACTTGTACCTTCGTGCTTGATTCATCGCCTTCAACTGTTGTTGTTAGAAGAATAACGAGTGCGAATAACAAAAAGACAGCGTTTAGTTTCGCCATCTTTGTGTTGTGAAAGTGGAATGAATGAAATGAAATGAAAGAGAAGAGTGAGGAATGAGTAATGTGAAGTTTTTGAGTGATGGATCGGACGGTGGAGATGGTGTTTGGTAGGGACGTTGAAGTGTTAAGAAAACAGACTGGCTTTGAAGTAAGGAACAACGAAGATACTTCACCGACAGCTGAGGTGGAACTAGGAAATGACAGTATTGCCATTGGTTGTTGTTGTTTTTTGTTTTCGTCGGTTTGGTTGTTTGAATGTCTATTGTCATTTGTCCTAAAACTATCTATTGTATGATGACCAAATAATAATTGAACTCAACTCGATAATGAGTTTAATCAATGATGAATTGTTTGAAAAATTCGAATTTGATTTTTGGGTGGAATAATTATTGATTAGATTATTCTTATAATCTCATGTTTAAACTTCAGATTACTAAGATTCCTTTTATTTGGAAACGTTAACACTATAAAAACAAAATTGTTTGATAATGAAAGGCATTCTAAATTAATCATGTGATTGAGTTTAAGTCGATCATGAGCTATAAGCTATATTAAATGATAAATTGTTTAGAAGATTTTGATTTTTCAATGAAACAATTTTTTTTGTTGGATTATATTTACCTTATAATTTACTCTAAATTATCATACTTTCTTGTGTGTAACATCAAAATGGATGTAAATGATAGATTAGTGATTAGTGAGACTTATTTTTGGAGTTCCTTATCAAAATTGGTCATATTGATTTATCATTTGTATCTATCTTTCACAATTTGATGGTAATAAATGATGGATAAATGAAGACATAGCCAACTCAAAGCTACTAAGACAATTTATTTTATTTTATTAACAACAAGACTACTAAGACAATTGTTTTAAGTCTACTAATAAAAGATTATTTTCATTAGATTTTATAAACAAAAAGGTTTTGTATGGAGATAAAAAAGATATTGGATACAATATTCGCTTTAGGCTCCACTTACTAATAGACGTTATTTGTTTACCCTGAATGAAGTTAATTCCAACTTGTTGAAAGTATATTTGTAAGCCAAGGAAGTCGGTTCTAAGCAATACCAATAATCAAATAACAAATTAAGGATAAATATTTTATAAAAAGTTGAGTTGGTTGAAATAATAACAACCTTGAGTCGTTAAAATTTAGATCAATATACAAGCATTCGTTAAATACGTACCAATTACGAATATGTTGGGTCGAACTAGCCCATTTATGTAGTCAGATCTCTTAGACTAGGTCGGACCAACTCATTTGATAACTATATCCATGATCTTTAAGTCATTTCAATCTCTATATTTCTTCTTCAACTCATTAAACAACCTCACGACTTCTTAAAAACACTTAGAGTGTCTTCAAATTTGGTAATTGAAAATTCTAGAAAATTAAAATTTTAGATTATTCAATTATTTCAAATGGATTACGTTCATTTCTTATTTCTTTTGTTTGGACAAAATAATAAAATTATACTAACAATTAGTCCAAGTGATAAAAGAGATCAAGTAGAAAAATAAGCAACCAAACAGCGCAATCAAACCAAACTAAATCAAACAACCAAACATATGAACTAATAGAGAGAAGAACAATCAAAGGAATAACAACCAACAAGAAGGGATAATTAAAGTGAGGAACCAACAACAAAATATGATCAATCAAAGAGAGGAACCAAAATACCAACAAAAAATAGTTCAAAAGATGAAGGTGGTCAATCACATTTATACACCAACATGGTATTTGAACAAGGTTAAAGATTGCAATTTGAAAATTAAACTCAGGCTCACACTAGATGTGAGGGTGAATATTGAAAATTGTTTGTAGTTTATTTAGAGTTTTATATTACTCAATAATTGTGATTGACACAATCACCATTTGAGTTAGATTTTGTGATGAGATTCAACCTTATTAACGGTCCCATCTACTCATAACCTTATTCTCTTATCTTCTCTCTCCACAACCATGCTACTCTTCCCCTCCGGCAATCTTTCTCTGCAAGAAACATACACATTTTCTCTTCCTTCATTTTCAAATTCTTGATCTTACTATTCCATCTTTACCATTTCGTTGATTACTCAAGCTGAGAAGCAAATCATACAAATAACACAAGCTTTAAACCTTCAATTTCTGCAAAACATTGAGTTATCCTCTAGGTTGTTATTTTCCTCTAGTTCCAAAACAAAAATATAGGACGTTTCCTTAGAAGTTACATATTTTTTTTATCCACGAATTTGTGTGCTTGTTTTGCTTTATTTGTGGAGAGAAGGTTAGGTCTAAGAAAGTTACCCCCTCCACCTCAAATCTCTATAATGCCTTTCTCTAAGATTGTGTTGCATTTTTTAAATTTGTCGGATTGTGCTCATGGTCTTTCTATTGTTCACTATGTTTGACATATTGGTCTATGAATGCCCAGTTTAGTACTTGTCCATGTTAACATCCACCTTAGTACACAGTTATGGAGTCAATCCCATTAGGTTTCTTTAATTTTTTTGTAAAATAATTTACTTTGAAAGAACTCAATGTCAAATTTAAAATTGAATACTTCACATTAAAAAAACCGATGAAGATGTAATCTCAAGAACGGATCAAAACAAGAGTCCAAAGAAGTTACAAATATCATGAACTTTAATTGTATGGGCAATGTAAACTCCTATAAAAACATCATTATCAACCATCATCATCATCATTATCATCATTAATCTACAATTAGAAGAGAATTTAGTGTGCCAACTTTAACAAGTCCCACAAGTATTTTTAATCACATTTTGGAGAAGAGTTATCAATGAGTGGTTGGTGAGCTTGGGTAGCCATGGCCAATTCAAATTGCTTTAATGTAATTGGAGATAAAGAAAGTAATTCAGGTGCCTTCAAATTGTCCCAATCTTTAACATTATTTGTGGTTGTTGACCCATCAAGTCCAATATGTGTTACATGCTTCACATCCGTTGGATACCCTATTTCCATATCTTGTTCCATCTCCTCAATATGCCCTTTGTAAACTAAATAAATTGTAGTCAAGAAAATATTACAAACATATATAATGATATAATCTAAATAATGTAAAATAAAAATAAAAAAATAGTACAAACCTTTAAAAATGTAATTATATTAAACTATAGTTTCACTATGTAGCAGAGTAGCTCAAAAGCTTCATGTTAATAAATAAACTAACCTTTAAAAGCATTTTTTATTGTAGCATATCAGTGCGGAAAAATGAGCAATGCTAGCATCAGTCGCCTATACACTCTCGGCCGTATACTCTCTCACGGATTGGGCCACGTCATACTTCTCTTTAAACTTATTTACTTGTTTACAGGCTCCTCAAGTTTAATTCTATATTATTTTTTTAATTTGTTTTTTATTACTTGCAAGAAGGAAGAAGGATCTGGAAAGATATTGTTGGCTCACAGGCACCCATGTCGCAACACCCATGGCTATGACCCATGTTTAACAACAACAGAAATAAGGATTTGAACCGATATCACTACAACCCCATAACCAACCTTCAAGTTTCAGCCCCTTAATCAACTAAACATCAACCAAAAACCAAATCTTTTCCCAAATTTCATAAAGGGTCAAGTCTAATTATTCCAATAAACTTTAAATCTACAATAAATTCATTTTTCTCATGCCAATAATTGGCAGATCTGGGCTTGAATGGATTTGGATTTTCTTTAGAGTGACCTAAGGACTGAGTTGTGGTGTTTTGTCAAAGAGATTGCCTGCAAAATTGAGCTTCTTGTCAACAGTCTCACACTCAACCTGATGGAATGCTATTGAAACGATTTTTCAAAGATTCATCTGTCATAATATCTCACAGTTCAAAATTTTTCTTTCCCATGATTACGTCGAGCTTTAGCGATGAAGATGCTTGGCGTTATGACCGTAAATGGTGATTTGAGGCGTTGCGGAGGGGAGACAAAGTTAATTAGAAAATATAGAATTTCTATATAAAAAAACATAACCGGTTGCCGGTTAAGAGATGTTTTAATAATAATGATGTGGACCAATAGGAAGGACAGTGGTCAAGAGCGATTGTCAAAGCATCTGTCCTTAGCAGTGCTCCGGAAAAATTACTCTTCTCCTTTCTCAAATTTCTCCTAAATGTATCCCAATCACAATTTTTTTTGAAAAGAACACTCCAACGATAACTAACCACCGTTCAGCTATCCAACTGTAGTTAAATGTTGTTAGATACTTCTTATAGTGATTCAATTATTTTTTGAAATCTTAAAAATGTTCAACAACACTTATATTCAGCTGAAAAGCCGAACGACAGTTGAAAAAAAAAAGTGAGATGGTTAATATTCTAAGTTTGAATGGTCAAACTATAGCCCATTGGTGAAATATTTGCTTTCACGAACTTATAATATTTTTCATTAGCTTATAACAATTTTTTTTAGACACACTTCAAGTTGTGTTTGAACTTATACAACATATTGTTTTCTCATTTTTATCCCTATTATTTTAATTAAATAAATTTAAATATTAAATTTACAAAATATTTTAAATTCAATATTTCAACTTATCCTTTATTAACTATCTGGCTACTCTATATGTTAGTTATATGTTATATCGCGGACAACAATATGCGAGAGGGGTTAGAATCTACTCTTGAGTTGGCATAACACGCTGCCGCAATAAAGCGGTGACACATCGGCAAATTGTCAATCTTAGATGGAAGAACCCGAACACAGGGAGTTACAAGTGCAATGTCAATGCAACTTCTCCAGGTCAAGTAGTAGAGTGGGGATTGGTATGTGTATTAGAGGCGATAAAGGAAGTTTTACTTTAGCAAAAACATAATGAATTTCGCCCATCCTAAAAGTTCATGAAGGAGATGCTTTAGGCATACTATTTGCTATCAGATGGTTGAAGGAGGATTTGCATATTAATAATGTGATCTTTGAGTTAGACTCTAAGAGAGTAGTTAATAGTTTTCATAGTAGTCATTGTGATGAATATGAACTTGGAGCTATTATAAGAGAATGTAAGAATTCATTCTCGTCTTTTTTCACAAACTCGTAAGGTTGCTCATAGTCTTGCTAGGGCGGTCACATCTCTATCTAGTTTTCACTTGTTCATTGATATGCCCGATTGTATCCAAACTATTATTGCTAATCAAATGAGATGGTTATTTATTGTAAAAAAAAATACTTTTTGTTAAATTTTACATATAATCTACGCATTTGAACTATGATTTATATGCTACTTAATTTGATCATCTGTCGGATATTGAATAAAACCAAAATTCCATGTACAAACAAAAACAAATTAATCATAATTTCCAACAATAAAAAGATGTAAAGAAAAAAAAATAAAGTAGAAGTTGTTAAACTCACAAAATAATTGAGATAAACTCTTGATACCCCTGATCAATCTCTGTATGCCTGCAGCTACATTAGGCTTTGGTAGAGCAAAAAAACCAGAAGACCTTTTTTTCTTGATTTTGGTTGTGATGACTTGTCCTTCTTGTCTTCCTTGCAAACAAATATTTCAAATTACGAACTCCAATAACTAAAGAAAGAAAAATGAATGAATATAGAAACATTGAAATAGCTATAAGGGGAGAAACTACTTGAATCAATTGAGTCTTTTGAATCTAGTTTTTGCCCTTTTTGTTCACCTAATTCCACACTTGAATTGGAAGCACACCTGAAAGAGAAAGGAAGAACTACTAATCTCTCCATATGATTTCTCATTTCTTCTAAACCCAATTTTTTTGTTGTATGTATGTATCAAGTATCAACTATTATTGTTAATTTGAGGGAGCACGCATAGACTAGCCTAGCTATGAATAGGAAACCTACAATTGGGGGTTATATTTAGGTTCATATATGTCTTTGTGATCAAGCTAGAATGATTAATGTGGGGAATTAATAAACTATTTTAAATCCAAGGTTGGTATGTGAGATATAAAGTGTAGACATATACTATAATGGAGTGGGTATGTTATTAGTGTTAGAGTAGTTAGTTGGTTAAACTGTTCAACTCAACTTGCTTTAAGAGGTTTTTTGTACTAAAAGAAATTTGTTTTTAAGATTGCTAAGCCAATAAGAAGGATTAATTATAATTTTGTTCTAAAATTAAGATTTGTTTCTCTACTAGCTCTCAAGCAATAATTGCCCTATTTTATTATTTTTAAAAATACCCTATTTTAAAGGGTGGACCCTTCTTACTTGTGTACTAAGCATTCTTTTCGGAGAATTTTCACATCTTTACATCATAAAGTTTTTGTTTTTTTTCTCATTTTATAAGTTGTGTTTGAACTTCATTAGGTAACTTAATTTGAGCCAATGATTGAGTGTTACTTGTATATAATCAACATCATAGAGTGAATCACAAGGGAATTCCACAAATGACACTCAAGCACGTGACCAAAGTATTTGTTCTTGTCCCCTTTCTTTATGGTTTGGTATAGTTTGTATTTATTTATTTAAAATTTAACCTTTAAGTTGGTAGAAGAAGATGCTTTCATGGGTGAAAAGAAATTCAGTTTAGGTAATGAGTTTTGACTCCACAGATTCTTTTACTAGTAAAAATTTAGGTTAAAAGGTAGAAACTCTCGTGCAAAATTACAGAAACCTACCTAGTGCGAACAAATTGTCTAACTATGGATATGTTGATGATATTAGGATTCTCTCATGTACGAACGAAGAATCAAACACAAGGGGATTAAGTTTTTTTTTTTTTTCGACAAAAGAGGGGATTATGTTTCTTATCTCACTATTTAAATTCAGAATTTACAACTTCAAATTATGTAACTGGTGTCAAATGGATTTCAACAGTGATATGATGAATATACACACTCAAGTTTGTGTTGGATATGAGGATCCAAATTCATGTTGATGATTATAGTGGGTTTTATTTATTAATATCTTATTGCAGTGGTTTTCGTGTGTGAATAATAATTTTAATAATTAGATTGAGGGTGAGTTGGGTAACTCAATTGGTTTGAGTTAACAGAAAAAAATTTAGAGGTTTTGAGTTCAAACTCGAACGAAAAAATAAATATTGATCTAACAAACAAACTAATAATATTTGTCATTTGAAAAAAAAATCAATAATTAGTTTGAGCTATGTTTATTTTTTGGCAATTTTTTAGTGAATAAAATTTATGGAAAGACAAGTTCTATGTAGCGAAAACAAAATCACGAAGTTCTCCCGAAAAGAAGAATCAACATTCTACAATGCACGACTACAATACAATGTAGTTATTTGAGTTAACAAGCTTAACTTTAAACATACTATTATGCCTTCGTGATGGTTTCACAATGTTGTTTGTTGCGAGAAACAACATTTCACTTTTGAAATTTGAGAGTAAAGTGATTCTACCTAAACCTTTTATGTATATTCTTTTAATGGTGTAAGGTTTTTTAACAAGCTCAAATGAAATATAATTACCAAATAAAGAGTCATATCCAACACAAGGAGTGAATAATAGAAATCAAGAGCATAAAAATTTAATTACAAAACCACATGAATTACCAACATAGCTTCTAAACTAAGTGACAAAACACATACATAAAATAGGATTTCTTTTAATGGTGTAAGGTTTTTTAACGAGCTCAAATGAAATATAATTACCAAATAAAGAGTCATATCCAACACAAGGAGCACAATAATACAAATCAAGAGTACAAAAGTTTAATTACAAAACCACAACAACCACATGAATTACCAACATAGCTTCTAAACTAAGTGACAAAACACATACATAAAATAGGATTAAGCAGCCAAAGATGAAGATCAAAAGATAAATTTGAAATTTTAGCCTTCAACCGTCAAAACGATACACGTTTAACTTTGTTGAACATGTGAGATATCAATTCCACCCACCTTGCATTGCAAACACAAATAGCCAAATTATATGAAAAGATGACTTAATTGTTCTGGAACCGCCTCCTAAATTACCAAATTGCACCAGATGATCAAACATGGAGTAAATAGTCAAATACCCCCCCGAAATTGCAGGTTTCGTCAATTACCCCCCCGAAATTCAC